>Ga0302319_10004166_pt1 | contig 29895 bp, 27 predicted proteins | sample Bog_T0_2_FD_203319 | JGI IMG/M metagenome (GOLD analysis project Ga0302319, IMG submission 203319) | Peat permafrost microbial communities from Stordalen Mire near Abisko, Sweden - Bog_T0_2 | ecosystem: Environmental > Terrestrial > Soil > Wetlands > Peat | place: Sweden: Abisko, Stordalen Mire... | reverse complement strand
GATGCTGCGCAACCTGGAGGCCCTGTTGCTGGTAGCGGATAAGGCGCAGACATTTTTGATCTCCGGGTCGGGCGACGTGATTGACCCCGACGAACCGCTGGCGGCGATCGGCAGCGGCGGCAGCTACGCCACGGCCGCGGCGCGCGCGTTGATGGAGAACACCGACATGAGCGCGCGCGAGATTGCGGAGAAGGCGATGAAGATCGCGGGCGAAATCTGCATTTACACGAACGACCGGATTACGGTTGAGGAATTGAAGGTCTGAGGGCACTTAGGATTTTGCAGGAGCCGCCATGGCAGGGTATTCCGGCACACCGCTTTTGAAAAAGCTCGGTATCAAGGAAGGCGATCGCGTTCTGCTGCGCAATGCGCCGGCCGCGCTGCCGGAGGAGTTGAAGGAATATTCGAAGTCGCAATTAAGAGAACGGCTGGACGTAGTTGTTTTGTTCGCGAAGTCGTTTGCGGAGTTCAAGAGGGATTTTGCAGCACATATGGGATCGATCAAGGCAGATGGGATGATCTGGGCGGCGTGGCCCAAGAAAGCTTCGGGGATCGAGACCGACTTGACGGAGAATGCGATTCGAGAAACGGCGCTGAAAACGCCGTTTGTGGATGTAAAAGTTTGCGCGATTGATGAAACCTGGTCGGGACTGAAGCTAGTGGTGCGCAAGGAGCACAGGAGCCAGTTCGCCCAGGAATTGAACAGGAATTGACGACAGAAGATATGGCAATTTATCTCCCCGCATCGGCCGAAGAACAGGACATCTCGCTGGATGAGTTGACGCCGCGCGAGATTGTCGGCGAGCTCGACAAGCACGTGGTGGGCCAGCGGGCGGCGAAACGCGCGGTGGCAATCGCGCTGCGCAACCGCCAGCGACGGCTGAAGCTGCCGCCCGACATGGCCGACGACATCATGCCCAAGAACATGATCATGATTGGGCCGACGGGCGTTGGCAAAACCGAGATTGCACGCAGGCTTGCGAAGCTGACGAATTCTCCGTTCCTGAAGGTGGAAGCCTCGAAGTTTACCGAAGTTGGCTACGTGGGGCGCGACGTGGAATCGATGATTCGCGACCTTGTCGAGATCGCAATTGACATGGTGCGCGAAGAGCGCCTGGAAGAGGTGGAGGATCGCGCGGAGATGAACGCCGAAGAACGGCTTCTCGACGTGCTGCTGCCTCCGCCGCCCGCGGCGCCACACGGGCAAGAGGGCCAGCTCAAGTTGCCGGAATCCGAGAGCCATCAGCGGTCTCGTGAGAAGTTAAGGCAGCAGTTTCGCGAAGGCAAGCTGGACGACCGCATTGTTGAGATCGACGCGCGTGAGCGCTCCACGCCGCAGTTCGGCATCATTTCCAATCAGAACCTTGAAGATATGGAGATGAACCTGAAAGACATGCTGCCGAATATTTTTGGCGGCGGCACGAAGAAGAGAAAGATGAAGGTGGCCGACGCCTTCGACTACCTGGTGCAGGAAGAAGAGGGGCGGCTGATCGACATGGACTCGGTGAATCGCGCGGCCGTAGAGCGCGTGGAGTCGAATGGAATTATTTTCCTCGATGAGATCGACAAGATCGCGGGACGCGAGAGCGGGCACGGGCCGGATGTTTCGCGCGAGGGCGTGCAGCGCGACATTCTGCCGATTGTGGAAGGCACGACGGTGAATACGCGCTACGGCATGGTGCGCACCGATCACATTCTGTTTATCGCCGCCGGAGCGTTTCATGTCTCGAAGCCCAGCGATCTGATTCCGGAGTTGCAGGGGCGCTTCCCGATCCGAGTAGAGTTGCAATCGTTGACGGTCGAGGATTTTCTGCGGATCTTGACGGAGCCGAAAGCGTCGCTGACCAAGCAATATGCGGCGCTGCTCGAGACCGAAGGCGTGCGGCTGGAGTTTGCGCCGGATGCGCTGCGCGAGATGGCGGAGTTCGCCTTCAAGGTGAACGAGCAGACGGAAAACATCGGCGCGCGCCGGCTGCACACGATTATGGAGCGCGTGCTTGAGGACGTCAGTTTCCTGGCTCCCGATGTGGCGCGCCGCGCACCCGATGAACAGGCCGCAGCCGCGATGCAAAAGGTGATCAGCGAAGAATCGACAATTCCGTTGCCCTACGAGGAACGTATGGCGACGTCCGGTCCCGAGAAGGTGTTTCTGATCGATGCCACGTATGTGAAGCAGATGGTGGCGTCGATTGTGAAGGACCAGGATCTGTCGCGGTACATCCTCTAAGAACGAGCGGAGCTAGTGGGGCTGGCGGAGTTAGCGGAGCCAGTCGCCCGGCGTCGCACCAAGACTCAACGTTTCGATTTTTGCGGCGCGATTCGACTGAGGCGCGTTGTTGTGGGCTGACTACAAACCACCTTGGCCGGCGCGCAAAGCGGCGACGATTTCCGCGGTGCTGCGTACGCGGCCCATGCGGGGAAAGATGTTGGCGATCGAGTTGGCGTGGCCTTCGGTGGTGCGAGTGGTCATGGCATCCTCGGCGAAGACCTGCTCGAAGCCCCGTTCGTAGGCGTCGCGGGCCGTACTTTCAACGCCGATTTCGGTGGCGATGCCGCAAAGGACGATCGTGTTGAGGTTGCGGCGACGCAACTGCAGTTCGAGATCGGTGCCGTAGAATGCGCCCCACTGGCGCTTGAGGATGACGATGTCGTTGGGCTGGCGGTTGAGCTCAGGAATCAGCTCGCTCCAATCGGGCGGCAGCGTGCCGGTGGCGCGCATGGGCTGGTCAGATGTGATTTGAAGGCCGTCGCCGCCGTCGGGCGAGCGGCCAACGTGGACGAGAATCGGCTGCGCACCCGCGCTGCGCGCGGCGTCGAGCAGCGCGACGGCGTTGGCGATGACGCTGGATGCGGAGTGCGGACTTCCGGGAAATCCCACGATGCCTTTTTGCAGATCGATGACGACAATTGCGATGCGGCGCGGATCGAGAATGAGTTCGCTCATGATGTGCCTCCAGGTGTTTGGCGGTGCATCCGCGTGAGAGTACGAAATGCGGTGTGCACCGAATTATTGTCATTTTCGCACGATGGACTTTCGCGCAGTTGCGGCGGGAGTGAGTGCGGACCGCGGCGCACGATGCACGAATGCGGCGTTACAATGGGAGCCGTTCATTCTTAGAGGAGATCCCGAGCCATGAGACATCGGGCTTTGATGGTTTTTGTTCCGACAGCGATGCTTGTGCTGGCGGTGGGCGCGCGTTGTCAGCAGCCATGGCAGCACCTGCAGAGCCCGACGGCAGCGCAAGTGGCGGCGCAGTGGAAGACGCCTCCACCGGAGTACGGTCCGGAGCCGTATTACGGCCTGAACGGCAGCGTGAGTATTGCGCAGGTGGAGCGGGACCTGAACACGTTGCACGATCTCGGTTTCCAGGCAGTGACGGTGCAGGCGGGCTTCAACATGCCGTTTGCGTACTTGTCGCCGGAGTACTTTGCCTTCTTCAAAGAATTTGTGGAGGAGGCCAGGCAGCGCAACATGCGCGTGTGGATCGTGGACGATGCCGGTTATCCCAGCGGATTTGCCGGGGGAAAGTTTTCGACACTGAGGCCCGAGCTGCGGATGCAGGCTCTGGAAGTAGAAGAGAAGATCGCGGTGGCGGGCGGAACGACGTTACACAAGGAACTGCCGGCGGCTGTTGTGAGCGCGGCCGCGGTGGATGAAAACGGAGCGGCGATGCCGTTGCCGTTGCATGGAAAGACGCTCGATTGGACTGCGCCCGCAGGCAGTTGGACTGTGGTGCTGGTGGATCATGAATTTCGCACGTCGCCTACGCGGTCGGATACGAATCCGAAACGCGTGAAGGACACGGAGCAGTCGCTCGAGGATTATCTGAACCCGGCGGCGACACGGCAGTACCTGGAATTCACGCACGAGCAGTACAAGAAATATGTTGGCGACGAGTTCGGCAAGACAATTATGGGCTTCCGCGGCGACGAGCCGGACTACTCGATTGCCGGGTTGCCGTGGACGCCGAAGTTTTTCGCGCGCTTCAAAGAGACGAAGGGCTACGATGTGCAGCCGTACGTCGCGCTGTTTGCGCAATCGCCGTCGCGGCGCGATGCGGGCGTAGCCATCCATCTGACGGCGGAGCAGGTGCGCATCAAAGGCGATTATTACGATGTGTTTTCGCAAATGTTTACCGAGGGATTCTTCGCGCCGCAGGGCGAGTGGTGCGCGGCCAATCATCTGGAGTACCAGGTGCACCTGAATCACGAAGAGATGGAGATGGAGCTGACGCACAGCGAGGGCTCGTTCTTCCGCGACATGCGTGGGGTGGAAGTGCCGGGAATCGATACCATCTGGCATCAGATTTGGAAGGACACGATCTCGGATTTTCCGCGGCTGGCGAGCTCCGTAGCGCATGTCGAGGGCAGGCCGCGCGCGTTTACCGAGAGCTTTGCTGCGTACCGGCCGGCGCCGGATGTGGAGATGGCGCGCTATATTCTCAACGAACAATTTGTGCGCGGCGTGAACCAGGTGGAAATGATGTATTTTCCCGCGACGTCTGGGGGCCCGAGGCCGGCGCCGTCGTACATGGGGCAGCCGGGTTTTTCCGATCTGGCAGCTTACGTGCGGCGCATGAGCTACCTGCTGGCGATGGGACGGCCCGACGCGACGGCGGCGCTATACCTTCCGTCGATGTCTATGTGGCTGGGAGGCGACAAGTCAGACGAGCAGTTTGTGTCGGCGGAGCGGCTGCTGAGCGAGCACCAGGTCGACTTCGACATTGTGGATGAGAATGCGCTGGAGGGCGAGTTGAAGGCGCTGCCCGGCGCGTTTGAGACGATGAGCGGAAATCGGTATCGCACTGTGATTCTGCCTGCGCCGCTGGTGCTGCCGGCTGCGGTGGAAGCGCGGCTGAAGGCCTTCGCGCACGGCGGAGGGAGGGTGGTTTTCCTGGGCGGCGCGCCGCAATGGATCGCGGGCCGTACGATGCGCGATGCGCGCGCGACGACGGCGACGGAGTTTTCGTGGGCGAAAGTGGTGGACGCGCAATTGCCGCCGACTCCGACTCCACCGGCCGAGCCACCGGCCACGGCTCCGGCGCCGCAAACTGTGCCGGCCGAGGTGATGGCGGTGCTTGAATCTGCGGTGATTGCGCCGGTGGTTGCGATGGACGCTTCGGATACGGCGTTGCGTGTGATGAAACGCCGGTGGAAGGACGCCGACATGTATCTTTTCTTCAACGAGGGCGCGCAAGCGAGTAGGCATGCGGTGACGCTGATGACGAAGGGACGCGTGGCGGAGGCGTGGGATCCGCAAACCGGCTCGGTGACGCCGCTCGAGGTGACCCAAAGCGGCGGACATTCGGTTATGCAACGAGGGTAATCGTGATTCGTTGAATGGTGGGTGGACGGACCGGATCGAATAGCGGATTAGGATTCGCCTTGCGGGCGCCGGGGAAGAGTTTGCTTCCGCGCCAGGGCAGCCAGCGGAAAATGCGCAACTGCGATAGAATCGATGAGGAGTTACGAATGCGGACGGGCCGTTTGTGTCGTCCTGCGTTCGACGCTGCGCCGCAAGGGCAGCGCAGTGAGCCTGAAACCTCAGAGTCTTGCGCTCCGGCTTGCAGCGCGATTTACGTCCCGAGACTGCAAGTGACAATTAGAGCGTCGGGGAGTGGCTCAGCCTGGTAGAGCACCTGGTTCGGGACCAGGGGGTCGGAGGTTCAAATCCTCTCTCCCCGACCATTATTTTCAATAGCTTACAGGCTCTGAACAATCTCAAAAGTAGACCCTCTGGTCTTGGCCCAGGTGCTCTAGCGATGGAAGATGCGTATTTATTGAGTATTCGTTGCGAGTATGGATGCAATGACAGCGACGCAATCGTCTACAGTCAGGTGAGAATACCGCGGCGCGCCCAGACAGCGGAAGAGGAAATGCTGTAGGCCAGACTCTAACAAGGGGTTGGCTTTCAGTGTCAATGTACTTTCCGGCTTCACATATCCTAGGTGCGCCGTGGGGTCGAGCGGTGGCGGAAGGACGGGCGGCTGGAAGCAGCTGACTTCGCGCCCGGTGGCGTCGATCAGCCAATTGTTTAACTCTCGCCGCGCCCTGCTGCTGGAAGACGCAGCGCTGCGGACAGGTCTGGGATCTGTTGTAGACGCCACAGCGCGAGGTTCTTATCCCGTTGCCAGTCCTCTGAGCTGTGTTCATTGATAACTCGCAAAGGCGGCGGAAAATTGAAAGGCGGCCTTGTCAAATTGACAGCTCTCCATCCTCGCGCGGGAAGTTCTACATTTTCCTGGCATTCTGTGTTGTGCGTGGTTAACAGATAAGTCGATCTGCTGCGCTTGATATTATTAAGGGCTTTCGCTATCTCGGAAAGGGTGAAATGCACAAGGCAGTCGCGGCACAGAACCAAATCTGCTTCCGGCAACCGATCCAGCAAAATATTCAGCTTCCAAAAGGAGGTCCTACGGGTGGCGTAGCGACGGTTGATTTGACGAATCATCTGCCAAACGATATCGCCGCCTGCGTAGAAGACTCCGGGGGGCATGCGGACTTCACTCATCCAGTAAAAGTCTCCACAGGGAATGTCGAGGAATTTGCGGACAGACAAGTCCAGGAGCAGACCGGGAAGCTCGTGGCGGACGGACTCCGTCTCGCGGAGATTTGAACCGTGACCGGACCTTGAATACGGCTCGCCCCAGAGATTGAGCTTCGAGTATTTCGTGAAATGCTCCTTGCGTTGAGGAACAGGTAAGAAGAAATTGAGCAAGTGAGGCTTGATCCCCAACCAAACTCGCATCACCCACGGAGTCCGCTTGCTAGCAGCTTTGAGGGGAATCGGGATGCCGGGAGTTTGTCGCATCTGAGTTTTCTCGAGAGAAGGAGAGGCTCCCTCACTTCATTAGCCCGAATGAGCGACCAGGCACAAATTGCAACCTGATCGGAATCAATCAACGAATTGGTCGAGTCTATCAGGACTGGCATGTCCGGCCAAATGTGGAGAAGAGGGAGTCGCCTTGGCTGGGGTTTACTGCCACGCTTCAATATGTTGTCCAGGGGAGCGGTCACCGTTCTCAACTTTGAGCGGATACACTGTTTCCTAATCTGCCGTAGCCGAAGCAATATTGGAGTTCATGCGAATCGTCTGCGTCATGCGCTTGAGGTTCGGAGTTATGGATGGTAGCCTTGCAGAAAACCGGAGGATGGTGGGTGCCTGAATTTACGCAGGACTTCACAAGTTCACGAACGCCGGTGTGGATACGGCTTCTGCAGCCTTTCATAGGTAAACCAAACATTTGCGGAATGGAGATTGGATGCCTGGAAGGGCGATCTACACTTTGGTTCCTTGACACTGTTCTGCGCCATGCGTCGTCATCGCTCGTATGCGTTGAACCGAATTGCAAGGACACGTTTCTGAATAATATTAACTCGTATCGCGATAAGATACGGCTCATTCAAGCGGACTCATCGATTGGCCTGAGAGATCCGTTGTTGAAGCACGGTTCTTTGAGCTTTGTCTACATCGATGGCGATCATCGGGCCCCCAGCGTGCTCGAAGATGCCGTTTTATCATTTCCGCTGCTCACCGCGAGGGGCGTGATGATCTTCGACGACTACCTCTGGGAGTCTGCGACCCCCAAAATCGTTCAGTCGATGCCGAAGCTTGCAATCGATTGCTTCCTGACCGTCTTCGCGGGACAGTACGAGCTTGTGCATCGTGGCTATCAAGTTGCGATCAGGAAAAAATAGAGTGAGCGGGCGTTTCTCATGCTCGGTTCAGCGAGGGCAACCCGACCGGGGCGATTTCTTCCCAATCAACGTCGCGCGGTCCGGCTATCCAGTTCGTCGAACAGTCGCCAAGTCGCCGGATGAGAAGTGCCGGCGCGCCGTGACGTACAAGAGAGAGTGGCTCGCAAAGACTTCGATGCAGCTTCGGTCTGTAACGGGAAAGTAGTTGACACTGAAAGCGACCCCATGATAGTGTTCGTGCCATATTATTTCCGCTTTTTTCGCTGTCCGCCGGATCCGGTGCATCAAGTAATTCTAAGCAACCTGTAGCTTTGTGCAATGCAAAAGCAGTGCCGCCGTAAGTTGAAATGCGTTAATAACCAACGGCCCAAATCTTGGAGAATACGGAGAATTTAGGTATGTATGATGAACGCGTGAATGGCGTTTCCGGCCAAATTCCGTCCCAACCTAAACCCAGCATTGAAGAAGTACTGGCAATGCGTGACTCCATCGTCGAGGGAGCTCGACGCAAGGTCGATCCCGATGGAACCGGCTTCGATCCAAGAATGAGTTATGCCGGCTGGGGCTTTGAAGGCGGCGGCTTACACAGATTTAAGATGGCCTACTTGGAACTTTGCGTATTGAGTGGCTCTGGCACTATTGGGGCAAGCATCATGTTCCATTCCGACGCAGGTCTCCGCTTTGCCCTACCCACATTGGCAGTGTCGGCTCTGCTCGGCGCCTGGGTCGTCATCCACGCGCTGGTGACGGAGATCCGCGACCGCTAACTCATAAGACAAGAGATGGGGTGGTAGAAGAAAACCACCCCTCTCAGTGCTGCATAGTGAACGCGAATTGTGCGGCCACCATTATGGCTTGAGCGCCCATCGGTAGACCGCCCGGCCATAGCCGGGCTGCCTAATGATATCGCCATGCGCAGCTCTCTCCGCATGGCACAGCGTCTCGACACCTCTTGCCGTCAAATCGTCCAGAATACGTGAGAATCCCCTCTGCGCATCCCGATGCCGCAGTGCGCGTGGAGTCACGATAATTCCGGCATAGCCATGGGCGAGCGCCGCTTTCGCCAGCCGCATCCTCAGCATCAATCGAGAAGGAAATCGCATCCGACCCCTTCCACCCGTGTCCATTTCACATAGCCTCACGCCCGTCACAAGCGTAGGAAGGGAGTTGCCGATCACGCCCTTCGACTCTGCCGCCGTGCGCATCACGAACGCGCAATTTACAACGACATCCGAATCGATGTGCCCAGATAGACTCCTACCCTGCACGGATTGAGAATGGGTATAGTTGTTGGGACTTCGCTCCGATTCCCACAATGCCGTCGCCAGCGGCCCAGACATGCCGTCGAACGGAGCGGAAAAACCGCCATTCCACCGCGACGGGAACAGACGCACGAGACGTTGCCGGCCCCGGTCGATCTCATCAAGCTCTTCGAACACGGGCTGCACGCCATCCAAGGAAAACTCGCGCCACTGGGTCCCCGGCACGCCCCGCGGCAACCGTGCATACCCATGCTGGCTCACCGCAAACAGCCTTCCCGCTGGATCGAATCCGTCCAGGAACGCTTCATCGAAGTCGGCCAGATAGGGCACTATTCCGAGCGCAGCGCGAAGGCCACGGCCGGCAAGCAATTCCAGCAACCACTCCAGCGCAGGCTCCGCCGAGCCCACCTCCTCAATGGTAATCAGCAGCGGCAGGGAAAAGCGCCGCTCCACTCGCAATTCTGGTCCGGCTTCCCCAACTATAGCGTTGGCCTTCGCCTCGGCAACGGGTCCTATTTGGCATCGCATCGCCGATCGGCCACGTATCGGCCCTCTGCCCGTCTCGCCCACGATCAAATTTTGCAGCAGCAGCGCATCCGGTTGCCCAGGGTGGGCGCGGACAATTTTTTCGCACGTTTGCCGAAAGCCTGCACGCCACTCATCGTTGCTCCACACTTTTTCGAAGTCGCCTGCCAGCAGCCCCAGGCTGCGCATCCTGTCCACGCGCAGGTTCACGGGCTCCCCGGCCGTGGTTCCTTCGAAGGGGAAAAACGGTGTTCCTGCCCGCATGCATTCCCATGGCGTGTTGAATCCTGCACGGATTACGGCCGCATGCGCGCAGGCCAACAGCGCCGGCATCTGCGGTTCCCGGCTGACTACCTCAAAGTGCGTTTTGAGAATAGTGTCCAGTCGTGCTTCTTCGGGAAAGTACGGGCCTTTGACAAAGATAGCGCGCGCCTGCCGGTCTCGCTTCCGCAGCCATGTAGTCATTCCCACGGCCATATGTACAAATCGCTCCGCATCGGTGTCGCCAGGAAGGTGCCGTCCGCCTCCGCCCATGCTGAAGACACACACGCGGTCCTCATTGCTGATCCCGTATCGTGCACGAACAGTCGTAATCTCAGCCTGCGGTGCTTCGCGGTATATAGGCCCCACCATCTGCCACTCGCGCCAGCTTAGAATCTGTTCCGATTCCACTTTGCTGTAAGGCCAGGTCGGTGAGTCGGGATGATCGCAGAGCAGAAATCCTGCATACATGCGTCTAAAGACTCTCCGCAATGTCGTCATGTGCTCCATCGACGGCGGCCGGACCAACAGAATGCGACGAATCCATGGCGGCAGCGCAATAGGATTGGGATGCGTATCCTCGACGACGACACTGGGCAATGAGATCTCCGCCATGGATCTCACTTCTGCCGCGATTGCGCGTCGCATCCATCCATCCGCTTTTCGCAGAGACGGAATGCACTTGCCTGGAATCTCCGTGCCGCTTTCTAGCGGATAAATGCCCTGCGAAAAAATTACGGGCCGCTCACCCACCGACGCCAGCGCGCCGGCCACCATCGTCACCCGCACCAGATGTCCAAGCCCGTCGCCATTGGAGGCCAGCAAGACCACGGCCATCAGGCAACTCCCTCGCCGTCCTGTGCCATGGGTTGTCGTCGGCCGGCCGCGACCATAAACTTCACCTGTGCCCGCCATGCTGCATACGCTGCAACTGTGCCCACCGCCACAATGGCAAACAACTCCTGCGGCGAAAGTCCCTGGCGGCCCGCCCTCCGGATTTCCTCCCTCAACCGTCTCCACAGACCACGCGCTTGGAGCGGCCGGCCGGCCTTGCCATCCGTCAACAGGGCTCCCCGCGCCAGCCTCTCAGCTTTGCTCCGCAGCTGGCTCATGCGCGTCATACATTCGTGTACCACAGTCGCGGACGACGCATACGTCACTTGAACCCCCAACCTCCGTGCGCGCTCGGCCCAGTCGAAATCCTCGTTCGCCGCCTCATGGAATAGCGTGTCGAATGGTCCCACGCGTGCAAAGGTCTCGCGATGAACGATAAGATTTGCAGTCACGAATCCGTGTCCGCCCTCTACATATACATCCTGGCGCAAATAGTTCACCCGATCATACAGCGCCACCCAGCTGCGCCCATCCTGGCCTCGCGGGGGTCGCGCAATAGGGCCCGCGATTATGTGGTCCGCTGCGCCCTCACGCATCGCTGCCAAGGCTGACGCCAGCCATAGCGGCTTCGCCACGCAGTCCGAATCAATGAAAGCCAGCACGTCGGCCGATGCCGCTCTTACGCCCGCATTGCGAGCCGCTGCTGGCCCCGGCATCGGCTCACGAACAACCCGGACTCCCGGTGGGCACCGTAAATCAGTGACAGGTTCCGGCCCATTCAGCACTACGATCGTCTCCACGGGTACCCCAATCACCTGTTCGCGAATCGAGCGCAGGCACGCATCCAACGAATGAGGCCAGCCAAGGCTGGGCACAATCACCGCAATCGAACCCAATCCCAGCGCATCCCCTAAGACATCGCTGCCAGCCGCGCTTGCCACATCGGCAACCTGCGGACCCTTGTCCTGCCCTCTCGTCACGGCCCTCGCCAGCCAATCACTGTCTTGCCGCGCATCGCAATCCAGATATTCCTTCAGCCCATACCGCGCATAGCGCGCTCCGCAATCTCTTGCTTCAGCCGCATTGAGCCCAGGGGCGCGCACCACCTTTACCCCAGGGAACTCCTCCCCAATCGCCGCTGCACGCACGGGGCCAAAACTCCGTGCCACCACAATAATCTCAAACCGTTCCCGCGGATAGGCCTGGTTCCACAGAGCTTGCAGGCAAATCCGCAAACGGTCCAGATTTCCGTTTTCCATCAGAATCACCGACACCGCCGACTCGTCGCATGAGCCGGCTCGCATCCCCACAACCCCGGCCTGCTCCCCTAAAAGTGCCCTCCCGATCTGCACTCGAAAGCTTTCCGGAGAGGCTGCCTCTGCGGCGAATTCAAATCCCGCCGTCTCCAACGCGCGACGTCGGTCGCTGTCGCCCAATAACTCCACAATCGCATCCGCGCACCCAGCCACAGAATCGACCAGACTCCACGCCTCCTGCGGGGCGGGAATCCCTTCCGCCGCCGCCCTCGTGGCCACAACGGCCTTCCCATAGCGCATCGCCTCAAGCAGCTTGGTCTTCACCCCCGTACCCGTCTCCACTGGGCACACTACAACTGAAGCTGCATCATAGTAAGGCCGAAGGTCTTTTACCCATCCAAACTTTCGTACTCCCTGCGCCGACCGCACCGCTCCGCCAATCGTCCCAACAATATGCAACTCCGCCCCAGGGACGCGGTCGAGCACGCGCGGCCAGCCCTCGCGCACAAAATCGTCTACGGCAAAATTTCCTGGGTGCTTAGCTCCCACTGTCAACACAATCTTGCCTCCTGCCCGGGACGGCAAAAAGCCGCGTGGCAGCTCGGCTGGCGTCAGAATGCATTCGACGCGTTTGGCCGGCAGCAACTCCCGCAGCAGCGCCGCCTCCCGCTCCTGGGTCGCGATAACACCGTCGCTTGACTCCAAGCACCGCTTCTCTTCCTCCCAGGTGCAACTGGCCCATGGGTCGAGCCCCAGAACGCTAAACCGCTCCGTGCGTTCATGCAGCAGATCGTGACAGTCGATCCAGCGGCTCACGCCTGGCGGCAACCCGGCTAGCGATGCTCCCAGCCATGCATACTGCGCCACTGCCGCCACTGGCAACGTGCTAGCTCCTCCTTTAGCAACCACGCGCTCAAGCATCTTATCCACTGCATAGCGAAACGGCGCCACGTTGAACCCAGCCATCCTGCCACCGCAAAACGGCCGCCCCGGCACCGGAAAAAAATCATCCACCATCCACCGCAGTTGCTCAGCGGGAGCCAAATTTGCCGGCGCCACCAGCGCCACCTTCAAGCCCAACTCACGCAGTACGCGTATGAAACTCAGAATCCGCATCCGGTTCCCGCTTACCATCGGATACAACTGCACGTCGGTCACAAAAATCATCCAGCGGCCGGCGCTCGCCGCGCTCCCTGCGCGGGCAGGCGGAGCCATGCCACTCTCGGTAACGCAGTGCTCCAATCTCATTGCAGCTCCTCTCCCAAGTTGGCCGGTTCTCCGTGCTGGGTCCCACCCACTTCTCCCGCCTGCTCATCGCACTCCATCCAGCTCCGTGTCCCGATTGCGCGATCCAGCGCTTCCAGAACCCCTTGCGCAGCAAGCCCGTCACGAAAGGTTGGATAGTCGGTCGTCCCGCTGCGGATTGCGTCCACAATCGCGTCTGGGCTCGCCGGCCGATTCCTTCCCGGAAATTCGCGCGGCACGCGCTTCATCTTCAGCTTGGCTTTCCAGCCTGCACCCCGCTCGCTCAACTCAATGTGATCCGGCAATTCGCTCGCTACCCGCACCGTAGCCAGCTCACCCCCGACCTCCAGGCGAAAGCAATTCCCATAGCCGAGCGCGGTCTGCCCGGTTTCGAAGACCGCCGTCGCATCGTTCTGCATCTCTCCCAAAAACACCGCATCCGTATCGGTAGTCACCGGCCGGCGCACTTCTTCGTCACTCCTCTCGGTAATCCAGGTCCTTTTCAGGCCCGTCACCCTCCGGAACTCCAGACCCGTCACAAACCGAGCGGCGTCGATCATGTGTACGCCCAGGTCGCCCATCGCTCCGTATCCTGCCGTCGCAGCATCGTTGCGCCACGTCCACCGTCCTCCAGCCGCGCGTAAATGGCTCTGTAGATAGCTGATATGGATGCGTGTCACTCGACCCATCGCGCCGTCTTGAATCAACTGTCGCGCAAACCGAAATGCTGCCACGTTACGGTGGCTAAAGTTCATCAGCCCCAGCCGCCCAGCCGCTGCCCGTGCCTGCTCCATCTGCCGCGCCTCCTGCAGGTTCATCGCCATCGGCTTTTCGCACACCACATGCGCGTCCGACCTCAGAGCCGCCATTGCCAACTCGGCATGATCTCTCGTCGGCGTGCAGATCGACACTATATCCGGTCGCACCTCGCCCAGCAGCGCTTCAATCGTGGTGAAGTGCGGCGCCTCGCGCCCGGCGCCCCCAAGCTTCCACGCACTCGCGGGCGCAGGATCCACAATCCCCACCAGGCGGACATTCTTTCTGCCGCAAATCGCCTTCAGGTGGGCGCACCCTGCTATGCCCGCGCCGATCAACGCATAACGCAGCGGGTGCTCCCCGTCCGATTCTGCATTCCTGATTCTCTTCATGAGCTCCAGATCATGGGGTCAAGGCTCGTCATAGGCTAGAGATATTTCTCTAAGGAAACGAGTATCTGCGATCCACAATGCCGTTGCCTGCAAAATACTCCTTCAGCCCCACAATTGCGTCGCGCGCTGCGTGCCGCAGCATATCCAGATTATTTCCAGCGATGTGCGGCGTAATCACCACGTTTCTCATCCCGCGGAAGGGATGCCGTTGCGCAATCGGTTCCTCGGCAAAAACATCGATAAAGGCAGCAAATCTCTCTTTCGCGAGTTCACGTATAAGCGCCTGCTCGTCATAGAGCGCGGCGCGGGCGGAGTTGATGAACACTGCCCCTGTTGGGATCGTCGCAAACTCCCTTGCACCCAGCGCGCCGCGCGTTGTCTCATTCACCGCTTCATGCAGCGACACGATATCGGCTGTACGCAAAAGCTCGTCCAGATGCACCAGGCGAATTCCCTCACGCGCCGCTTTCTCGATCGTGCATGAGCGACTGCGTGCTATCACATGCAACCCCATCCGCTTGAACAGCCGCGCCACGTAAAGCCCCGTACGTCCCAGCCCGATCACTCCCGCCGTGCGCCCGGAGAGCATCCCAGCCGCCATCCGCGGCTCGCCCCACGGCGATCCCATCTTCAGCGCCCGATCGAAGATCTGCATCCGGCCCACTCCTGCCAGTGCCGCAGCCAGACACCACTCCGCCACCGCCACCGTGCCCGCATTCGATCCATCCACTACCTGGATGCCCATCTCTACGGGCAGGCCTTCATAGTGGCTCTCGCCCCAGTAGTGCGCCCGCGAGATCACCCGCACTGTCCCCACCCGGCGTAATACCTCCTCGGTAATCTCTGCACTGCCATATCCGTTCAGCGATAGAACCGCCGTCACCCCCTGCATTCTCTCCACCAGCTCGCCGGAATCCATCGGCGTCTCACGCTTCCCGTCAGAAACCACGTCGGGCCACGATCCAAGCAGCGCCTCATTCTCACTGTCCATCATCTTTGGCCACCAGGGTCCGGCGCGCTGCACATACAGTCGCTCTTTCATCAATGCTTTCCTCCGACTCCGGTTGCATGCGGCTGGATATGCGGAGCCGCTGAAAGTGACTTGCAACTCCCCTTGGCGTCGATGTGAACCAAAAGTGTAGCAGACATTTAACTTATCGATTCACGAATGACGGTGGCGATGTAAAACGCTCAATGTTGCCTAAGTCGCTGCGGTAATTGTATGGCTCCGGCTGCTCTGTTCGGTTGCCGTCTTGTAACAGTCTGATCGCGGCACGAGGGCAGATATATGCGTGCAATAATACGGCATGCCAAAACCCGTGCCCGTCACGTTCATCACGGTGGTCTATGACGGCGACTATGGATTGATGCGGCTACAGGCGCGCTCGCTATGCAAGTACCTCGATCCCAGGCAGGCGGCCGAGATCGTGGTTATCGAAAACGCGCCGCCATCGAGTCTTGTTCCCCTGCGTCCAACTCTTCTTAACGACTACGGACAGCTCGCCGCCAAGGTGCGCTTCATTGAAGGCCATCAAATCGCGGCCATCCCGGCCTCGACCAGTGGCTGGTTCTCTCAGCAGATTCTCAAACTCATGGCAGCCGGCATTGTCCGCACCCGATATTATGTCGTCTTGGATGGCAAGAATCATCTGCTTCGTCCCCTACCCTGGGATTTTCTCATCACTGCATCCGGCAAACCTCGCTCCTATCTTGTGAGCTACGAGTTCCACAGCCTGCGGCGCTTCTTTGAAAATACGCTGCCCAAATTCGGCCTCGATCCGCAGCGTTATCTCAAGGCATTCCTGCCCACCCACACGCCGTTCGTCTTTCCTACTACTATCGTTCGCGCACTGGTGGCGGAGATTGAATTCCGTGCACGCCGCAGCTTTCCGGAGGCTTTCCTTTACGCAGGCCACAAGCACACCGAATTTTTCCTCTTCGGCAGCTACCTTCTCACTCGCCTCCGCTTCGGGGATGTCTACGACCTCTCCGGCCCCAGGGAAGCCGCCATCTGGCCCGAGAGCTCCATGGAGCATTGCGCGGCCACAATGGCCTATGCCGAGGCGTGCCGAATCCCTTTCTTTGCCGTCCACCGGCGCGCATTTCCGCGCCTAAGCCCTCAAATACGCGGCCAGCTAGCCCAATTCTGGCATCGGCACGGCCTCTTTCCCTCCACCGAGGCGGCACTCCAGTTCCTTGCATCTCCCCTCACGCCACCGGTGCCCGATTCGACGGACGATCCCGCCAAAATTGCCGCCGCCTATCCATTTCTGCTACCGTGAATGGACAATGGATCGGCTTCGTAGCCGCCCCCGTGTCACCATGCCTCTAGTTTCCCCATATGATCCTCATTGGAAGGGTGAGACCAATGGCGAGTTCCCCACGTTGGATCTGGGCTTCATGTTTCTCATCCTCGCGGTTCAAACCTTGGCTGCGTGGCTTCTACGGCGCTGTCCGGCGCATGCTGGGTCCCCGCCGGTCCCCGCCCCCAAAGCTCTTTTGCTCGCGGCCCTTCAGACGATTTGAGATTTCGTATTCCAAAGGAGTCGGCAGTGTCTTCATGTGCTGCGCCGGCTGGCTTAACCGCACGATAGGCGACCTGAAAACCAACTCCGTTGAAGAGGTCTGGAACAGCACCGCTTCGCAAGAGATACGAAAATCTATCCACGACGGCTCCTTCCGATATTGCAGCTATATCCGCTGCCCGTTCCTCAAGAGCGTCAGTGGACCGGTACAGAAGCTTGCGGACGTCGACGACCCCGAGCTTGCCGATGCCATCGCGCGCAAGCTCACCGTGCTGCCTTACGGACCGCGCGAGCTGAGCCTCTCCTATGACCGTTCCTGCAATCTCTCCTGCCCCTCTTGCAGGAACGATCTCATTGTCGAATCGGCAAGCAACAGTGAGATCCACTCCGTGCAGGAAACAGTCCGCAACCAGGCCTTCTCCGCTGCGCAGCACATCAGCATCTCAGGGTCCGGAGATCCCTTTGCCAGTCCCAGCTTTCGCAAGCTTCTGCAAACGATGAAGGTCGAGGAGCTTCCAAATCTTAAGAACCTGCATCTGCACACCAACGCCCTCCTGTGGACGCCCGAGATGTGGGAAACGATTTCGCCCGGAATCCGCGCCCGCATCGGCAGCACCCTCATCTCCCTCGATGCGGCCACAGCAGCTACATATGTAATCAACCGCCGTGGCGGAAACTGGGAACGGCTCATGGAGAACCTTGCTTTCATCTCGTCGCTCCGCCGCCAGGGCGCCCTCCATTGGATGTGCATCGCCATGGTGGTTCAGGAAAACAACTTCCGTGAGTTGCCCGCGCTCGTTCGCCTCGGCAGACAACTCCAGGTCGATCGCGTGCTCTTCACAGAGCTCGGCAATTGGGGAACCTACACCGACGAGGACTTCATCTCCAGATGGGTGCACCACCCCCAGCATCCGCAGCACGCTGAGTTCGTCCGGGTGCTGCGTGACCCCGACTGCAATGACCCCATAGTCGAAAAGCAGTTTACCGCGGCCCATCCCCTGTTTGCTCCCCGCTTTGCTGCCGGACACATGATGCTGCCGCCGCGGTTTATCGAGTCCCAGCTTATTAAGCGCATTGCTCCCGCCTCCGCCTCACACCCGGCTCCGTAGAATTGGTTGCAAGAGATTCTTTACCGCCCCTGGCCGCGCTGCTGTACTCTACGCTCGGTAGAGAGAGGCAGCTAAAATGAAGCGCCCGGAAGCTTGGCGTCCGTCGAAGTTTGTGCCCGGCCCTCGCGGCCTCCGCGCCTCACGCAGCCTTCGCTGGGTATCCGTCAGCTCCCGCCTCATCGCCGACCTGCAAGCCGCAAATTACGCGCGCGCCCTTCTCGCCCACGCTCGCGGCCACCTGCTCGACATTGGCTGCGGAGAGGTCCCGCTCTATGCCGTCTATCGACCGCTGATCAACGACGTAACCTGCATTGATTGGGAGCACACCCGGCATCCTAGCCCGCATGTCGACCTCAAGGCAGACCTCAATGCTCCGCTGCCCTTAGCCGACGAAAGCATCGACACAATTCTCGCGACCGACGTCCTTGAGCACCTCGCCGATCCCGCCTCGGCAGTCGCTGAAGCTGCGCGCATCCTGCGCCCCGATGGAAAGCTCATTGTCGGCGTCCCATTCTTCTATTGGGTCCACGAGCAGCCCTACGACTACTACCGCTACACCGAGTTCGCGCTGCGTCGCCTCGCCGAACAGAGTGGCCTCAACGTCCTCGAGCTCAACCCCTACGGAGGCATTCCCGAGATCCTCTGCGACATCATCGCCAAGACCATCAACTTTTACGCCCCGTCCCTACTGACCCCATTTTTATGGCCTATTTACAGTGCGGCGCTCATCTGGAACGCGACGCCATGGGCGCGCAGGCTCTCCAGGCGCAGCCAGCGCAGCTTTCCACTCGGGTACATCCTCGTTGCACAAAAGCCGGCACCAACGCATGACGTCGAAAACTGATCGGCATTTTTCGGGGAGCTGTTGCTGATGACTCGGCTTAGTGCCGTTTATTTGCGGCACAACCCATGCGTTCGGAGGATTATGATGAAAACCTGGTTGGATTCCACTCAATGAAGGTGATGATCACCGGCGCGGCGGGTTTTATTGGCGGACACCTGACGCGGTATTGTCTTGGGGCTGGAGACCGAGTCTTGGGCCTGGATGTCGAAGAGCAGTCTGAATGCAGGCCGGGCGCGGACTTCGAACTTTGCGATGTACGGGACTCTTCGCGATTGCAGCGCCTCATCGCCGCCTACCGTCCTGACTGCATTTATCACTTGGCGGCGCAGAGTTATCCAACGGTGTCGCTTGCCCAGCCGCGGGAAACAATGGACGTGAATGTGGGAGGTACGATCAATCTGTTTGAAAGCCTGCGTACTGCCGGCATTTCGCCTCTCGTGATCGTAGGCTGCTCCAGCGCGGAGTATGGACGGGTAATCCACCACGGCGCGCTCTTGCGGGAGGACGATCCGCTTTGCCCGCTGCATCCTTACGGAGTCAGCAAGGTTGCCCAGGACCTGCTCGCGGCCCAGTACTTTGCCAACTATTCGATTCCGGCGCTGCGCATCAGGATCTTCAACACCACCGGACCCGGCAAGATGGGCGATGTGTGTTCTGATCTCACCAGGCGCGCGGTCGAGATTGAGCTTGGCCTACGGTCTCCAGTGCTGCCCGTCGGCAATAGGACACGCCGCGCGATTGTCGATGTGCGCGATCTGGTGCGGGGCCTGTGGCTTTCGGCCGAGCGCTGTATACCCGGCGAGGTGTACAACCTGGGCAGCGACCGGACACACTCGCTTGATGAGATCGTGGCCATGATCCAAGCACTTTCGCAGGTGCCGTTTGAGGTGGAGCAGGTGCCTGGGCTGATGAGAAGCTGCGATGAGCCCGTGATTGCCGGAAACATGAACAAGTTTCGCGAGTGCAGCGGCTGGAAGGCTGAACTGGATCTGGCAAATACTCTCAGCGACATGCTCGATTGGTGGAGGCAGAGAATCCACGCTGAACCGAGATGTGGCTCGCAAAATCTCCATCCGCCACCACGAGGAACCATTCTTAACGGTTAAGACCGGAGAAACCTTCGGAAAAGCGAAGAGCGAAAAAGATGAAAAGGATGTTGGATGGCTCAATAGAAATGGGGTGGGCGCGACAAATGGCGCTGTGCGGCCTCAGCGAGCACACTTCTGCTGACGGCGATTTCGCAGCAGTGCGCACTGGCTGAATCGTGAAGCCTTACGCAACCAGACCGTAACGATGATGCAAGCCGCCGAGGCGGGGCATGGAAATGACGTTTGTACTTGGGGTCTTGTCGGAAGCCGTCTCACGACCTGCCGGAGTTTGCTTATACAAGCCGAGATGCGTCCGATCTTCGTGGTAATAACGAACGTACTCGGAAATCAGCCGTTTCAGATGGCGCTCGTTCAGGACGAGCACATGGTCGAGCAGATCGCGACGGCAGGAACCGACGAATCTCTCGGCGACGCCATTCTGCCAGGGACTCTTGAACGAGGTGCGAATGGGCTTGACACCGACAGCCTTGGCTGTCTCGACGACCTCGGCGTTGAAAGTGGCATCCCGGTCGAAGATCGGGTAGCGGGACGCGGAGTCGTATGGAAAGGCCTCGCGTAACTGCTGAGACACCCAGTTGCTCGTTGGATGCTTGGTCCCGTGGAAATGAAGGATACGCCGCCGGTCATGCGCGATGACGAAGAAGCAGTACAGCACACCGAAAGACAGCGTGGGTACGGTGAAGAAGTCCATCGCGGCAATGGCTTCGCGGTGATTGGCAAGAAATGCAGCTGTTCCTCGCCAAAACTCCGTCCGAATAGAAGAGCACCGATTCCCGCCCTGGCAAGTGAGGACGGGGCACCCGGCGTTTGTGGCTGATCCCGGTTCCGCGGTTGTGGAAGAATCTCAGACTGGCACGATCTGCGTAGATCGAGCCAGGCTCGATTCAAGGATCTGGCGGAAAAAGTGCGCGGCGGCAAGGTTGGCGGTATGATCGGGAATGCAGAGGGTGCTGTGATTGCAACACCCCAAAACGGGCCCGATCCGTGGCGAACGGTTCTTTCGGTGAGGGCGACCGGGTACGAGGAAAGCGAGCACGCGAATACTGGAAATGTCCCATGGTGGATGAGCGCCAGGAATCTGCATGGTATTCCTCGATAGTGCGTTCGGCGCCGGGGCGGGAATTGAGGCGCTCTGATGGATAAGGATGTGAACCCGGCGGCCCGTCCTGGGCAAAAGCCACCAACGCTTTTGATCCTCAGGATCGTATTCGTGATGGTTTTCTTTCTGCTTTTGCTGCTCCTCGGAGTGAGCATGGTGCATCACCGTTTCTTCCGGGGTGAACGGGAGCACCGAAACGGGTCGGTCGGGCAATAGCAGGCTCGCAGCTTGTGGGCGACCGATGCCGGCGGCCCTGGTTCTGCTGTGAGAATTCGTGTCAGGAGACCGGCGCATCGGTCCGACCTTTGTGCTTTCGAGCCCCAAGACCGGGACCGCGGGCAAATTTTTTGTGGCCGGTCTGCTTGCTGAAGATCCCGGCAGCCGCGCAGCGAGCAAGTGATAGTAGTAAGAGAGCGAACAAGCGCGCGGTGGACCGTGTCTTCAGGGCCATCGCAGCCAAACTGTTACTCTTTGCGTGGGAGACGATGACGGGATGAATCACCATTGGATGTCGCTAATTGCGGAGTACAGCAGTGTTGTGGGATTTATGATCGGGCTGCCGATGATGGCGGGCGCTTACTATGAGTCGCTCAAGGTGCGGCAGGACGCGCGGCGCGAGCGCGAAGGCAGGCTACAGAGCCGCAACTGCCTGGAGTTCGTGAGCGGTGACGGAACGTGCATCAACCTGGTGCCGCTGGAGACGTTGCACTCTCTGCCGCGTGAGGGCGACGTGCTGATGCTGCCCGGCGACGGGTTGCGCGAGGGCGGCAAGTTTCTTCCCGGGGCGTACCTTGTGGAGTCGATCGAGCATATCTATTCGCAGGCGGAGTACAAGGGCGCGCGTCCCTGCGAGGCGCGGCTGACGAAGGCCGTGGCGCATGTGACGTCGCTGAATCCGGTGATGGAGGCGTGAGATCGGGTTTCAGCGGTCAGGTTCCAGGTGCCAGGGATTTTCTCGCTGGGTTTTGTGGTGAGTGGAGAGGCGGCGGATTGGGGTTCGTGTTCTCCCCGGTCTCATCCGCCACGGCGCGGCGAGCAGGCACGGCGGACGAGACCGGTGGCGCCCGCCCCCGGCGTCCTCCGAATCGCGCGCTTCGAATACGTTGAAGCCGTGCCCTTTCGCGCCGCGATTTGTGCAACTAGTCCTGGAGCGCTTTGGCGAACTTGCGGCGGTAGAGGCCGAGAAGGCCGGTGAGGCCGGTTGCGAAAGGCAGAAGGCTGTTGGGCTCGGGAACCGGGCTTGTGGATGTGTTGCCGATGATCTGGAAGGTTTCAGAATTTGTGCCGGTACCCGCCGCCCCATTCACGTCCCCGTAGTGGGTTTGCCAGGCGTCCGAGGGGCCGTTGCCGAGGTCCCAATAGGCAACGTTGTTATCTGAAGTCACCGAATTCTGGAGCGTGAGCCAGTAAGTGGTTCCTGCGGTGAGCGGCACATCAAGGCCGGAGATGGTCGCTACGTCGACGTCATAGGTGACGTCGACGACTGTGTAATTGGGATTGCTCGCAGGAACCAGGGACAAGAATGGGGCGGATACGGTTGTGCCGGAACCGCCAAATTCCGCAATGTTGGTGGTCCCAATGGACCAATCGACGCTGGTCAGCGAGTCTCCCGCATAGAGCCAGACATCGAAGACGATACTTGTTACCGTCGAGTTCGACGAAACTGAGAACGAATCCGAATCGGATACTCCGCCGTAGATGGCCAAGGCGTCCCAATAGCCCCCTGGTTGGAGACCCGAGCCGCCAAGATCGGAGATGGGGCCAGTGTTGTCGTATAGGGTGGAGTCGGCCGTTGCCGGAACCGCGGCAAGCGCGCCAACAAGAACGAGAAACGTAACTGCAACAAGCGATTTCTTCATGGGTTGACTCTCCGTACAAGGTTTGGGCCCGCAGCAGTTTCGAACGTGGCTGCACGGGGCGTGAGCGTTTTCCGGGGGCTGGCCCAAGGCCAGTTCGATTCGGGGAAGTTACTTCCTTTCGAGAGGTCGTGCGTAGGGCCGGAGGGCTGCAAAACCCAGACGCGCTTCCCGCTCGCGGGGGAAGCGGGCGAAAAGAGCGCCTGGTCTTCGATCTGGGAAAACGTCCTACTGGGAATAAAGTGGCGCGCAGGGGAGTTTTGTGACAGGGGCAAAAAAATTATTCAGGGGCGTGCGATCCCACTCTTTTCCGCAAAGAACACGAAAAAAGGACGGGGCCCGGTGTCGTTTGCGGGAGGCAGCTAAGCCTGCTTGCGGTGGTTGGCGCGATGCCACATCCGCCAGAAGAAATTGTGCAGCAGGCGCGTCTGCTCGGCTTTGAGGGCGTGGTAGGAGCGCTCGACGTAGATGTCGAACTCTGGCGGCCAGCCGATCATGGAACGACGCTCGGTGTAATCGTCCTCGGCCCACTTGAGCAGTAGCGCCTTGTAGCCGACGACGTGGGTGACAAAGTCGAGCAGGCACTGCGGCATCTGTTCCTCGACGATGAGGTGCGCGTTCTCGATGATGATCTTCTCGCGCACGTCGTTCAGCGGCATGAAGATGGTCTTCATCCAGAGCACCCATTCTTTGAGGTGCTCGTCGCGGATGGGGTGGCACTGCGTCTTGCCTTGCTTGGCGAGCAGCGCCTTGTAGGCAATGTTGCCGGCTACGGTGGCCACGTAAAGTGGGCCGTAGAACTCGTTGAGGCGTTGATTGACGAGGCGGAGCCGGTCGGCGCGGCGCGCCATCATGCGGTTGCTGAGGAAGGTGACGAGGTAACCGGCAAAGGCGAGAATGACGGTTAAGACAACCGCGCCTTGCGGAGAATTCGGCTGAAAGAAGGACGCATCATCCATTGCAGAGCCAACCCTTCGCGGAAAAGTATACGCGTGCGGAGGGAGAGCGAGCGGTGACGGCGGCGGGATAGCGATGGGGTGGTTCCGCTTTGGAAGCAGCGACGAAGTTGGGTCTGGGTTCTTGAGATTCCATCCTTTTCCGTGATGAATGGGCAGAGATAGATTGGGCTTCGTGCTTTCCCCGGTCCAAAAACCCGGACCGGGGGCACCCATTCTTGTTGGTGAGATCTACATGACGCGTTATTTGTGATGGACGGGGACGAGTTTGGCTTTGGCCGGGACTACCTTGATCTCAAAAAGTTTGGGCCAGAGTTTGCCGGTGACGAAGAGGCGATCGTGCGTGGCGTCATATGCAATTCCATTTAAGACGGCTTCCGGATCGGTGACCTCGCCGGGCTTGAGCAGGCCGGCGAGGTTGATCCAGCCCAGCACCTGCCCGGTTGCGGGCGAGATGCGGGCGATGCGGTCGGTGTGCCAGACGTTGGCGTAGATCTGGCCGTGAATGTATTCGAGCTCGTTGAGCTGGTCGATCGGCCGACCGTGATCAGTTACGTCGATGTGGCGCATCTCGCGGAAGGTGGCGGGATCGAAGAAGCGAATCTCCGCGGTGCCGTCGCTGAGGATGAGAGCTTTGCCGTCGGCGGTGAGGCCCCACCCATCGCAGTGGAAGGGCATGGTGCGCAGCAGGCGGAAGGTGAAGCGGTCGTAGACGAAGGCGACGTGCGATTGCCAGGTGAGCTGGACGAGTGTGCTGCCCCACGCGGCAAGGCCTTCGGCGAAGTATTGCTGCGCGACGGGAACCGACTGCAGCACGCGACCGGTGGCGAGATCGTCCATGCGCAGGGAGGAGCGGCCCTCGATGCCGGTGCTTTCGTAGAGATGACCGTCGATGTAAAGGAGGCCCTGGGTGTAGGCGCGGGCATCGTGCGGCCAGGTGTGGACGATGCGGTAGGTGTCGTCGGCGCGGGCGGAGGAGGCGGCGAGGACGAGGAGCGCGATTGCGCGAAAGAAGGAAGAAAACCGCATAGGTGATAGCTTAATCAATTTCACAGGTCGAATGCCTGATTGGCATCGATAAAAGCAACGGCAAAAGCAACCGCAGGTCCTTCGACTCCTCGCTCTGCTCGTCGCTCAGGATGACAGCTTATATCGTGATGCGAGCTTCTATCAAAGCTCTTTGTGATGCGGGGTTTCTGAAGCAGGAGGTTAGTTGGTGGGGCCGGCGTCGATGGCTGTGAAGACTTCGACTGCGGGATTGCTGGTGAGCTGGGTATCCATGATGAGCACGGTGCGCGCTTCGCCGCCGGTGAGGGTGATCGGCGTAAAGGCGAAGAACGGCGTGGTCTGGCCGGCGGGCGTGATCACCATGGTGACGGTCTGCGAGGTGAAGCTGATGTATCCGGCGGTGGCGCCTACGGAGAGATTGGTGACGAGAGGAATGGAATTGGCCAGCGTGGATCCCGCGGGCATCATGTAGATGTCGACGGCTCCGGTCTTCGCGGCCTGATTGAGGAAGCGGAAGGCCGAGTGGCCCTGCGCTGCCTGCACCTGCTGGTCTTCAAGAATGGTGACGAGGTAGCCATTGGGCGCGGCGCCGTTGTCAGTGAGAAAGACGGAGTGCTGATGGCCGGCGAGCAATGTTCCGCTGGTGGTGACCAGTGCGACGTTTCCGGTGACGGCCGTGATGACGATGGGCGCGGTGGTTTCGGCCGTGAGAGTGCCGTACGGGGTGATGGTTCCCTGACCGATGTTCGACGCGAGCAACTGGCCTTCCACCTGCACGTCGATGGCGGGAGCGATGTAGGACGCGTCAATGACGCGGACCAGGCTGGGCTGGGTGTAGGTGGCGACGGTTTGGCAGGCGGAGAGCACCAGGGCCGCAGCCAGTGCGGCCGCCGCGGCCACGACGAGCCGGGCGAGCGCCAGCCGTGAGCCCGGCGTTGAGCCTCGCGTCGAATCTTGCATCGAATCTCGCATCGGGCCTGCCTGATTCGTCTGCTTCACTTGGAACACGCTTCCATGGTACAGCCAAGGATTGAGAAGAGTTTACGACTTTTTCGTCATGGGGAGCCGAGGGAAACAAGGCCACGCAAAAACACGCGTGGAAAACGCGGCGCGAATGATCCGGCGCGACGGATTAGGACTGCGCTTTCCACACCTTCCGCACAGTAAGCGGAAAGGATGGGGTACCCAGGCGACTTTACCGCCCGCCGTGGAAGCGCCCGAAGCCGCGGGCGCTACTGACCGACACCGCAAGCGCGCCAGCGCCGAGCGCAGCCACCTGAACGGCATTGCGCAGGCTGAAGACGCCCACGCAAATCACGAGCAGGTAAGCCACGACGAGGTTGAAGAATCCCCACAATACGTTGACGGTGGATGATGAGAGGCCGCGGCCCGGAGGTTTCGCAAAGGGACTTTGGAAAGGGCGCCCTGACATTCCGTTGGTTAGATGGGGTACTGAGTTTGCCAAAAACGCTCCGCCGAAGAAGTAAGCGAGAAAGTCGTACCAATGCATTGCGGCTCCGCTTTAAAGTACGAGCAAATGGTAGCAGAATCTGGATGACGGCAGCAGAGTCCAGGCCTCTGACCGCTTGAAATCGTACTTGTTGAGTTCGTTGTATCCCATCCATTCGCCCAAGAATCGGGCGAATGGATGGGGCACGGGAAGGTTCTTTTTCAATCGGTCAGAGACCTAGTTGGCGCCAAGATAGATGAAGCGTGCGAGAAAGAGGGCAGCCATGACGTAGAGCAGCCAGTCCTGAAGGCGGCCCTTGCCGGCAAAAAGGTGCAGCACGGCCCATGCGATGATGCCGAAGCCGAGACCGTTGGCGATCGAGTAGGTGAACGGAATGAGGACCAGGGTGAGAAAAGCGGGGACGGCTACGAGCGGGTCGAGCCACTGAATTTCGGTAATGGCGGCCAGCATCATGGAGCCGACCAGGATGAGCGCGGGCGCTGTGGCGGCCGAGGGCACGATGCCGATAAACGGCGCGGCGACGACGGCACAGAGAAATAAGAGGCCGGTGACGATGGCCGTGACGCCCGAGCGGCCGCCGGCAGCTACGCCCGCGGTGGACTCGACGTAACTGGTGACGGTGGAGGTTCCGACGAGAGAGCCGAAGACGGTTGCCGTGGCGTCGGCAAACAGAATGCGGTTGAGGCGGGGAATGGAGTGGTCGGGAGCGATGAGGCCGGCGCGCTTGGTGACGGCGACCAGGGTGCCGAGATTGTCAAAGAGGTCGACGAAGAAGAAGACGAAGATGATTTCGAGCAGGCCCTTGCCGAGTGCGCCGCGGATGTTGAGTTGGAAGGCGGTTTGGGTGAGCGCGCTGAAGCCGCCCATGGACGGCGTCCAGTGAACCAGGCCAAGCGGCCAGGCGAGAGCGGTAACGGCGAGAACGCCGATCAGGATCGCGCCCTTTACCTTGCGGAATTCAAGGGCCACCATGAGGATGAGGCCGAAGAGCGCGAGGTATGCCGTCGGGTTGCGGATGTTGCCCATGCCGACCAGGGTGTTGGGATCGCGAATGACGAGGCCCGCGTGCTGAAAACCGATGAAGGCGATGAAGAGGCCGATGCCGCCCGCGACCGCGGCATAAAGCTGGTGGGGAATGGCACGCAGAATCATCTGGCGGATGCCGACCGCGGTGATAGCGAGAAAAATGATGCCGGAAAGAAACACTGCGCCGAGGGCCGTCTGCCAGGGAATGTGCATCTTGATGCAAACGGTGTAGGTGAAGTAGGCGTTGAGGCCCATGCCGGGCGCGAGGGCGATGGGGTAGCGGGCGACGATGCCCATCAATATGGAGCCGAAGGCCGCCGAGAGGCAGGTGGCAGCGGTGACGGCGGGAAGGGGAACTCCGGCATCGGCCAGAATGGCTGGGTTGACCAGCACGATGTAGGCCATGGTCAGGAAGGTGGTGACGCCGGCCAGAATCTCGGTGCGCCAGTTGGTTCCGAGCCGAGAGAATTCAAAATAGGCTTCGAGTCGCTTGAGCATAGGCGGGTTCTCAATAGAAAAACACACTGCGACCCAAATGCAAAATCTATGCAATGTCCAGCGCTCTCCCTACGGGACCGACAGTGCTCCCCTCCCCGGTCCCCAAAGCGAGGGATCCTTCGACTTCGCTCAGGACGGGCACCTTCAACTGGATTGAATTCCTTTTGAGATCAGGGCCACTCGCTAAGCCGCCCCAAGGGCCGTTTGACCCAGGTGGGCGAAGCCCACTTGATTTATATACCCACTGGAGTTATGCTCCCCTCATGCCTACTTTCGCGGTCATCAAAGATACCGAATTTCAGTTGATTTCCGAGTTCGCGCAGCCCGATGCAAAGAAGCGCCTCTCGCTGGGAGCGGCTCTGCGCGATGCGACGGCCTATAACATTTACCGCAATCCCCTCGGCCAACTCATTCTCGACCCGGTCAGGACCATTCCCGTCTCTGAGGTGTGGCTCTACGAGAACCCGCCGGCCCTGGCCAGCGTGAAGCAAGGCTTGAGGGAATCGGCAGAAGGAAAGAGCGTGTATCGCGGCTCGTTTGCGAGGCATGCCAAGTAATTAGCTCAATGTATAGATATAGAAAGGCTTATTTATGCAACGCAGGATCAAGTTCACTCCCACTGCAGGTGCGCAGTTGACGGCGCTCAAAAGATCGCCGTCCTGTGCTGCGCTCCTCGCCCAGGTGCGCAAGGCTCTGGGATACCTCGAAATCGACCCGCGCCACCCCGGTCTTCGCACGCACGAGTTCACGTCGCTTGCTGGTGTTGACGGCGAGAAGGTCTTCGAGGCCTACGCGCAAAACGACACACCCGGCGCCTACCGCATCTTCTGGCATGATGGTCCCGATGAAATTAAGGGAAGGAAGCGAAAGCCGGTGATTACCGTGGTTGCGATCACGCGGCATCCTTAGGGACTGGCCGTCTAGGTGGGCGGCACTTGTGCACCACGGCTCAGCCGCACTCTGACTTATTGAGTCAGGTACGGCTTGACCTTGCCGTAAATCTCGTCGGAGGAGTTCTTGACCTGGTTGACCAGGTTTTTGATATAGAGGGCATCGGCCACGCGCATGGAGCCATCGATGCGCACCGAGAGATCGTCGTCCCCGTCGAGGCCGATCTTCACCTGGTCGTATTCGTGATTGGCCTTGAGCAGGATGTAACGGAAATCGCTCGTGGTGGGCATGGTGGCCTTGGGGGTCACGGTGACAAAGATGACCAGATCGCTGTCCTCATCGCTTCCCAGCGCCAGGATGACCTTGATGTCCTTCAGGTTCGTGCCGTCGGTAAAGTGAATGGTGAAGACGGTTGGGGAAGTTGTGGTTTTGTAGTCGAAGCCGTCTTGCTTCATGAGGCTGACGAGTTTATCGGCCTTGTCGTTGAGGGACTGCGCGTGGAGCGGAGGAGCCCAAGAAAACACGGCGGCAGACAGCAGAACCAGTGAAGCTGCAAATTGCATGGGCCGAAAGATCATCGTGAGCACCTCGTGCGGAAATTAATTCTAGATTGCAGAAAGTATATCCCGGCCAGACGAGTGGCGGGAAAGATTCCGCCGCCTTCGAGCAGTTCGGCGGCTTCTTGGGTGAAGTGGTTGACGATGAAGTCTGCGCCGTCGCGGCGGATGGCGGCTTAGACGGTAGCCGCGACTTTCTGCGGAGCACGTCGCAGGGGATTTGACGGAGCCCTGGCCGGCTGCGTCCGGCGGGCAACGGGCCGAACGGCGATGCGGGTTTCCAGATGCAGCCGGTCGGCGTAGCGCAACAGCTTTTCAATGCTCACCTGGGAGATTCTGCCTTTGAGCAGATTGCTGATCGAGGGCTGATATTCGTCGAGGATTTCAACCAGATCCTTTTGCGTGTACCTTTTCAACCTCGCGTGTTCGAGGATTGCGGAGAGGATTTCGGCTTTGATTTTGAGGGCGCTGGCCTCAGACGCAGAAAATCCCAACGCGTCGAAGATGTTTCCTTTCACGATGTGCGTAGGCTTATTGGCGCTGGTGTTTTTCATGGGACTTTTTGTCGGGAATCAGTGTAACGCAAAGGCCGGAATTATACAAGATTTATTATAACGCAGTTTTGCAGCCTGGGAATGGAAAGGTGAAGTGCTTTCAATTGCTGACTTTATGGCTTCGCCGATTCAACTCAACAGCTTGGCGGCTTCCTTCGCGAAA
>Ga0302319_10004164_pt1 | contig 29898 bp, 27 predicted proteins | sample Bog_T0_2_FD_203319 | JGI IMG/M metagenome (GOLD analysis project Ga0302319, IMG submission 203319) | Peat permafrost microbial communities from Stordalen Mire near Abisko, Sweden - Bog_T0_2 | ecosystem: Environmental > Terrestrial > Soil > Wetlands > Peat | place: Sweden: Abisko, Stordalen Mire... | reverse complement strand
CACCGTGTGAGGCCTGTGACGGCGTCGAATATCCATATACGAAAGGCGGCCGCGGCCGACGTTTCCCGTTTGCGGGAAGTGATCGAAGCTTCAGTGCGAGGTTTGCAGGCGGAGGACTATTCGCCCTCGCAAATCGAAGCCGCCTTGAAGTCTTAGTGCTGTATCTGAAGCGCCCACGAGCGAAGAGTTGGGAGTTGAGACGCTGTGGAGGGGCGCTTCAGATACAGCGACAAGTCTTAGTGCTGTATCTGAAGCGCCCACGAGCGAAGAGTTGGGAGTTGAGACGCTGTGGAGGGGCGCTTCAGATACAGCGACTTGAAGGAAGCCGCCTCGGGGGACTATGGGATTTGTATCTGGATAAGCCGGCCTTGATCGTTTGCGAGTTTGAGGTTGGGGTGAGAGTGCTTAGATTTCAGTAGCGGGTCGCAGAGAGAATGAGTGTGGGGCGGTACATCGGAGAGTCTGAATCGCACCACCATACTGCATTTTGACAAGTGCGAGACACAAGACCAGTGTTCGCGCCGAAGCACGAGCGAGATTCGAGGCTGGAGATGTGGATTCATGCGGCGCACCGGCTGAGATGAGGCGGGGATCGGAGGAAGAGTTGCGCGGCGGAGAGGCGCTCGACAACCTGCATGGTTCCGCCGCAAAGCGGACATTGCCACAGCGAGTGAATGGGCCGCGCCGGAAAGGCGGTGCCGGCTGCTGGCGGATGGGATTGGTGGAGCAAGCGAGAACAGAGTGGAAGGAGTTCTGTTCGCCTCCGGTTAGCAAGAAATCCGAAGTTGCGGATGCGCACGAAGCCGCGTGGCAACAGGTGGAGAAGGAAGCGGCGCAAGAACTCTTCGACGGGCAGAGTCATCAGCCGCTTCTTGTTGCCGTGAGCGGAGTCGCGCCAGCGAAAGGCGACGTTTCCGTCGGCGAGAGCAACCAACCTGCCGTTGGAGATGGCGACGCGGTGAGTGTATGCGCCGAGATAGCGCAGCACATGTTCTGGCCCGCCGAAAGGACGCTTGGCGTAGACGACCCAGTCGTGGCGGAACAGTACCCGCAGCCATGAGGCGAAGGCGCGCGGTTCCGCAAGCGGTAAGAGATGTCCGTGGAACTGGAGTGCGCCGGCATGAAAGGCGGTCTTGAGTCCGGCGACAAACTTGCCGCGGAAGACACGGCTGAGTACTTTGACAGGAACGAAGAAGGAGCCGCGCGAGGAGATCCAGCGGGAGTGATCCGGAGCGATGCCGCCAGCGGCGAGCACGCAGTGGATGTGAGGATGATGTTGCAGTCGCTGGTCCCAAGTGTGGAGCACGCTGAAGAAGCCAATCTCGGCTCCAAGGTGCCGGGGATCGCGAGCGATCTCCAGCAGCGTTGCAGCGCTGGTGTGAAACAGCAGGTTGTAGATCAGACGTTTATTCTGCAATGCCAGCGGAGCCAGTTCCCGCGGCAGCGTGAAGACGACGTGCACGTAGCTGGCGGGCAGCAACTCCCGTTCCCGCGCCTGAAGCCAGCGCTGGCGGGCGTTGCCCTGGCATCGGGGGCAATGCCGGTTGCGACACGAGTTGTACGAGATGGCAGTATGTCCGCAATCTGAGCACTGATCGCGATGTCCACCCAGCGCTGCGGTGCGGCAGCGTGTGATGGCCAGCAACACCTTTTCGTGTTGGCCGTTAATCCACTTGCGACTGCGCTCAACAAAGGACTGTCCTGCATAGCGAACGATGTCGGCCACCTCCAGGGGAGGCCGGTTCATGCGCTCTGCGTCTGCTCTCCTTCTACTCGGATCGTGAGTGCATCCAGCGGGCTGCCGGTGGCGCTGAGATGCCGCCGGGAGAGGTGCAGATAGATCGTGGTTTCCTCCAGGTCGCGATGCCCCAGCAGCATCTGGATGGTTCGCAGGTCGGCACCGGCTTCGAGCAGATGTGTGGCAAAGCAGTGGCGCAGAGTGTGGGGATGGATGCGCTTGTGCTCAAGACCGGCGCGTACGGCGGCCTGCTGACAGGCGTACCAGAGAACCTTGGTGGAGACTGGATGACTCGCTGTATGCCATCGATTGCCGGGGAACAACCAGTCGGTGGGCTTGCGCTTCAGCCCGCGCCAGTAGACGCGCAGGGCATCGAGCAGTTTGGGGCTGAGCATGACATCGCGGTCCTTACGTCCCTTGCCTCCCCGAATGTGGATGACTATTCGCCGGCTGTCGATATCGCGGATCTTCAGGTGCGCCACTTCTGCGCGACGTGCGCCCGTGGCATACAGCGTCATCAGCAGAATGCGATGAAAGGGAAACTCTGCCGCGTCGATCAGGTGTGCGACTTCTTCCTGGCTGAGTATCTCGGGTAGGTGCAACACCTTCTTCGGATACGGCGTTTCGGCAACACTCCAGCCGCGCTTCAACACTTGGACATAGAAGAAGCGCAAAGCGGCCAAGCGTTGAATTACGGTGTTCGGGGCCAGCTTCCAGTGCGTGAACAGCGCGGCCTGATACTGGCGAATATGCTCGGGGCCAAGCTGATCGGGTGAACGATGGAAGTGCCGACTGAAATGCTCGACCGTGTGGATGTAAATGTCGATGGTGGACTCGGCGTAGTTGCGGCGCCGTAGTTCTTCAAGCATGATCTGGCGTAGATGGGTCACAGAGTGTTCCTCCTCTGCGCAACAAACTACCTCAAATCACCTCGACCGTCGGCTCAGCGACACGCGAATGCGTCCGCCGCAAAGCGGGTTCGTTCAAGTCCCCTTCTAGCAAAGAACGCGAGAAATGGGCACCCGACAGGAGAGAAATCGTGGTGGAAATCCCAAGAAAAGTCGATGGTTGCGCCGACAGGCAAGGGGTCCTTCGACTCCGCAAGAGGATTCGCGTTGCGACTCCTCTTGCTCGGCTCAGGATGACAGGGATCTGGGGCGTTGTCATCTTGCTTGTGATGTTCAGGGCGAATGCTTCGGCGACGACCTACTACGTGAGTTCAAGCGCGGGGAGCGACGCGAGTAACGGGACTTCGGCATCGACCCCGTGGCAGACGATTGCGCATGTGAATGCGCAGACGTTTCAGCCGGGCGATTCGGTTCTGTTCAAGCGGGGGGATGTGTGGAATGAGAGTCTGGCGCCGGCTTCTTCGGGCAATTCGGGAAATCCGATTACGTTTGACGCCTATGGTACGGGAGCGGCGCCGAACTTGACGGGATATTACGCGGTGCCAGCGACAGCGTGGGTGCTGGTGACGGGGAATGCGTGGAAGGCGCCCGTTCCCGCGAGCTATACGACGGTCAATTTTTGTCTGTTTGGATCGGTGTGGGGGCAGAAGGTCGCGGCTGCGTCGTCGAACTTGACGGCGCAGTGGGATTTTTATCTGGCGAATGGGTTCATCTATGTGTATTCGTCTGGAAATCCAGCGACGTTCTACAACGAACCAATCGTGCCCATGGCGCTGAGCGACGTGCCGGTGATCAACATCAATGGCAAGTCATGGCTGACGTTCCAGCATTTTCTGGTGAACTGGTTCGATCAGTATGGCGTGTTTGTGCAAGGGACGAGCGATCATCTGGTGTTTGCGAACATGGAAGCGGATTCGATGATTCCGCAGGGGACGCAGCCGCTGGGATTCTACCTGGATGAGAGCGCGCCCGGTCCGGGCGACATCAAGATCTATAACTCGGAAGTCAGGGAGAACGACTATGGCTGGGGGCAGGCGAACGACAGAAATCTGTTGGGACGGTTTAACACTCAGACGTTCAGCCTAGCCCGGCTGGCGGCGACGCAGAATTATTTTCTGCGGCTGTATGACGGTTCTTCGCCACCGAAATATTCCCGGTACTCAGCGGCGTTGCACGTCGACTATCCTCTGTGAGGTTCTTTGGACGATGAAGGGACACGAGTATGGGAGTCAGCGATAGAGAATTAGCGCTAAGGGCAATCGACATCGAGTTCCAGCGAGAAGTCCTCGACAAGTTGGTGCGGTTGGAAACGAAGATGGACGCGTTGGTCGGGAACGGGCAGCCGGGGCGCATGAAGATGGCTGAAGATAAAGTGGCGGTGCTAGAGCGGAACGATCTGCGCAACAGCGTTCACAACCGACTGGTGAATGGGGCCATCAGTGCCGCCATCAGCGCGGCAATCGCGCTGCATAGGTACTGGCTAAAGTAGCGACAAACCACAGAATCCACAGGCTCCATGCACGGCGGGTACGCCCTGCGGACGCGGGAGGGCGGATTCTTGACTGCGAGACAGTTTACTTCCATAGAAGAGGAGAGCTATGAGCACAATACCGAGCACAACGATCATCACTAATCTCAAGAGCCTGACCTTGTCCACGGCAAACACACTGAAGAGCGCTGGGGCAGAGGGGATCGACATGGCAGGAATGCTTGCGCTGGCATTAAGCAAGGCCTCCGAACTGAAGGTCTGCCTGACGCTGCTGGCGAAATTCACAGACAGTGCCGATCCAAACTTGACGACGCTGAACGACATTTTGGCCAGCCTGAGCTGAGGGAAACGGCTGTCACGCTGGAGAAGTTGCGCGAGGCTGCATATCTGATCGTGCGCGAAAACATTTCAAGGAGGAAGGCTATGGACTTTTTGTCTCAATTACTGCGCGGGATTGCGTTTGTGCCCGCTCTGGTTAGCGGGATCGAAGGGCTCTTTGGTAACAAACCGGGAGCCGAGAAAAAAGATGCGGCGATGTCTTTTCTGCAGAACGCTCTGTCCACGGTGGACGCAGTCGCAGCGCGGGAGATCATCGATCCCACGAAGTTCAAAGATGGAATTTCGATGATTATCGATGGCACGGTGCAATGCTTGAATGCTTCGACCTGGTGCAAGCAGCCACCGGTCACAAGCGTTCCTCCTTCGGCTTAATGCAGGATTAGCCGATCTCTTCGCTCCAGGTTTCGAGATTCTTTTTCACCAAAGCCATGAACTGGTCAGCGACGGCGCCGTCGATAAGGCGGTGGTCGTAGCCGAGCGTGAGGTGAACGACGGAACGGATGGCGATCGAATCGTTCCCCTCTTTATCCGTGACCACCAAGGGCTGCTTGGTGATCCCACCGACGCCCATGATCGCCGAGTTTGGCTGATTGATGATGGGGAGACCAAAGACAGCGCCGAACTGGCCCGGGTTGGTGACGGTGAAAGTGGAGCCTTCGACATCTTCAGGCTTCAGCTTCTTGCTGCGGGCGCGTTCACCGAGGTCGGTGATGCCGCGTTGCAGGCCGAGAAAGTTGAGTTCCCCAGCATTCTTCAGGACGGGCACGATGAGTCCCCAGTCGAGGGCGACGGCGATCCCGACGTTGATCTGACGGTGGTAGCGAACGCTGTCGCCTTCCAGTGAAGCGTTAACGATTGGGAACTGTTGCACCGCGATGATGGTGGCGCGCACGAAGAACGGCATGAAAGTGAGGCGGACGCCGTGGCGCTGCTCGAAAGCGCTCTTGTGCTTGGCGCGCAGGGTGACGATGCGGGTGAAATCCACTTCGTACATGCAGTGAACGTGAGCGCTGGTGCGGCGCGACTCGATCATGCGCTGGGCGATAATCTTCCGCATGTTGGTCAGGGGGACGAGATCGCCGGGATAGGCGGCTGGGGTGGGCGCGGGCCGTGAAGTAGCGGGTGCGGGTGCATCCTGAGAAGCGGGAACTGACGGAGCAGCTGGAGTCGAGGACTGGCGCTCGATGAAGGCCGTGATGTCCTGCTTGGTGATGCGGCCGCCGAGTCCGGTGCCGGAAATTTGCGAGAGACTGACACCGTGCTCGCGAGCGATCTTACGGACGAGCGGCGAGGAACGCGCTTCCTCGTCCTCCTCCGCCGGCTGCGATGGCGCAACGCTGGTGGTTGGCAAAGGAGTTGGAGCCGCAGCCGGCTTCTTCTCTTCCTTCTTTTCTGGCGCTGGTTTTTCTTGAGCTGCGGCTGGTGCCGACTTCGCGGGCGCGGCGGCTTCACCGTCGGCGGCAATCGTCCCGACGACTGTGTTCACGCCTACGGTTGTGCCCTCAGTGACTTTGATTTCCTGCAGAACCCCGGAGGCGGGCGCGGGAATTTCCGCGTCGACCTTGTCGGTGGAGATTTCGAACAGCGGCTCGTCGCGCTGGACCTTGTCGCCAGGCTTCTTCAGCCATTTGGTAATAGTGCCCTCGACGATAGATTCGCCCATCTGGGGCATGATGATGTCAGTCGGCATGATTTCCTTCCACGCGGCCTATGGTTCGGGACAGAGCGCCGGACGCAAACGAACATTATAGCGGGTAGAGGAGTTGGGGTGGAAAGGCAGTAGCGTGCGGGCATTGCCGTTGCTCTCCTAATTGATGCGTTCGGCTCGCGACCGCCATCTATTCGCAACCCAGGGCTCCAGCCTTGGTCGCGTTTCTGTTCTTATTTGCTCTCCTCGCCGCTTGGTGCGGCTACCCCGAAGCTGGTCTTCCAATAATCCTGAACGGCGGGTGGAAGCTTTTCCATGTGCGATAGGAGACTGGTGATCTTCCACATATCCTGCTCGCTTAGAGTTTTTTCCCACGAGGGCATGCCGGTGTAGCGGACGCCGGTGCGGATGGTATAGAAGACGTGCCATTCGGGGTCGTCGGGCGGATCGGAGACAAGATTGGGGGCGGGCGGGTAGAAGGACTTAGAGAGCGAGGCGGGCTTGCGATCGAGTCCGCCGTGGCAGACGGCGCAGTTCATGGTGTAAAGCTTCATGCCATCTTCAAAGTTCTGATCGTTGGGCGGTAAGGGATTGGTAACGTGAGGAGCGTGGCGTTCCATGGAAGCATCGACGGCTCCGTTTGCAATGCGGCGCTCGAGGTGCGGTGGGGCTACGTTGGCGTTGGTGGGAATGAATCCCAGCATGGCGAAGCCGAGGCCGCCGAGAACAATTACGAGAACAGTGACGATGACGCCGAGAATGAATTTGCCCATGGGTTCTCTCCGGAAAGGACTATTGTGGCAGATGAAGTGGGTGGGGCGCTAGTTTTGGGCCGGACAGTTTTGGGCTGGACAAGGGACGCCTTGCTTCGCTCAGGGCAGACAGCCGAAGAGCGGCGGTCCACGCATCTTTCGTTTCTTCCCCCAAAGAACTCAATATGCATTGAGGCGGCGGGCTTCGCGGATTACGTCGCTCACCTTGGGCAGGTAGTGCTCTTCTTGCGGCGGGGAGAACGGGACCGCAGAGTCTAATCCTGCGATGCGAACGATGGGGCCGTCGAGATCGTCGAAGGCTTCTTCGTTGATGATGGCGGCGATCTCGCCGGCGAGGCCTCCGGTGCGGGCGTGTTCGTGCAGGATGATGACTTTGTTCGTCTTCTTGACGGTCTGCGCGATGGCCTCGCGGTCGAGCGGCGAGACGGTGCGCAGGTCTAGGATTTCGATGTCGATTCCGTCTTTCTTAAGAACCTCTACTGCCTCCAGCGCCGTGTGAACCATGGCGGCATAAGTAATGATGCTGAGATCGCAACCTTCGCGGACGATATTCGCTTTCCCGATGGGGACAACGTAGTCTTCCGCAGGAACCTCACCCTTGATGCGGCGGTAGAGATATTTGTGCTCGAAGAAAATGCAGGGATTGTTGTCGCGGATGGCAGCTTTGATCAGTCCTTTGGCGTCGTAGGGCGTGGCCGGGCAGATTACTTTGAGGCCCGGATTGTGGACGAACCACATCTCGGGATTCTGCGAGTGGAAGGGGCCGCCGTGGACGTATCCGCCGCTGGGCCCGCGCAAGACTAACGGGGCGGGCGCGCCCCAGAGGTAATGCGTCTTTGCGACCATGTTGCTGATCTGGTTGAAGGCGCAGCCGATGAAATCCATGAACTGGAATTCGGCGACGGGACGCATGCCGGTGAGCGACGCTCCGAAGGCTGCGCCTACGATAGCGGACTCGGCGATGGGCGTGTCGATGACGCGCTCGGGACCGAAGCGGTCGATAAAACCGTCGGTGACTTTGAACGCGCCGCCGTAGATTCCGATATCTTCACCGAGGCAGAAGACCGAGGGGTCGCGGTCCATTTCTTCCCAGATTCCCCGGCGGATGGCTTCGAGGTAGGTTAGTTGCATAGGAGTTAAATTCTCAAACTTGTTTGCCGCAGATTTGCGCGGATTAGCACGGATTTTCAGATCGGTACAAATTGTACAGAATGTGTTACTATACGTTTAGCACAAATTTATTGGCCAAATCTATGCCAGCCAAACTGACCGCCAGCCTCGCCAGACAGAACTTTTCCGACATTCTAAGCCGCGCCGAATATCGTGGTGAAAGAGTTATCGTACACCGCGGCAAGAAAGCTGTCGCCGCCGTGGTGCCCATCGAGGACGTAGAACTCTTGGAAAGACTGGAAGACGAAATCGATATTGCGGCGGCGCGCGAAGCGCTAAAAAATCCGCGCAGGATTCCCTGGGAGAAGATTAAGAAGGATCTCAAACTGTAGGATGGGCGGCGGTTGTGGCCTATAAGATTCAGTTCAAGCCTCTTGCGCTCCGGCAATTGGAAAAACTCCCGCGCGAAGCTCAGAGGCGATTGTCCGCCAAGATTGAGGCCCTGCGGGACGATCCTTTTCCTGCGGGATGCAAGAAGATGGCCGCCGTCCCTGATGCATGGCGGGTACGAGCCGGCGATTATCGGGTTGTGTATCAAGTGCATCGTGGAGTCTTGCTCATCCTCGTACTCACGATCGGTCATCGCCGCGAGGTGTACCGGTAGAAGGCACGTGGCAGTTCACGCCAACGAAGAATCCAAATTAATAATCGCATCCGCCAGTTTCGGGTATCCCCTTATCGCCGCGAGTCCACCCAGCAGCACCTTAGTTTGTTCCTCTTCCCATCTCAGTTTCAAATTCTCTAGCAACAATTCACGGGCCTCATCCAAAGCGGACAAGTAATCGCCTTCAAGATCAGGTGGGATAGCCGGCGAGCGCTCGTGATGTCGGCACGCTTCAGAGTAGCCGACAAAAGTTAGGTGCTCCAATCGTTCGCTCTCGCTCTTCAGCTTTGCCATTGCCACGATGTGCGGCACTGCTGCGTATGTCGCCGTGTAGACATCGCCCTGATGGCAGAGAGCGCTCCAGATCGAAAACCACAGCTCAGATGTGTAATTGTCAGACGGCGGCTCCGTCCGTAGTCGCTCTAACATGCCGGGAACATTTGCGGCGCTGCCGTAAGCGTGTGAAAGTTCCTCCCATCGCGGGCTCTTTAGATCGAGCATCCAAACTGTGTGCTCCTACGTGCCTAGACTTCTTTTCCGTTCGACTCGGACCGCCTCGCTACTTCAAATGCACAGCTGCTTCTGTCTCCTTGAATCTACCCGTTCCCTTCTTAACTTTCGGCATCCCATACTTCGGCTTGATCTCATGGCAGCCGTCTTCGCAGAAGACCCCACCCTCTGCCGATTCCGGCGTCGGCATCGGAGAGTTCACCGCAATCTCACGTTCCGCTTCGATCACCCGCTCGACTTCTGAAATCAGTTCCGCATTCTCTTTCGCCGTCAGCCACTTCTTTTCTTTCACTAGATAATTCTCGAAGCGGGCGATCGGGTCGCGCTTCTTCCAGAAGTCGAACATCGGTTTGGGCACGTACGCCGCAGCGTCGTGGATGGCGTGGCCTTTCATGCGCATCATCTTCGCTTCGATCAGCGTGGGGCCTTCGCCACGATGGGCGCGCTCGACGGCGTCGCGGGCGGCGTCGTAGACCTGGCAAGCGTCGGTGCCATCGACGATCACGCCGGGGATGCCGTATCCAATGGCGCGCTCGGCGAGGTCTTTGCAGCGGTACTGCATTTCCGACGGCGTGGAGTAGGCCCACAGATTGCTCTCGACGAAGAGCACGAGGCCGAGATTCTGTACTGCGGCGAAGTTGATGCCTTCATAGGTGACGCCGGTGGACTGGCCGCCGTCGCCGATGTAAGTCATGACGGCGAGGTTGCGTCCCTGCAGGCGCGCGCCCAGCGCCACGCCAGCCATCACGGGGATAAGATCGCCCAGCATCGATATGGGCGAGACCATGTTGCGCTTCTCGATATCGCCGAAGTGCGAAGTGCCATCGCGGCCGCGCGTCGGCGAATCGGCTCTCGCCATGTACTGCATCATCGTGTCGGAAGCGCCGAAGCCGCGAACCAGCAGTGCTCCCTGATTGCGGATCATAGGCGCGAACCAGTCGTCCTTATCGAGCGCGTAGGCGGAGGCGCAGGAGCAGGCTTCCTGGCCGAGTCCAAAATAAACTCCGCCGACGACTTTGCCCTGCTTGTAGAGATTTTCGAGTGCGACCTCCATTTTCCGGTTGAGCAGCATGTAACGGTAGATCTCGATGCACTGCCGCTTGTCGAGATACTTGGAGTCGCGAATCGGTGGCACGGGCGCGTTGAGGTTGCCAGTGACTTCATAGCGGACATGCTCGGCGCCGTCTTTATCTTTTTCGATCCGCTGGCTTACGGAGAGATCGGGATGTTCCAGGCGGAAATCGGGAATGGAATAAGTCCGGAAATCCGAGTCGTTGGGCTTTGACTGAGACGCCCCGTTACGCGGACGGTTCCCGTTGGAACTGTGTTTGGACTTCGTCTTCTTGGTCCCCATGTGAAAGCAGCGCGAGAGCGCAATGACTGATGGTATCGCGAGAGTGGGGGATTGGGCTAGCGGGTATCCGCCAGGCCGGGCTCAGACTGTCGTCCCCGTGAGGTGTTTGTCAGGCCCAGGTGGTGTCGTCTTCTTTGTGGAGCTGGCGGAGTTCGTCGGGGCGCTGCAGAGGCACTCCGACCGTATGGCCGAGCAGCGCGTCGAGGGTCTCAACCCAGAGCATCTGACTCGAAAATACCGTCCCGAAGTTGCGGGAGATGGATTCGGCGACTAGGTTCAGGTCGAGCGCCTTGCCGAGTTCTTGCTGCATTGACGTGACTGGCTTTGCCGTGATGCCGCAGGGGATGATCAGATTGAAGTAGCTGAGATCGGTGCTCACGTTGAGGGCGAAGCCGTGCGAGGTGACGAAGCGGGAGATGTGGATGCCGATGGCGGCGAGTTTGGCCTCGGAGGTGGAGTTCCTGGCGGTCCCGGCAAACAGCAGGTTCCTCGACTCCGGAGAACGATTCAGCGAATCGTTCTCCTCCGCTCGGAATGACAAGGGATTAAAGTCGGTCCACACGCCCGTTAGCCCCGGCACTCGTTTCGTGGGAATCGCGAAATCGGCGCAGGTGCGGATCAGGACTTCTTCCAGACGGCGAACGAATTCGACGACGCCGAGTGTCTTGCGCTTGCCGTCGGGAGTGGCGAATCCGCGGAGGTCGAAGATGGGATAACCGACGATCTGGCCGGGTCCGTGGAAAGTGACGTCGCCTCCACGGTCGCATTCGAAGATCTCCACGCCACGTTCGGCGAGGTGCTCGCGCGAGGCAAGCACGTTAGAGGCGTTCGCATTGCGTCCGAGGGTGATGACCGGAGCGTGTTCGAGTAACAAGAGAACATCGCCAATGAGGCCGTCCTTGCGAAGCTGGACCAGCTTCTGCTGCAGACGGAGCCCAGTAGCGTAATCGATGGTCCGGAGTTGGACAACAGAGATCATGGAATCGGGGGATTGAGCGATTTCACAACATAATCCACCAGATCCAGTGTAGACGAAGGCGGCTTCATCCAGCCCAGGGCCCTGACCAGGAATTCGACCCCGGATTACGGCGTGAACTCAAAGACGGCGCCGAAATTATAATCGCCGCCGTTCTCCGATGTGCCGTACAAGTTCCCCTCCGTGTCGAAGATTAGGCTGACTGCAGGGGACGTCCCGTCCTTGACGTAGAGGCTCCAGTCAAAGTTGTGAACTACCTTCTCCGTCCACTTTCCGTTGCTGCCTGGTATCAGCTCGAAGATCGTGCCGTCGTTATAAAGGCCGCCGTAAAACGTTGTGCCGTACAAGTTCCCAGCCGTGTCGACGATTAAGGCAGCCACGGGTGCGTACCCATCTACACCGTTATTCTGGAAACTGTGCAGCACTTTTCCCGTCCACTCGCCGCTTACGCCCGGCGCGAGCTTGAAGACCGTACCGAAGCCGAAAGCGCCACCAGCGTTCGTGGTGCCGTAGACGTTCCCTGCTTTGTCGGAGACCACGCCGCCCCAAGGGCCGTAACCACCCGTGCCGCTGCTGTTGAAGTTGTGCAACACCTTCTCTGTCCATTTGCCGTTCGCCCCGGGCGTCAATTGGAAGACGATTCCGCAGCCTTGGCCCCCACAGCCGGTGCCGGAGGTACCACCCCTTGTAGTCGTACCGTATAGGTTCCCGGCCGCATCGAACATCAGACCGCCGAAAGGGGCGTACCCGTCTTTGCCATTATCGTTAAAACTGTGCAGCCTCTTCTCCGTCCACTTGCCCTCAGTCCCGGGGGTCAGTTCGAAAACGGTGCCGGAGTTATAAGCGCCACCCCAGTCTGTTACGCCGTACAAGTTTCCAGTCGCATCGATAATCAGGCCAGTGAAGGGGTAGTACCCGTCCCCGTTATTAAAATCGAAGTTGTGCAGCACTTTGTAATTCCAAGCGCCGCCTTCGGCAGACACCAACTCAAAGACCGCGCCGAAGCCATAACCGCCGCCGGTTTGGGCTATGCCATACAATTCGCCAGCCGCACCGAAAACCAGGCCTGCGGGGTTGGTCCCGTCGGAACAATTAGTGGCCGAGCAGAAGCTGTACAGTACTTTCTCGGTCCACGTGCCGTCTGAGCCTGGCGCCAGCTGAAAGATGGAACCGAGGCCATAAGCGCCGCCGTCGAAAGTCGTGCCATACAAATTGCCTGCCGCATCGAACACCAGGCTGGATTGGGGGGTCTGTCCGTCCGCGCAGTTTGAGAGAGTGCAGAAGCCGTACAGCACCTTCTCCTTGGCGACCGCAAAGACGGGAGCTGCTGTGGTTAGAAATCCGAAAACTACAATGAACGCCGCAACGGCTAGGAGCACTGGTCTTTTGCTTTGCACAATGAGTCCTCTGGAGAGCGGATGTCCCGATTTTTGTTCTTCGCCTTGTAAAGGCGGCCCACTATGGTACACCTACACGGCCTGCCATCAATGTGTGAAAGGTCTTTCACCTGAAGCGCACGGCTTTTCAATTATCCGACTACCAGATTTCCTAGTCTTCACGCGTTGATCGCAATCCCGTACACGCTATTGGCCGCGTCCAGCATAGCTTCGGCCAATGTCGGATGAGCATGAATCGTCCACATCAAATCCTCAACCGTGGCTTCGAGTTCCATGGCGGCGACGGCCTCGGCGATCAACTCCGTCGCCTGCGGACCAATAATGTGAACGCCCAGAATCTCGCCGTAGTCGGCGTCGGAAACAATCTTGATGAAACCTTCGTGTTGCCCGACGATTGAGGCGCGCGAGTTTGCGGTGAAAGGAAACTTGCCGATCTTTACGTTGTATCCGGCCTCGCGCGCTTTGGTTTCGGTAAGGCCCACGCTGCCGATCTCCGGATGGCAGTAGGTCGCTCCCGGGATGTGCTCAGGATTAATCGGCTTGCCTGGCTTCCCCGCAATCTTAGCGACAGCCACGAGCGCCTCCATGGCTCCGACGTGGGCGAGTTGTGGCGTGCCCAGAACGATGTCGCCGACGGCATAAATGCCGGGTTCGGCGGTCTGCATCCAGGAATCGGTCTGGATGAAGCCACGGTCGGGCTTGATTTTCGTCTTCTCCAGGCCGACGTTTTCCGTGCGCGGCTTGCGGCCCACGGCGATCAGGATTTTCTCCGCTTCGATCTTCTGTTGCTTGCCGTCGACCGTGATGGTGACGGCAATTCCAGCCTTCGTCTTCTCAACTTTGTCGACCTTCGCGCCGGTGTGGAAGTTTATGCCACGCTTGCGGAAGACGCGCGCCAGTTCCTTCGAGACTTCTTCATCTTCCACGGGAACGAGCCGCGGCAGCATTTCGACAATCGTCACCTCACAATCGAACGAGCGATAAATCGAAGCAAACTCCACCCCCACTGCCCCTGCTCCGACAATGACAAGCGACTTCGGAATCTCTTTCAGGCTCAGAATCTCAATGTTGGTGAGCACGCGATCATCGGCCTCGAGGCCAGGCAGCAAGCGAGCCTCAGAGCCAGTTGCGAGAATCACATTCTTCGCTTTGAGATGGCTCGCCTTGTTGTCGTTCACGACCTCGACGGTCAATAGACCGTTTTGCGCGGGACCCGTCAGCTTTCCATAGCCCTTGACCGTCTCAACCTTATTCTTCTTCATCAGGAATTCGAGACCTTTGGCGTGCTTGGCCACGATCTTCGACTTGCGCTCCTGCACCGCAGCCCAGTTCAGCTTGCGCGAATCCACGCCTTCGATGCCGAATTCCTTGGCTTCTTTGAGATGGTCCCAGAGTTCCGCGTTGAACAGCAGCGCCTTGGTCGGAATACAACCCACGTGCAGGCAGGTGCCACCAAGGAGACCGTCTTTTTCGATGAGTGCAGTTTTCAGCCCGTACTGACCTGCGCGGATGGCAGCAGTGTATCCCGCGGGTCCGCTGCCGATGATGGCGACGTCATAAATAGTTTCAGGCAATCAAGCGCTCCTTACCACTATGAACAGATGTTTGAGAGCAAACAAATGATTCTAGAACAGCGTACTTGGACGCGCCAAACCAGAGGCTTGGCTGGTGCCTAAACGAAAAGGGCCGCCCCGTGGCGGCCCGATCAGCAATCTGACGATTTCAGTTGTTCTCGTTACTGGCGCGCTTCCACGAAATCAACTCGCCAATGGTTGAACTGGTGCTCGACACCGGCTGCTTGTAGGCCTCGACCTCGGATCGAGAAGCTTCTTCGCCGACCGCCCGAATGCTGAGCCCGACCTTCTTCTCTTCCGCGCTCATCTTGATGATCTTGAAGTCGTGCTCCACGCCCGGTTCAAGATGCAGAGGTTGTCCGTTTCCATCCACCGCTTCCGACTTGTGGCACAGACCCTCGACACCCTCCGCGATTTCCACGAAGGCTCCAAACGCCGCTACCCGCAGCACTTTGCCGTGAATCACATCGCCCGTGTGATGTGTCTCGAAGAACGTCTCCCACACATCGGGCTGCAGCTGCTTCACTCCCAGCGACAATCGCCGCTTGTCGGGTTCAATGGCCAGCACCACAGCTTTCACGCGATCACCCTTCTTCAGCACTTCCGAAGGATGCTTCACCCGCTTGGTCCAGCTCAGGTTGCTCACGTGTACCAGGCCGTCGATGCCGTCCTCGATCTCGATAAACGCGCCGAAATCGGTCAGGTTGCGAACGCGTCCCTCCACCGTCATGCCCACGGGATATTTATCGTGCAGCGCATCCCAGGGATTCGTCGCCAGTTGCCGCATGCCCAGCGAAATCCGCCGCTCCGTGGGATTCACGTTGAGCACCACGCACTCCACCTGATCGTCCACGTTCACCAGCTTCGAAGGATGCTTCATCCGCTTCGACCACGTCATCTCGCTCACGTGGACCAACCCTTCAATGCCCTGTTCCAGTTCAACGAAAGCGCCGTAGTCGGTTACGCTGATCACCCGCCCGGATACATGCGCTCCCACCGGGTAGCGATGTTCCGCATCCAGCCAGGGATCGGGCGTCAACTGTTTGAATCCTAGCGAGACCCGCTGCTTGTCTTTGTCGTACTTCAGCACCTTCACCTGAATCTGGTCGCCCACATTCACCAGGTCGCGCGGGTGCGTAAGCCGTCCCCACGACATGTCGGTGATATGCAACAGCCCATCCAGCCCGCCCAGATCTACGAAAGCTCCGTACTCGGTCAGGTTCTTCACTACTCCCGTCAGCACCGAGCCTTCTTCCAGATGTTCCAGGGTCTTGCTGCGTTTCTCGGTCTGCTCGCCTTCCAGCAGCTCCTTGCGCGATACCACGATGTTGCCGCGCTTCTTATTGAGCTTGATCACCGTTACTTCGAGAGTCTGCCCCTTCATGCCCTCGAGATTCCGAATGGGGCGCAGATCCACCTGCGATCCCGGAAGAAAAGCTCGTACTCCCAGGATATCGACCGTCAACCCTCCCTTGGTGCGCTCGATTACGACGGCCTTGATCGGCCTCTTCTCGTGATGAGCTTTTTCCACCTCATCCCAGGCGTGAATGCGTGCCGCTTTCTGATGCGAGAGGTTGACGTAACCTTCCTCGGTGTGCCCTTTCTCGCGCATCACCTCGATCTCGTCCCCGGGCTTCACCTTCGGATTGCCCTCGTGATCCAGAACCTCCGAGAGCGGCAACATGCCCTCCGACTTGGCCCCGACGTCCACCACTACGTGCGTGGCAGTCAGCTTCAGCACCGTGCCTTTGATCACACGGTCCTCTCCCACGGCCTCTTCGGTCTCCGTGGTAAAGCTTTCCAGCGCTGAGGCAAAGTCCTCGTTGGCGGGTTTGTCGTCGAAAGCAGCCGCCGCGTGCGGCGCTTCTTCAGAGGAAGTTGTGGTTGCGGCGGGAGCTGCAGTCTGATGCTGTTCCGTCAGATGCTGCTCCGGCGAAGTGGGCTCGGCGGCCGTCGGTTCTGCTTCGGTTGCGACGGCGCTGGTGGAATCGGAGTTGTGGGCGGTGGTCTCGTCGAACAAGGGTTATGCCTCTCTGCTAAAACCTCGCACTCGGTGCGGGGAGGATGCGGGGCCTGCTTGGCGGACTGCTGGAGTGAGTCGTTTGGTTGTGGTGGGCTCACCCTGGCGAGTGAGCTTGGACAATCCCAGCTGCCGGACGTTTTACAGAAACCCGCGTCCAAAGGGAACTCCTCGACTATAGCAACGCCTCACAAACAGTGTCAAACCCAAATCGCGCGCATGTTACGGCAGTGTTTCAAGTTGCCGGAAACGGTCTGCCGCAATCCACTTCGGGACTGGCTTGTTTCGCAGGCCGCGCGGCAGATTTTGCATTCCGCCGCAGCACCTTCGCCGAAAATTCTCGCCTGACTTCCATCTCTCATGATTAGATAGATTGCGATGAGATATTGCCGCTTTCAGCTGAATGGACAGTCTCACTATGGGCTGGTCGAATCCGTTGCCGGGCGGGATTCGATCCTGCGGATTCTGCTTACACCTCCGGAAGAGTCCGATGGCGACGTGGAGGGCCTGCGGACACGCCGCATCGAGCCAATTCCGCTGGACGAGGCTGCGCTGCTTCCGCCGGTGCGGCCTTCCAAGATCGTCGGCGTTGGCCGCAACTACCGCGACCATGCGGCCGAACTTGGTAACGAAGTTCCGAAAGAACCGCTGCTTTTCTTCAAGCCCAGTTCTGCGTTGCTGGCCCCGGGCGGCGTTGTCCGGCGGCCGAAAATCTCGGAGCGCGTCGATTACGAAGGTGAACTGTGCGTGGTTATCGGCAAGACTTGCCATCAGCCGCCGGATGGCGAAGACGTCCGCCCTTACATCCTTGGCTACACTTGCTTGAACGACGTCACAGCTCGCGATCTGCAGAAGAAAGACGGCCAATGGGCCCGCGCCAAGGGTTTTGACACGTCCTGTCCCGTGGGTCCGCTGGTCACGGATGAGATCGATCCCTGGGCAGGCGTTGGCGTGGAGACCCGCATTAATGGCGCAGTGAAGCAGCAGGGGAATACGCGGGATTTCATCTTCTCGCTGGATGTGGTCATCCGCTACATCGCGCAGGCGATGACGCTTTTCCCGGGCGATTTGATCGCCACCGGCACTCCGGCAGGCGTAGGACCGGTGGTGGCGGGAGATGTGATGGAAGTCAGCGTGGAAGGCGTGGGGACACTGCGGAATTCTGTGGTGGACGAATAGAAGTCCGGAACGAGCTTCATCCAGGAATCTTCATTTCAAGGAAGCCGCGTTCGACACTAAAATCAGCGAATGGCCTACTGCAGGCGAAATCGTTCCCGCATCAGGCGCTGCAGGCGAGGCTTGTAGAGAAGATCGTAGGCCAATTCTTTGTCGGGGAACATGGCGAGCGCAGCGCGCTTGGCGCCTGCGGCCAGTTCCGCCGCCTCTTCTACCGTGAGGCCGGGATCCTGGCTGATCACCGACGTCACCATGCTCATCATCACCTGCAGGCGCCGAATCCTTCGGGCCTCGTCTTCGGCTTCGCCTGAATTTCCCCGTAGCAGAGGTGAATTCTTCTCGTGATCTTCCGGTTCCCCAATGTGCATGCCAACCCCTCTTTCGCCCACAGCATTTCCTGGTACCGCTTTGGATGCGGTGGCGCAGCCCGCGTTGCGCCCTATTTCAAGCATTCTCCTCCAATCGGAACGGAAAGCAAACAGCCCGAAAGTGCCGGGTTGTCGGCTCACCGTCCCGCAAATCGTGAGAAGAGTTAGAATCACAGGAGTGCGGAGTCCGAGCTGGTTTCTTGGCGGCTGGTTCCGAGAATGGGAGACGTTATGGCAGAGCAGCCCAATGCGACGACGGAAGAACGGCGCCGCCCGAATCCAAATGAAAAGCTGGTGAAGGTTTTCGACAGTGAGCAGGAATCGGAGGCGATGGTCGTCAAGGGCTTGCTCGACTCGGCGAATATTGAAAACGACCTTGCCTCGGCCAGCCTTTTGCAAGAAACGTTTCCCGGCCTGGGCGGAATGATCATCCTGGTGCGCGAAGAGGATGCGGAGAAAGCGCGTACCCTGATTGCCGAATCCCTGCAGCCGCTATCGGCCAATGATTCCGCAGACGAACCGCATGACGACGATTCTACGGAAGAGCTGCAAGCCAAGGAGTGACCGAGTGGCCGTCGAGGTAGAAGGTCACGGCCCCGTTGAGATCAGTCCGGTAGACGCGCACTCCGGAGTTTTGCAACCGCTGCAGAACGTCAGCCTTCGGAAAACCGAACGAGGTTTGGAACCCGAGCGAGATCACGGCAAAGCTTGGCTTCACGGACTGCAGAATCTCCGGTGTCGTCGAAGTAGCGCTGCCATGATGCCCCACTTTCAGAAGGTCCGCGTGCGGATGGTGAAGGCTGGCGATTCGCCGCTCCACCGCTTTCTCAGCGTCGCCCTCCAGCAATACTGAAGTCCCGCCATAACTGACGTGCAGGACCAAGGAGTCGTTGTTCTTGGGCGCGAGGCCGACCGGCCAGTCCTGTGGCGGAAAAAGCACGTCAACCTTGGCTCCGCCTAACTCAAATTCGTCTCCCTCCCAATGCCGCACCACCTTGATTCCGAGGTCGTGCGCCTCCACGATCAAGCTTTCGAGCGCTCGACTCGGCGGCAACAGGCCCACCCACAACTCTTTCGGTCGAAAGTCCTTGAGCACCGCCTCCATGCCCCCGATGTGGTCGGAGTGGCCGTGCGAAATCGCGACCGCGTCGAGGCGAGAGATGCCGCGCGTCCACAGATAAGGCGCAACCACATCTTCCCCAAAGTCGAGTTGTGAACCGGCGCTGAAGATGGGGCCCCCCGCGTCGATGAGCAAGGTACGGCCCTGGGGCATCACTAACAGGATAGAGTCGCCCTCGCCCACATCGATGGAAGTCACTTCCAGCACTCCAGCTCGCGTTTTCGGTTGCGGCGGGACGAAGGCCAGAGTCAGGGAGGCCAGCAGCAAGGCAACCAGTCCGGTGACCGCGAGCAGCGCGCGATGGCGAGCACAGATCATCGCGAGAATCAGTGCTGCGGACGCTGTCGCCATCATCAGCACAGATGGCGTCGCTACCCGAAGATCGGCCAGCCGCAGGCCTCCCAAGCCGTGTACCGTGCCGGTAATGGCTTGCAGTGCAAAGGCGGTGAGGAGAGCGGGAAGTTTCGCGAGCAGGGGGGAAACGTATCCCAAGCCGACGGTCAGAACGGCTGCAGGCATAAGGAGTTGTGTGAGCGGAACAACCGCCACGTTGGCAGGAAGGCCGATGGTTGTGGCGCGGTGAAAGTAATATGCCATGGGTAGCGCTAATCCCATCTGCATCACCGCCGACACCAGCAGCAACTCAAACGTGCGCAGGCAGACAATGGTCACGCCGCGCACCAGCCGCAATGACCATGGCTTGCCGAGAAAACGCGCGAGCCTTCCCGCAATCAAGCGCAGATCCACGCGGAACTGTGCGATGCGCGGAGGCAGAGATGGGCCATAACCGTCTGCGTCCCAGTGCGCCAGCGCCTGGCGATAAAGCCGCGAAGTGCGCTCCACGAGCGGCAGGCCAATCGCCGCGACGATGAGCACGCAAACAAACGTCATCTGGAAGCTGGCGGTAAAGAGCTGACGCGGATCGAATACCAGCAACCCGAGAGCGGCCGCTCCCAGCGCATTGACCATGGCGCGGTCGCGGTAAAGCAGTCGCGTGCCCAGGTAAATCGCGCACATCAGCGTGGCTCGCCACACCGGGGCACCCACTTCGGTGAGAAAGGCGTAGCCCACGCAAAATAGAATTGTCAGCAGGGTCGCCGGAATGTCCCCGAATCGCAGGCGGCGCAGCGTCCAGAAGGCGACAAACGCCAGGATGGTGACGTTCATTCCCGAGACCACAAGGATGTGGTAGGTTCCCGAACGCTGGAAATCCACTCGCGTGTCGCGATCGATGAAAGCCTCTTCGCCAATCACCATGGCGTCAATCAGAGCGGCCTGAGGTGGCGGCCAGAGCGCGTGGATTTTGGCGATGATGCCGGAGTGAATACGCGTTCGCCAGAGTTCCAGGCGCCGGCCCGCGAAGCCAGGCAACAACTGCACGTCCTCCGCTTTCGCCGACCCCAGCGCCCCAATGCCGTTTGCAGCCAGGTAACCCTGATAGTCGAATGCTCCGGGATTGCGGAAGTTCCGCGGCAGCTTCAGCTTGACCGGAAGCCGGATGCGCTCGCCATATCGAAAAAAGCGCATCGTAGGTCTGGGCGCTGCCTCGCCGCGCGAAACCATGTCAGGGCGTTCGCTGTAGATCCCCAGCCGCACCCCAGAGTGCACAGACACGCGCTTGCCCTCGGTGTCGATCTCTTCCGTCTCGACATCAAGGCTTTGTCTGACTTCGCCTGGACTAGCTTCCCGCAATTTGCCTTCTCGGGTCACATGTGCCGTCATCTCGACTGCATCGCCGTAGGCAAAGGGCTGAAGGCTGGTATCGAGAGGACTCGCCGGACCACGCAACTGTATGTGAAGCGCCCCTGCCAGGAAGAATGCGCCCAGCGCCAGGCCGACGCCGAGCCACTTCCTTCTTCGCACGAAGTACAATCCCGCGCCAAGAAATGCCACGCCCGCCGCTGTCCACCACGACGGAGGTCGGCCTACGTAAGTGCCGGTAACTATTCCCGCAGAATAGGCCAAGGCGGCCCACAGCATCGGTTGCCGCGTAGGCTTGAGTTGAAATTCAGGCGGAGTGGGTGGAGCTGGCGGCTGCTTGTTCAGAGGCAAGGACGGCATTGATCGGCCTGCTGTGGGCGCGAGGAGCTATGGACAACGGACCGGCCGTGGGAAAGACGCCTTGCCGACTGCGGACAAGCTGAGTCTTTATGAGTTCACCGCACTAACTGCACAACGCTCTCGAGGTGGTAAGTTTGGGGAAACAAATCAATCAGATGCACCTGCTCGACGCCATAGCCCGCCGCCTGAAGCGGCACCAGATCGCGGGCCAGAGTAGCCGGATCGCACGACACGTAGGTCACGCGGGGCGCGCCCGCACTTGCCAGCAAACGCGCCACGCGATCTCCCAAACCGCTTCGGGGCGGGTCCACTACCACCATGTCGGGCTGATGTCGTAACTGGGGGAGAACTGCATCCTGCCCAACACGCCCCTTGTCTCCGAGCTCGGCCAGGTACTGCTCGGTCGCGGAATGCACGGCCTTTCCACTACCAGGCAGATTGTATTGAAGATCGCTCGCGGCTGTCTGTGACGACTCAACTGAAACGATGTGACGGTGGTTACATGCCAAGGCTGTGGAAAACAGTCCCACCCCTGCGTAGAGATCCAGCGCTAGTTCGCCGGACCGGCCCGCCGTGACGATTTCGACGAGTTCATCGATGAGAAAACGGTTGGTCTGGAAGAACGCACCGGCGCTGATGCGGTAGGCCCCCATCTTAGTCTGATACATCAAGTCCGAGGCGCCGACCGTGACCAGCGGCTCCCGCACGCCTTTCTGCGGTTCGCGGAACGCCACTACGCCCGCAATCTCCGGCATGGCTGCGCACAGTTCTTCGGCCCAGGCCCGCACTGCGGCGCGTCGCGCCTCGGGAGCGCACAAGAACTCGACCAGCAGGCGCGTATCAGTTTCGTTGGCAAAGAACTCAACTTCGCGCACGCCATCTACGGCCTTGCCCGCACGTCCCGCCTGCCACAGCGCCGCAATGCCGAGATTGACCAGCGGCGAACTGATAGGACACTCCTCGACCGGCAGCAATTGATGCGACGACAACTTGAAATATCCCGCCGCGAATTCGGGCCGGGTGTGCACCTGCAGCCGCGAACGATTGCGATAGTTCCACGGCGGCGAAGGATGCGCCTGAATTTCGCGCTGCAGTTCGAGCTTGGCGATGCGCCGCAGGTTCTCCAACAGGATGTCTTTCTTGATCTCGAGCTGGTGGTCGTAACTGGCGTGCTGGTAATGGCATCCCCCGCAGCGGCCAAAATGTGGACACGGCGCCTCAACGCGGTGCAACGAGGACTCCACGATTGCCGTGGCCCGCGCTCGCGCGAAGCCGGGTTTCTCTTCGGTGAGTACGGCTTCAATCTTCTCTCCGGCAAGAACCAAGGGAACAAACACAGCCTTGCCGCGTCCGCGTTCATCAGCAGGTAGGCGCGCGAGTCCGTCGCCTCCGTAGATCAGCTTTTCAATGTTTAGGAGCAAGACTTGATTCTACGGCATCGGATAGGGCAATTAGGGCTTGACGGTTTTCAATTTCCAATAGTTCACCGCTGCCGAAGAAGTGGCCTTTTCTCCTCTGGGCGATCGGAAATTGCAAAAATCGTAAGTGTCACAGCGCCCGTCCCGCCGCTGCTCCTGACGCCCACGCCCACTGGAAATTGAAACCGCCGAGATGCCCGGTCACGTCCACTACTTCGCCAATGAAGAATAGCCCCGGAGTCTTACGGCTTTCCATGGTCTGCGCCGAGAGTTCGTCCGTATCAACACCGCCGGCAGTCACTTCGGCTTTCTCGTAGCCTTCTGTTCCCGCCGGCGAGATTGCCCAGGTATGGATTTGCTTTTCGAAGCCCGCGAGCGCGTGATTCGTCCACGCCGTGGGCGCGTGCAAATCCAGCCAGCGGTCAGCCAGACGATGAGGCAGAATCTTTCGCAACTCCGCCCGCAGTGCGCTCAGGTTTCTTGGAGAACCGGGATCGTGGAACGCCGCGGTAACCTCGTGCCCGGGCGCGAGATCGATCAGGATGGGCTGCGGCTTTTTCCAATAGGAAGAAATCTGCAGGATCGCCGGTCCACTCAACCCGCGGTGCGTGATCAGCATCTTCTCGCGAAACTGCTGCCCGCCACACGATGCGATCACCTCGGCCGAAACGCCGGCCAGATCGCGGTAGTGCGAACCATCCTCCGCGCCCAGCAGCAGCGGCACCAGCCCCGGCCAGGGTTCCCGGATGGCGAGCCCGAACTGCCGCGCCAAGTCGTATCCAAGCGATGTTGCGCCGATCTTGGGAATCGAAAGCCCTCCGGTGGCAACCACCAGCGCCGGCGCCTTAAACTCCGCATCCGCCGTGCGCACAACGAACTCCCTCGGACGCTCAACTTCCTGAATCTTGGTGTTCAGAAAGATGCTCGCCCCGGCCTGTTGGCATTCGGCTTCCAGCATTCCAAGGACGTCCCGCGCCGAGCGGTCGCAGAAAAGCTGCCCCAGAGTTTTCTCGTGATAAGGAATGTCGTGTTTCTCCACCAGCGCGATGAAATCCGCCGGCGCGTAGCAAGCTAGTGCTGACTTAGCGAAGTGCGGATTCGCGGAAAGAAAATTCTCCGGCTGGCAATGAAGGTTCGTGAAATTGCAGCGCCCGCCGCCGGAGATCAGAATTTTCTTGCCCAGCCGGTCGGCATGTTCCAGCACCGCGACGCGCCTGCCGCGCTTGCCGGCTTCGATGGCGCACATCAATCCCGCCGCGCCACCACCGAGAATGAGTGCATCGAAGGAACTGCTCATGGCTCAAACTGATTATGGATTCAAGAGATTACGGGTTAAAGAGACTATGGAGCAATACCGTCACATATAAAACAAGCTGAGCCGCGGCAGGCCGTATTTTTCCAGAAGCCGCTTCTGGACGTACTGTCTTTGGAGTTGCTCGATCTGGGCGGCCGCCATCTTGCGCCGGTAACCCGAGAGTTCACGGTCAGCCTGCGCGCGCACCGCCACGATTTCTTCATCCGGTGTGGCCGCGAGCAATGCGGCGAAAAGCTTTTCCTCCAACACCGTGAGGTGCCGCTCCAAATCCTCCAGTCTGAACGATGCCTTCCCGCTGCCGGCTTCCTGTGCCAACTTGCGTAGCGTGCCGACGGAGTCCGTGGCGACCGCCTGAACGGATACTCCTCCACCGCGCGGCAATTTCGCCGCCTCTAGAAGATCGGCGTTGCGCCGTAGGAACGCCGCGATTGCTTCTGGCTCAAACCCTTGTCCCGCAACTGATTTGCTCGATGCCGGTTCCCCGGCCGCCGTTCCTACTGCCGCTTCCTTCATGGCTTCTGCCGCCGCCAGGACCTCTTGCGAACAGAATCCCAGGCCATTCACTTTCCGGGTCTTGGAAGGGCGTCTTTCGTAGTGTTCGAAAGTCTGGTCAATGCCGCGCAGCACGGCCTCGAGCGGAATTCCCGCATCTTTCCAGGTTTCCATCAGTACCCAGTCGACGGTGGATAGCAGCAGGATACTTCCGAATCGGCGCTGAAAGTGTTCCTCAATTTCGGTGAAATAGTTGAAGTAATTGAGTTGATCCTCCACGGCGCCTCAGCGGGTGGAACGCGGAGTGGAGGGAGCACGATCTCGCCCGTCGTTTTTCGACTTGGACAAGGCCTGTGCGCCCTTGGGCGCGAGTCCCGGCCGCGCCGCCGCGTTTCTCTCCCAGATAATGCGCAGGCCCTCGAGCGTTAGAAAATCATCCACATTCTTGATGTACTTCGATCCCGTGCCAATCATCGGTCCCAGTCCGCCGGTGGCGATCACCGTGGTCCCCTCGCCCAATTCCCCCAGCAGAAGCTCAAGAATGCCATCCACCAGCCCGAGATAGCCGTAGTAAAGCCCCGACTGCAAGCTCCCCACGGTGTTCGTCCCAATCACGCGCGCCGGCTTGCGGATCTCCACCCGCGGCAGTCGCGCCGTGCGCTGAAACAGCGCGTCGGCCGAGATTCCGATGCCCGGGCAAATCACTCCGCCAAGATATTCACCCTTCGCGGAAACGCAGTCGAACGTAGTCGCCGTGCCGAAATCGACAATCACGCACGGCCCGCCGTATTTTTCAAATGCGGCCACGGCATTCACAATGCGGTCCGCACCCACCTCCGCGGGATTGTCATAATGCACCGGCATCCCGGTTTTCACGCCCGGCTCAATCAGCAGCGGCTTGGAATTGAAGTACCGTTCGCACACCTGCCGCAGCACCGGATCGAGCGGCGGTACCACCGAGGAAATCACGATGCCGTGAATCCCCGAAGCCTCCAGGCTGGCCATCGAGAACAGATTGCGGAACAAGACGCCGTACTCGTCGACGGTGCTGCCCTGCCGCGTCGCGACCCGCCAGTTCGCCAGCAGACGCTCGTAACGCGGCGCGTCGTCATCGAAGCTGGCGTCTCCTTCGGGACGCACCTTCGCAACCCGGGCAAAAACGCCCAGCACCGTATTCGTATTGCCGACATCCAAAACAAAAAGCATGATCGTCCGCTTCTGAGCAATTAGCAATTAGCAATTGGCATTCGGATTCCGCCCGGCAGAGCACCGTAAGGCTGAATGCCAATTGCTAACTGCTGATTGCTAATTGCTTGTTTTCTCTCACCGTCCCACTCAAAACCGTTCGCAGTCCCTGCGCAGTATGCACCCGCAGGAACCCGCGCTCATCCAGCCCTTCTGTCGTTCCTTCCACTCTCGAACCATTCTCCTCAACCCGAACCTGCTTCCCCCGCACCCACGATGACTGCTCGGCAAATCGCTGAAGAATCGATTGCTGCGCGCCCGGCTGTTCCACCAGCGAACGATATTCCCGGTCGAGCGATTTTAGCAAAGCCGCAGCCACTTCCACCCGCGACCACTCGCTGCCCGTTGCCATCCGCAGCGAAATCGCTTCGCTCTCGATTTCTTTCGGGAAGGTCGAGTGATTTACGTTGATCCCAATTCCCACGACGATGTAGCGCACCCGTGTGGCTTCTGCGTTCATTTCGGTGAGAATGCCACACACCTTCTTGCCGCCGATCAAAACATCGTTGGGCCACTTCAAGTCCGCGGTCACACGCCCGTCCACCTGTTTAATCGCCGCGCGCACCCCGAGTCCAGCCGCTAGCGCCAGCACCAGCACCTCGGAAGGCGGCAGCGCCGGCCGCAACACCACCGAGCAATAAAGCCCCGCCGACCTTTCCGACTCCCAGGAGTTCGCTCCGCGCCCGCGGCCCGCAGTTTGCTCCTCCGCAAGAAAAACGCTGCCCTCCTCCGCGCCTTCCGCCGCGGCCGCCATGGCCGCCGTATTGGTCGAGCCGATCTTATAGAAGTGATGAACCTTTGTGTCGAAGATGGTGCCGCGAAGCAATGGACCCAGAATTTCAGGCAGCAACAGATCCGGAACCGCCATGAGTTGATACCCCGTTGCTGGATGCCCCGCCACGTCCACGCCCAGCCCTCTCAACTGCTGAACCAATCGCCAGACTTCCGAGCGGTTCGACGAAATCTCCTCCGCGATCTTCGTCCCGCTCACCACCACCGTCGCATGCTCCATCAGCAAGCGCACAATGCGCCCCAGACGAACGTCAGTAGGTTGTTCGTGGGTCGCCGGCGTCCTCGCACGCGAAACTCGACTGCCTCGAATTGGCTCAGTCTTCTTGATGCGGGAATTATGCGGGAGCGCACGGAAAAGCACAAACGAACTACTTGCCAGGGAGGATATTGCAGTCCACGACCGAAGAGCATTTGACTACGCCGGCACAACCCGCAAGCTCATATCCGCTGCCTGCGGCGAATGAGTCAGCAGCCCGACTGAAATAAAATCTACACCGGTCTCGGCATAGGCGCGAACATTTTCCAGCCGGATGCCGCCTGAGCACTCCATTGGAATACGGCGTTCCAGCTTCGCACAGCGTTCCACCGCGCGCCGCACGTCTTCCGGAGACATGTTGTCCAGCAGAATCGCCTCCGCGCCGTGGGCCAGGGCCTCCTCCAGTTCTTCCTGGTTGCGCACTTCCACCTCAAGGACTTGTGAACCACGCCGGTTGCGCAGCCCGCGCTCAATCGCCGGCGCAATCCCTCCCGCCAGCGCGATGTGGTTATTCTTGATCAGCACTCCGTCGGAGAGATCGAGCCGGTGATTCTGCCCTCCGCCGCAGCGCACCGCGTACTTGTCGACCACTCGCAGTCCGGGCGCGGTCTTGCGCGTGTCGAGGATGCGCGCCTTGGTGCCTGAAACCGCGTCCACGAACTTCCGGGTCAGCGTCGCGATTCCGCTCATGCGCTGCAGAAAGTTCAGGATCACGCGCTCGCACGACAGAACTACTCGTGCATTGTGCTGGATCACCGCCACCGATTGCCCTTTATGCAGCCGCACTCCGTCGAATATCTCGGGATGCGTCGTCACTTCGTAGTGCGAAGTCACCGCGCCATCGAGCACCGCATAAACATCGAGAATGCGCCCCACGCAACCGATTCCCGCCAGAATGCAGTCCTGCTTGGCCAGGATGGTCGCCGACGCCCGCTGATTGGGATCGATGCAGGCATAGCTGGTCGCATCCCGCGTCGCTCGGTCTTCGAGCAGCGCGTTCTCCAAAATCGCGGTAATCCGTCGGCTGTTAAAGTCCATAGATACAGTTGCCGGTAGCCAGTCGTCAGTTGCTTGTTTCGGGGCAATGCATCTCGGCCCTCTGGCTCTTAATTTTTGCAATCAGCCCGACCAGTTCCTCCGCTCTCCGGCGCAAGCCTGCCACCACGGTTTCGGGGGCTTTCGCCAGAAACTGTTCGTTGCCTAACTGGCGTTGGTTGTTCGCATACTCCTTCTCGGCCTTATCCAGTTCTTTCTTTAATCGCTCGCATTCGGCGGCAACATCCACTTTTCTTTCGTAGACCACGTGAACGTCAAAACGCGCTGTGCTGCGCGCACCCGCCTGCTTAGCGAGCGAGCTATCCACGAACGCGATCCTTTCAACATTCGCCAGTCGCTCCACCGAGCCTCGATTCTGCTCAATCATCGCGCGAATGCCGGGCTCGTGCGCAAACACGTCGATCGGAACTTTCACCTTCGGCTCAACTTTCAATTCCGCCCGTACATTCCTCACGTTCACGATTAGATCCTGAAGGATCGCCATTTCCGTTTCGGCTCCGAGATCGAACTGCTTTTCGTCGGCCAGTGGAAATCCGGCCAGCGCAATCGACTTCAGCGGCGGCTTGCCCTCATAGATCGCCTGCCATATCTCTTCCGTGATAAACGGCATCACCGGATGCAGCAACCGCAACGACGCGTCAAATAGATTAACCAGATTGCCGCAAGCGACTCGTGCCTGCGTCTGGTCCGCGCCCTCCGCAAAATTAAGCCGCGGCTTGATTAGCTCCAGGTACCAGTCGCAGAACTCTCCCCAGAAAAAATCATAGATGCGGTTCGCCGCTTCATGGAACCGGTACGTCCCCAGCGCCTCGTTCACCTCCGCGGTCACGCGATTGAACCGCGAAAGAATCCAGCGGTCTTCGAGTGTCCCAACCTCGAACGCTCCCACACCCATGTGGGAACAGCCGCCCTCGCCTGCCCTGAGCGAAGTCGAAGGGGCTGTTCGACCGGGCCGCATTCCCGGCTCCACTCGATCCACGTTCATGAACATGAACCGCGCGGCATTCCAGATCTTATTGGCAAAGGCGCGATACCCTTCGGTGCGGCTCTCGCTGAAGGCAATGTCGGTTCCCGGCGCCGCCATCGCTGCCAAAGTGAAACGAGTTGCATCCGTGCCGAAGCGCTCGATGATCCCCAGCGGATCAATCACGTTCCCTTTAGTCTTCGACATCTTCTGCCGCTCAGCATCGCGCACCAGGGCGTGAATGTACACTTGCCGGAAGGGCACGCTGTCATTCTTCTTCTCACCCCATCCGCTAGCCTTCTTCAGCGCTGGATCCTGCTCGTGCCCGTCCATGAAGTGGCAGCCAAACATGATCATCCGCGCCACCCAGAAGAACAGAATCTCGTAGGCCGTAATCAGCAGCGTGGTCGGATAAAAAACCGCCTGATCGCGCGTCTTCTCCGGCCAGCCCAGAGTCGTAAACGGCAGCAGCCCCGACGAAAACCAGGTGTCGAGCACGTCGGTATCCTGCTCCAGCTTCCCTCCGCCACATTTCGGACACTTCGTCGGCGTCTCCCGCGCCACAATGATCTCGCCGCAAGCACATCGCCACGCCGGAATGCGGTGTCCCCACCACAACTGCCGCGAAATACACCAGTCGTGGATGTTATTCATCCAGTTCAGGTAAATCTGTTTGTAATTCTCCGGAACGATTGTGATCTCGCCGCTCTCGACCGCCTCAATCGCCTTCTGCGCCAGGGGCTGAATCTTGATAAACCACTGCTCCGAAAGCCGCGGCTCAACCACCGTCCCGCAGCGATCGCATTTGCCCAGCGCCAGCGCGTAGTCTTTCTCTCCCACCAGAAATCCCTGCTCCTGCAAATCCGCCAGCACCCGCTTCCGCGCTTCGTACCGGTCAAGTCCCGCATACGCGCCCGCGTTGGCGTTCATATGCGCGTGCTCGTCCATCACATCGATCTGCGGCAGGTCATGCCGCTTTCCGGCCTCGAAGTCATTCGGATCGTGCGCCGGCGTCACCTTCACCGCGCCCGTGCCGAACTCCGGCTGCGCCAATTCATCGGTGATGATGGGGATCTCCCGCTTCATCAGCGGCAACAGAACATGCTTGCCGTGCAGATGCGTGTAGCGCTCGTCC
>Ga0302319_10004161_pt1 | contig 29911 bp, 28 predicted proteins | sample Bog_T0_2_FD_203319 | JGI IMG/M metagenome (GOLD analysis project Ga0302319, IMG submission 203319) | Peat permafrost microbial communities from Stordalen Mire near Abisko, Sweden - Bog_T0_2 | ecosystem: Environmental > Terrestrial > Soil > Wetlands > Peat | place: Sweden: Abisko, Stordalen Mire... | reverse complement strand
GAGGCGGCACTACGGGACCGCCGAAATCGATGCAGCATTTGTTGACCGGGAACTCACTCTAACCCCTGCGCACGTGCATCTCTCCGATATAGAGCGAGGACTTCCTCTACTGGATGATCCGTTGGTAGACCTCGTGCTTAGGAGGCTATTGCGCTTAGGATTTCAAGGAAGAGTATCGCTTGAGTGCTCTTCCGGCGTTATGAATGACCTCCCAAACGCCCGACAGCGGGTAGGTGATCTAATTGACAGATCAATAAATAGCTAGCGGCCCCAAGATCGTGGATGTCCACGTCTCAAGACCGCTTGCGAAAACGACACTGAAGCATGACCTCAATGCCTGGCTACGCGCTTGATTTGATTTAGCGGGGGCGATGAAAGAAGGGGCGAGACTGGTTTTCCAGGTTGTAACCCCAAGCAAGCTCTCCCTTTTGGAAAATGTCCTGCCAAGCGGAGAGGAGTTCCTGCTCACCTTCCAGGTTTCCCTGAACGTTGAGCTTCTGAGCGGCTTCGCGCAGAACGATGTCCTCTTGAACGGGGCCGGACGAATCTTTCAAGGCGCCGTAGGCGACTTTCAACAATACTTCTTTGTAGTGCGGATAAACGGTCATAACAACTCTATTATACGTTCCAACTACACTCGGTCCTCACCCTTTATTGCTAAGGATTGTGGTCTGTTGCGCAAAGACGCGGCATTTACGATCTTTCTTAGGCAAATGTTTGGGTGAACCCACCGTCAACAAGCAGATTCACGCCGGTGACGTAGGACGCCCGATCGGAACAGAGGAATACGACCGCTGCCGCGATTTCTTCGGGGAGCGCCAGGCGACCCATCGGCATTTTCGCCTGAGTTCGCAGTCTGACCTCTTCCACCGTGATCCCTTCTCGTTCGGCAGTCACAGTGGCCAACTCAGTTTGGCGGTCGGTATCGGTGTGACCGGGCAGGACACTGTTTACGGTGACGCCAAACGGCGCCAACTCGGTAGCGTGCAGTCGGGTGAGGGCCATGAGACCTGTTCGTAAGGTGCTTGAGATGGGTAGCATGGGCGCCGGCTCTTTGGCGACAAGGGACGTGAGGTGCACAATGCGTCCCCATTTTCTCGCCGACATCTCCGGGGAAACTTCCCGCATGAGGCGAACAACGTTCATCAGCGTGGATTCAAAGCCGGTCGCCCATTGCTCGTCGGTCAGCGTGGGCCATTTGCCGGCCGGAGGCCCACCCGTGTTGGTGACGAGGATGTCGATCTGGCCGCAGTCTTCGCGGGTCTGCTGAACCCACCATTCGAGATCCTTGGCATTGGCTACGTCTACAACGTAGGTGTGGGCATCGCCTTCGATCACCTCGGTGGCCGCCACTAGCGCCTCCTCATTTCGGGAGCAGATGGACACGATCGCCCCCTCTTTCGCCAGCTCCTGTGCGCAGGCAAGCCCAATTCCCTTACTCGCCGCCGCGACCATCGCGACTTTGCCCTGTAATCCGAAATCCATGGCTTATGATAGCGGAGCAATCAGAGTTTTATCACGCTCGCGGTACCTGGACTCCCCCGATGCGGTTTGCGAGAGGCCCTCCGGGGTTGGGGGCCCATCTCGCGGCGCGGGCGTTTTGTGGCGTACCGCTTGGCCGCGCACATAAAGGCTGTTTTCGCGCCCAACTCTCGATGTCCCCGGATGGAGTGTGATATGGTCCCGCGACTCGAAGCGGCACGAATATTGCATGTCACCCCAACAAAGCGCCGCCAAAGTCCCCGTAACAGGAAACCGTCGGCGACGCCGACAATGATGTAAAGGACTGACGCGGTCGCGGACCGGTCAGCCAAGCGAGGACCATTCTGAGCGTTTCCAAGGGTTTGGAATTGCCCATCAAGCAGTCAGGCAGCATCCTGGAATCCACCCTCGGATTCCTGCGCGAGGTCGTGCACGCCCGCGGATTTTGGCCGGTAGCTCTCACCATGCTCGGGCTGTGCGGGTTCTACTTTCCGTTGGTTGTCTCCTTGCCCCAACTGTGGCTGAACGACGACCACTATTCGCACGGGTTTCTGATTCCGTTCTTTGCCGGCTACGTCATCTGGAAATGGTGGCCAGATCTCCGCAATATTCCCGTCAAAGTGGGCATGATCGGGATTCCGTTTCTCGCGATGTCGCTCTTCGCCGGCTGGGCGGCGATGCGGGTTGAGCAGAGCCAGTTGATGTCCCTTGCCTTTGTCGCCTCGCTCATCGGAGCGCTTTGGGTGCTGCTGGGTGGAAGGTGGGCGCTTGCTTTAACGCTTCCCCTGACCTTCTTGCTGTTCATGCTCCCGGTTTGGCTCAGTGTGATCGACGTTTGGACGCTCCCGCTCCAATTGACTTCGACCCAAGGCGCCTACCACATCCTTGCCGCCCTTGGACAGCACCCGTACATGGACCCGATGAATCCGACCGAGATCGATCTGAGCCATTTTCAGTTCACCGTCGCGGTCGCCTGCAGCGGCATGAAGCTTGTGCTGGCGGTCTTCGCCTTGACCGGCTTTTTCCTAATGATCTCGAAGCTCAAATGGTGGTCTCAACTCGCGATGCTTGGGGTCGTGCTGCCTCTTTGCCTGCTGACGAACTCGCTCCGAATCGCCATGGTAGGTCTCGTAGGCAACACTTGGGGCGATGAGGCAGGGCACCAGTTCCACGACTGGAGCGGCTATATTTCGCTCATTTTCTGCTTCTTTGTCCTCTTTCGATTTGCGAGGTGGGTGGGATGGAAGGACTGACGAAGCGCGGGCTCGCCCTTTTTGCATCGTTGGCGATTGCCGGAGCGTATGTCCACTTGGCTCCGCTGCCCGCCCGTAGGCCCAAGACCGAGCGCTGGATGGAGCAGAAACTGCCCACCCAGATCGGCGATTATCGCTTTGCCCCCAGTAAGGACAATCCGGCCCAGTCCTACCGGATGGACCAGTCGACTTACGACACCCTCAAGCCCTTTGGAATCGTATGCCGCGACTACACCGATGGCAAGAAAACCTTCGATGTGGTGGTCATCGCCAGCGACAACCGGGCGTCGTTCCACGACCCTCGGGTCTGCTTTACCGCGCAAGGATTCACGATCAATCAAGAGACCCGGGCCTCGTTCCAATCCCCGATTGGGAACATCCCCTATACCGCGGTGGACATGGGCAGTTCGGACGGAGACATGTCGGCGATGTACTTCTACAAGGGCCCGGGCGGCTACTACGCAGATACCCAGCACCTGAAGTTCGGACTCTTCCTCGATAACCTCCGAGGCGCCACCAAGCCGGAAGGTGTGTTCTACCGCATCATTCCGGACTACAAGGGCGCCACTGCTGCCGATTTGCAGGCGTTTGCCGGCCAAATGAAGGCCGCATGCACCGCGTCAAGCGGTGGTTATTTCTAAGAAACGCCCAGGCTGGGAGGGAGTCCAACCGCTTGCGGACCTAGTGACGGTTACCCCGGATGTGTAATGACAGAATTCTGCCACTATCCAGGGCGCGGCGCCATTACGCCCGCACCTGCGGGCTGTTGACCGCGAGCCACTCTTTCTGCACGGTGGGCAGCAGGTCGTCCCTCCCCGCGCCGTGAAACAGCTCGGCGGCAAGCTTGAGGGCCTTGAACATATGGTATCGACGAGCGCCGATAAACGCGGCGCCGGCCTGGGTCTTGGCGTCCACAGTGGTGCGCTTTTCGACAGCGACCGCTCCCAATATCAGTTGGCCCAGAGGCACGTCATAACCTTTCCCCCTTGCCACCGGAGCCAAGTCGAGATACACGCCATACAAGACCGGGGCGCCCTGGGCATCGGGGGTGTTGAAGGTGCTCTCCGCCAGGCGGAGAGCCTCCGGAATATGATTCAAGTGTGCCTCGACCTGCGCGAGTCTAAGGCTGTCGTTCACCCTCCGATCCTCGTTCACCGGCTTGATCAAGGCCCTCTTAAGGAGGACTTCGGCGGTGGGCCAATCCTCGGCCGTCCGGAATATCTCGCCGTATTCCCAGGCGGCGCTTTGGGGAATTCTCGTGATATCGAGATCGGTGATGAGCTCCTTGGCCCGTAGAGCAATGTACTGACGGCTTTCGCTCGCGCTAATCTCGTGTCGAACTTCCCGCTCAATGAGCATCTCATTCGCCCAAAGCAGGTTCCGACGCACGGTTTCCGCCGTCATCAGCCCAACATCCTTGGGGTCATTCGGGTCGGGCGGAGTGCCCGTATGGCAGCCGGCAAGGACAAGCAACCCAAATGGCGCACCCGTGCGGAGCCACTTGATGGGCCAGCGGTTGCTCATGAGGTTAGTAAACGCGTTTTGTCACTAAAGGATTCCGGCAACGCGAGATCCGTCGAATTGGGCGTCCATATAGATCTCGCCACCGCAGAAGGTAAGAACCGGCTTGCCCCGAAGCTTCAGGCCATGCCAGGCGTTGTTGCGGCTCCTGCTGAAGGACTTGTTCTTGTCCACCGTCCACTCCAAATCGGGATCGATCACCGTGACCTGAGCCACCGGCGTCTCGCCGGGACGCATCGTCCCGGCCTCTAACCGAAGGATTTGGGCTGGTTTCGTGCTCAGCTTGCGAATGGTCTCCATGGGTGTGAGGATGCCGGGGTGGGTGAGGTAGGTGAGCGTCGCCGCGACTGTGGTCTCAAGGCCCACGCTCCCGAAGGGCGCCTCCTCAAAGGGAACGTCGACGTGATGGCTCGCGTGGGGGCTGTGGTCGCTGGCAATGCAGTCGATCGTTCCATCATCCAGGGCTTGAAGGATGATGTCCACATCGTGCTGGGTTCTCAGTGGGGGACGGGCCTTATACACCGTCTCGAACTCGCCCACTGCTTCCTCAGTGAACGCGAAGTGCATCGGGGAGACTTCGCAGGTAACTCTCGCCCCCAGATACTTCGCTTGCCTAATGAGTTCAACCGCCCCCCAGGTGCTCACCCGCATGATGTGGAGTTGGCAATCTGTGTTGAGGGCGAGGATGCAGTTGCGCATGATCGCAATCTCCTCGGCGCTCCTTGGAATCCCCTGAAGGCCGAGCATGGCGCTAACCGCGCCATCGTTCATCGATCCGCCTTCGGCCAGCGTCATGTCCTCGCAGTGAGCCATGATCGGCAGGTCGAGCTGGAGGCACATCTCCATGCACCGCATCATGACGAGCGAGTTCTGGATGGGGAAGCCTTCGTCGCTCGCGGCAACGATGCCCGCGCGCTTCAGCGCGGCCAGGTCGGCAATCCGCTCGCCTTTCATCTCCGAGGTCAGCGCACCCACGGGGGCGACGAACACGCCCCCTGCTTCCGGGGAGGCGGCACGATCGAGAATAAAGTCGACAAGCGCCGGTGTATCCAGCGGCGGGCTGGTGTTGGGCATGCAGCAAATCGTTGTGTATCCTCCTGCCGCCGCCGCCTGGGTGCCTGAGATGATGGTTTCCGCGTGGGTATAACCCGGTTCTCGCAGATGGACGTGTGGATCAACAAGGCCGGGAGTGATCCACATACGGGAGCAGTCGTAAACTTCCTCGGCGATCGCATCTTTGGCGTCGTTACCGATCGCGACCACCTGGTCGTCTTCGATCAGCACGTTTCCGATGATATCGAGATCTTGGGATGGGTCGATGATGCGACCGTTTTGCAGCAAAACTCTCATGCTTTCACCTTGTGCCGCGGGGCAGCGCCGGTTATCTTTGGCGAAAAGGCCCAATAGAGGGCGGCCATTCGCACGAACACGCCGTTTTCGATTTGGGCGGTGACGCAGGACTGTTCGCCGTCGGCGGCGAAGTCGTCCAATTCTACGCCTCGGTTGAGGGGGCCAGGATGCATCACCAAGCAGTCAGGGGCCGCAAAGCGCAAGGTTTCGCGGTTGACTTGATACATCGCGGCATACTCGGAGATCGAGCTCAGGTTTCCCTCCATCATCCGCTCCTTTTGCAGCCGAAGGCACATCACCACATCGGCGTCGGCAATACCGGCGGCAAGATCGTGATACACGCGGCCCGGCAGCATCGACATCACCGAAGGCACGAGCGTCTTGGGACCCACGAACCGCACATCGGCCCCGAGTTTGCTGAGTAGCCATGCATTGGACCGGGCGACCCGCGAGTGCTCGACATCTCCCACAATCGCCACCGAGAGATTTCGCAGTTCCCCTTTGCGCTCCATGATCGTGAGCGCATCGCCGAGCGCCTGGGTTGGGTGCTCATGTTGGCCATCGCCGGCGTTGATGACCGGACCCCCGAACAGTTCGGCCGCCAGATAGGGCGCTCCGGAAAGGCGATGCCGCATGACCAAGCCGTCCAGCCGCTCGTAACGAAGGGTGAGGATCGTGTCCTTCAGGGTCTCGCCCTTGCTCATCGAGCTAGAGCCGGCCGAGAAGGTCGAGGTTTTCATGCCAAGATAGAAGGCGGCCTGCTCGAAGCTGACCCGGGTTCGGGTGGAGTTCTCGAAGAACAACATCCCGACCACTTGAGTCTTGAGCTCGGGCACCGGTTTGCCAGAGATGATCCGGCCCTTGAAGTCGGTCGCCAACGCGAGAAGTTCCTCGATGGCCTCGGGGCCAAGGTGCCTGATGGCAAGAAGATTTCGGAACATTAGACCGCGACCTCCTCGGACGCACGTTCGAGAATGACGGCATCCTCGCCGTCGAATTCGTTCACCAATACTTTAACATGGTCGTTGCGCTCCGTGTCGATTTTGCGACCGCAATAGTTGGGCTGGATCGGCAATTCCCGATGGCCGCGGTCGATCAGCACCGCCAACATGATGCTGCTCGGCCGTCCTAGCTTGAGAATGGCTGCGATGGCGGCCCGCACCGTCCGACCGGTGTAGATCACCTCGTCGACCAAAACGACCTTCTTGTTGGTGATTTCGAAAGGGATCTCGCTCTCGTCCTCGTGATCGACGATGCGCTTGTCATCGCGGTAGGCGCGGATGTCCAGCTTTCCGCAGGGGATCGTCACGCCCTCCACCTGGGTCATCGTGAACGCGATTCGCTTGGCAATGGGCCAGCCCCTGCGCAACACTCCTACGACGACCAAACCCTCAGGGCCTTGATTGCCCTCCAATATTTCGTGGGACATTCTTCCCAGCGTCCTCCGCATGTCGGAGGCGTCCAGCAGCACCGTGCTCATCTGAACTCATTATGCCCGTGGAAGCTTGACCTTCGCCAACCTCATGCGGGCAATTTGCCTTTCATGAGTCCGTACTCGATGCTGTCCACTACCGCCTGCCAACTGGCTTCGATGATGTTGGTGGACACACCGACCGTTCCCCAGATGCCGTGGGCGTCGGCGCTGTCGACGATGGTCCGGACCTTTGCCGCCGTGCCCTCCTTGGCATTGAGCACGCGAACCTTGAAGTCGGTCAGCCGAATCCCGACGAGATCGGGATAGTGCTCGGCCAAAGCCTTGCGGAGGGCGTTGTCGAGAGCGTTTACGGGACCATCGCCTTCGGCGACGGCGAGCTGCTCCACGCCGTTCACCCTCAGCTTGAGAGTCGCTTCAGTGAGGGGGGCCGGATCTCCGCCACGGCGCTCGACGATCACCCGATAGCCGATCAATTCGAAGAACGGCTGATAGCCGCCGGTCGCCTTCTCCACCAGCAGTTTGAAGCTGCCGTCGGCGCCTTCAAAAGAGTAGCCCTCGTGTTCCAGCCGAGCCACTTCTTTAAGAATTGTCTTAGTTTCCGGGCTATCTTTGCGCAAATCCGCGTAGTCGCTTTGAAGCTTCTCCAGGATCGTTGACGCGCCGCTGAGCTCGCTGACGAGGAAGCGCCGCGAATTGCCTACCTTTGCCGGGTCGATGTGCTCATAGGTCTCTGAGTTCTTTCGCATCGCATCTGCGTGGAGACCGGCCTTGTGCGCAAACGCCGAGCGGCCGACGTAAGGGGCGCCTGTCCGAGGCGTCACGTTGGCAATCTCGTCGACAAAGCTCGCCAGATCGCAAAGGTGGCCCAGGTTGGGTCCACAAGAGAGGCTGAATCCCAACTTGAGTTGAAGGGAGGCGATGATGGTCGTGAGATTGGCGTTGCCGGTCCGCTCGCCGAGCCCGTTGATGGTGCCCTGCACTTGGATGGCCCCTGCCAGCACCGCCGCCAAGCTGTTGGCCACCCCGCACTCGGTGTCGTTGTGGGTGTGGATGGCAAAGCGTCCAGTGGGGAACTTGGCCAGGACCTCCTCAAAGATCCGGCTCACCTCATGGGGGAGGGTTCCGCCATTGGTATCGCACAAGGCGATCACGTCGACACCGGCATCCAGCGCGGCGCCCAGGCAGCTCAGCGTGTAGGCGGGGTTTTGCTTGTAGCCATCAAAAAAGTGCTCGGCATCGTAAATAGTCTCCTTGCCTTGGTCTTTGAAGTACCGGGTGGTCTCGGCGATCATCGCCAGATTTTCTTCCAGGGGCAGTCGCAGCGCCTCGGTGACGTGGAAGTCCCAACTCTTGCCCACGAAGCAGACAACCGGCGTGCCCGCCTCGATCAGTTGGCGCACCATGGGATCTTCGGCAGCGGTTCGTCCTGGACGACGCGTTGAGCCAAAGGCAGTGAGCTTGGCGTGTTTGAGCGGAATTGATTTCATCCGCTCGAAGAATTCGATATCCTTCGGGTTGCTGCCAGGCCAACCGCCCTCGATGTAGTCGACGCCGAAAGTATCCAGCCGCCGCGCAATCTTGATCTTGTCCTCAACGGAGAAGGAAATCCCCTCTCCTTGGGATCCATCACGCAAGGTCGTGTCGTAAATATCGATGCGGCGACTGTTCAAATAAAGACTCCTGCCCTTAGTGTATCTTGGCGTCGCAAGTCCGAATGCAGAGTGGGCCTGCGCCTATTCGGCCTTCAGCCGGTAGCCAATGCCTTGCTCGGTGACAAGAATCCGAGGGATGGCGGGGTCGTCCTCAAGCTTATGGCGGAGTTGGCTCATGTACACGCGCAGGTAATGGGTGTCGTTCTCCGCCTCCTGTCCCCAGGTCTCGGTGAGGAGGCGCCGCTGGGTGATCACGCAGCCGGGCTGCTCCGCCAGGAGGGACAAGAGCTTGTATTCGGTGCGAGTCAGTTTGATCGGATCCCCGGCTTTGAAGACCTGTCGGGTTTCCAAGTTGATATGGACATCAGCCGCCTCAACCACCGGACTAGCCGGGTGGGCCTGGCGCGCGTGATGGCGCAGAGTAGCTCGCAGTCTGGCCTTGAACTCGTCGAAGCTAAAGGGTTTGGTCAGGTAGTCGTCGGCCCCCGCGTCCAGGGCGGCAACCTTGTCGAAAACCTCCGTGCGCGCAGAAACTACCAAAATAGGGGTCTGGGACCACTTTCTTAGGGCACGGATCAAGTCGATACCGTCCATGTCCGGTAGGCCGAGGTCGAGCAGGATCGCCTGGTGGTGGCTGGTGGCAGCCATGCGTATGCCCTCGCGGCCAGTCCGAGCCTCAAGAAGCTCGTAGTGGATCGGGTCCAAATTGCTCCGAATCATCTTCCGGATGGGCGCTTCATCCTCGATGAGGAGCACCCGCTGGCGCTCGGTCAAGCTTGAGCCCCTTGCCAATTCCAATGATCCGACCCTCTGTTCCGACCTGACTCGCATCTGATGGGCGCTCCGTTCTCCGCCCTTAATACCCCGTGCGAAGGCCAACGCACAAGCTTGAACCCACGTCCGCGTAGTGTTTCTGAAACATTTCTGAGCGAACTCGGGTTGAAATAAAATCCTTGACGCACTTATGTACCTTGCTTATCAGCCAATTGAACTTGGACGCACATTTAGTTTAACGGATAACGTTCAAAAATCTTTACGTTCTTTAACGTCGTGTCATAACTAATCATGACGAAACGACGTGATTTCTTATTATTTTCTTGACATGCTGGCAGTCCTTGCTTATAATAGAGCATCCGCACCGGAGCGGTGATCCTTAACAGGGTTGAGTTGGCATCTTTTTTAACGAATTGCATGCTGATTTAACTTGATGCTGGGCTGCCGTGGGCGGTTTGGTTCTGGTTGAAGTTGCGAACACGAGCAACTCAATTCTCTTTAAGGGTCGTATGGCCAGGACTCGATGTGGACGCCTGGGAATCTAACAAGTTCTGCAGGAGGATCCATGTCTTACGCCAAGAAAAGTCGTACGGGTCCCAGGATGAGGGTCCTGGGCTTGATACTGTTGTTCTGTTGTTTGGGAGCACTGATACCCATCGCCGCCTTCGGCCAAGCGCCGGCGGCCCCGCCCGCCGCCACGCCGCCTGCCGCAGCACCCGCTGCCGCAGCTCCGGCCACACCGCCCTACCAGCCGGACGCTACCGGCAGCAATACGGGTGATCACACCACCCTGATTCCCTCTGGCTCTGGAATCGCCCAGTCGGCCATCGACGGCTATACAAAGACGCCCACGACCCCCGCCACTTACAAGGACATCATCACCGTGCTTGACCAGATCGGTCAGGGCGCGGTCTCGATGAACATCGTCTGGACCCTCATCACCGGTTACCTGGTTATGTGGATGCAGGCCGGGTTCGCGATGGTGGAAACCGGCTTCTGTCGATCCAAGAGCGCGGGTCACATTATGATGACCAACATGATGATCTACGGGGTCGGCATGTTGGGCTTCTGGATTGCGGGCTTCGCAATCATGTTTGGAAGTGTAGGGGCATTAGGCACCCTGGGGAATGGGAATATCTTAAACGGGACCGAGATAAAGCTGGGTGACTTCGGCATAGCCGGCACCAAGGGCTTCTTCCTCGGTAAGGACGTTTACGACGTCGGCGTCTTCACGATGTTCCTCTTCCAGATGGTGTTTATGGACACCACTGCCACGATTCCCACCGGAGCGATGGCCGAACGCTGGCGGTTCGGCGCCTTCATCTGCTACGGCTTCTTTGTCTCCATCATCATCTACCCAGTCTATGGGCATATGATCTGGGGAATGGGCGGCCTTGCCATGCTCGGCGCAAACCATGGCCTCGGCCATGGCACCGTTGACTTCGCCGGTTCCAGCGTTGTGCACGCGGTGGGTGGCTTTGCTGCCCTTGCCGGCGCCATCGTGGTCGGACCACGAGATGGCAAGTTTAACAAGGACGGAACGCCGAATGTCATTCCTGCCCACAGCATTCCTATGGCTACCGTAGGGTGCTTCATTCTCGCCTTCGGCTGGTTCGGGTTTAACCCCGGTTCCACTCTGGCGGCCTACGGCGGCAATATGCGCATCGGTATCGTTGCCACCAACACCATGCTCGCGTCCGCAAGCGGATCGCTCTTCAACTGTCTCTTCACCAAGGTAAAAGGCGGCAAGTACGATGCCGGCCAGATGATCAACGGCCTCTTGGCTGGCTTGGTGGCGATCACCGCTCCCTGCGCCTTCGTGACCTCACTGGGCGCAGTTCTGATCGGCATCATCGCCGGCGCGATTCAAATGCTTGCCGGTTGGTGGGTTGAGTTCAAACTCAAGGTCGACGATCCTGTGGGCGCCTTTGGCGTTCATGGCGCCGCCGGCATCTGGGGCCTGATCTCGGTCGGCATCTTCGCCGATGGTTCGTTCGGCCAGGGTTGGCAGACCGTGACCAAGGGCTACGACTCAACGGTTGGCGTCTGCGGAGTTCTGGCGCCCATGTTCAACTCTCTGCCCAAGACCGTTTCGGACACCGGACAGCTCACTGCTCAATGCATCGGCGCCGTGACCTGCATGGTCTGGTCTTTCGGATCCGCGTTCCTCTTCTTTAAGATCCAGGACGCGATTCTGAAGGCCTTCGGATCTGGGGTTCGAAGCAAGGACGAGGATGTCGTCTCCGGTCTCGACATGCCCGAGCTTGGAATGCTCGGTTATGGCGAATCGGGACACGTCTTCTGAGAGAACGCCTCGTTCACGCCCCGTCCCCGGTTCAACCGGGGGCGGGGCTTCGTCGTTTACAATAGGTTAAGAAATGAGCGAAATCCAGCTCTGGCAATTGGCGGTCGTGCTCCTCGGCGCCAAGTTCGCGGGTGAGTTTTGCGAGCGGCTGCTAAAGCAGCCGGCCGTGCTGGGTGAGCTCGTCATCGGCATCCTTCTGGGCGGAAGCGTGTTCCACCTGGTGAACGCGGGGGACGCCGTGATGGGGGGCCTCGCCGGGATCGGCGCGATCTTCCTCCTCTTCGAGGTCGGTTTAGAGTGCGACCTCAAGGACCTGTTCAAGGTCGGCAAGGAGGCGCTTTTCGTTGCCACCATCGGCGTCATATTGCCGATGGTCATGGGATATTTCGTGGGGGTCGCCCTCAATCTCTCCACCATGCAGGCCTTGTTTGCCGGCGCCGCCCTTACTGCCACCTCGGTTGGGATCACCGCCCGCGTGTTCGGAGACCTGCACTTCCTTAAGAAACGCGAATCCAACATTGTGCTTGGTGCGGCGGTTGCCGACGACGTGCTTGGCTTGGTCATCCTTGCCGCCGTAAGCGGGATTGCCACCACCCGCAGTTTGGGCATGCGGGGAATCGCCATCCAGGCCCTGCTCGCCGATGCCTTCCTGGTGGGCGCCATCGTGCTGGGCATGTGGGCAACCCCCCATATTCTGCGGGTTGCCGGCACCATGCGCACGCGAGCCGCCGTTTCAACCGCCGCGATCATCTTTTGCCTGCTCCTCGCGAGCCTTTCTCAAGCGGTCAAGCTGGCGCCGATCGTGGGCGCGTTCGCCGCGGGGCTCGTGCTCAATCGGGCCGAGCACAAGGTCCACTTTGAAGACAAAGTGAAGAGCATCGCCGACATGTTCATTCCGGTGTTCTTCGTCCTGATGGGCGCCAATATCGATGTCACCACGATGAATCCGGCCACCGCGGCAGGAAGGGCGACCTTGCTCATGGGAGCGATGCTCTCGGTGGTTGCCATTATCGGGAAGGTTCTTGCGGGAGTACTGGTACCAGGCCGCGGCATCTCTCGGCTCATCGTCGGGGTTGGCATGATTCCCCGTGGTGAAGTCGGTCTGATTTTCGCCGGGATCGGTCTGGCGAACAAGATCATCCCACCCACCCTCTACTCGGCCATCATCATGGTCGTGGTGGTCACCACCTTCGTTACCCCGCCGCTTCTCAAGCATCTGATCAAGCCGGCCGGGCCTCGCAAGGTGACAAAGAAGGAAACCGAGCTGGCCGAGGCAGACAAGCCGATGCTGAACGCAGGTTAAGGCTCGCCAAAGTTGTGAAATTTCGTCTCGCCGCGCTAACGGTTTCCTATGGAAAACACCATAACTGATGCATGATTAAGGACGGGCGACCGTCGGGCCCCGTTGGATGCGTCCAACACATGTTGCATTCTTGTAGATGAACTCACGAACCCGAGTTGACTGCGCCGCGTTTACGCTGATCGAATTATTGATCGTGATCGCCGTGATCGCGATTCTCGCCGCGATCCTTTTTCCGGTGTTTGCCGCCGCGAAGGAATCGGCGAAGGCGAGCACGTGCATCTCCAATGAGCGGAACATCGCCACTGCGATTCTGCTCTACGTGAGCGATTTCGATGACCACATGGTTCCCAATGAAACGGGCCACCGCTTCAACCCCCCGGACACCGAGGCAAATCAACTCCTGGATGTATGGAGCGCGCTCTTGCAGCCGTACGCTCACAACCATGGCATTCTCAACTGCCCGAGCTTCTCGACCGGCAACCTGGCCCAGGCGATGGACGACGCCTCGTGCGATGGCGATGGCACCCCCGGCTCTGGCTCCAGCGGGTTCGCGCCTCCCGCCGGCGGTGAGAAGGATTATCTGGCCGACTACTCGATCGCCTTTCCCCGTATGTCCCCGACCAACTATTGCGGGACCGTCGGCGCAGCGAGAACAAGCAGCGACACGTGGCCGAATGCCCAGACACAAGGGCCCCATGTGGCCTATCCGGGCTCTGGTTGGGGGGATGCCTCGCCGACTGGCGAGAAAGTATGGGTCGACCTCAGCCTTTCCCAGGTCCTAGAATCGGCGCGAACCGCGGTGGTGGGCGATGGAGTGACCGAGTGGCGCGCCAACGTCAATCGGATCGACTTTCTTTATGGTTGCGAGGGACAGTTCCGGCATCATGCCATTGGGGCGAACTTCGGCTTCCTCGATGGCCACGCCAAGTATTTCCCCATCGATCCAGAGCGAATCCAGGACCTCGACGAGAACAGCTGTGCCTATGAAAAGTATTTCTCGTACGACAAATAGGCTGTTGTTAGTCGCCGTCGTTCTCGCCACGGCCTGCGGCCACGCCCCGCCCGATGGAGTCGCCAAAGGCGACCTCATCGCCCCCGCTTTCCACAACCCCCCCGGCACCCGCATGCCCCAGGAACCACCAATCCACCGGCGCTAGCCCCCATTCTCAACTCGCGGCGCAGCCGCGAGCGACTGCCTCAATCTCCGGAAGCGCCGCCTCGAGTTGCCTCAAATCCATAAATAAGAAGTCCGCCCGCGCCACGCTCTTAGCCAACTCTGGGTACCGCACAAACACGCTGCCACCGACCCCAATCCGGTATCCCCGACCGGGTTGCGCGGCGAGCGCGTCGACGAGGGCTGCCGTCCCCGCCAACCCCGCCTGGAAACAGCAACTGACGAGCACGAGCCTGGGCCGAAGTTCACGGACCGTAGCGAGGAAATCCGCTTGGGGGAGAGAAGCGCCGAGGAACCGTGTTTGCCAGCCCTGCAGATAAAGGAAGTCGGCCGCCATTCGCAGGCCGATGACGTGCTGGTTGCCTTCGGCGGCGCCGAGGATCGCGGTGAGGCCCTTGTCCCGCTCGCGGCACGCACTATTGGCGGCTCGGCTCAGCACGCGGTGAACGGCCTCGCTGGCAAGGTGTTCCTGGCCGGCGTGGATCGTGCCCTCGACATACCACTGCCCGACCTTCTGCATCGCCGGTCGCACCACGCCTTCGTAGAGATCGAGCAAGCGTGGCGCTGGCCGAATCAGCCGATCCGCGATGCGCGCGCACTCACCTTCAGAACCCTGAATGGCGGCCTGGGCAAATGCCTCGATGGTCTGTGCACAGGGGCTGGCCGGCCCGCAGGCCTCCCGAGCTTCCAGCGCCGACCGAATGGCGTCTTCGATGTCCCCTGAGTAGAGGGTGTAGTAGACCTCGCGTCCGATCTTGGAGAATTGGACGATGCTGCGGATTCGCATCTTTGCCAGGTGATTGGAAACGTTGGCCTGCTTAAGGTTGGTGGCGTCCACCAGTTCGCCTACCCGCTTGGGCCCGCTGAGAAGCTCCACCAGAATTTTCCGCTTCGAACAGTCGGCAAGCTCCTCGTAAACCTTTAACATCTTTCGCGACCAATATAGTATACGCGCCACCTTCGTTTGTCTCGCAGATGCCGGTGGCGGCGTCTGTTAGAGCTGATCTTGCTGAGGAGAACCTCCATACTCCTCGCCCAGGCGATGTTTACAGGGGGACCTCATGATGGGCATCGCAGCCGTGTATAGACTGCGGGCGTGTTGGTCCGTTCGGACGGTTTGGGCGAGTGAACTTGCGCCTCGGCGTCCGGGGGCCTGAAAGGCCAAAATTCGAAAGCCCGGTCCGCAAGGCCCGGGAGGTGTTCGCACCGATCTAGGCCTGAAGGGCCGGTACGCATTTGGCTCACCAACTGGATGGCGCCTCGGACGGGCCACGAACATGCCGGGCCTTTCAGTCCCTTGGCTTGCGGCTCGCGCCCAGCCGGCCCTTGCGGGACCGGGCTATCAAAATGTCGGCCCGTTCGGGCCCAGAAGGGTTCTCATAGCAGAGGACGTTCGCCCGGAAGGCGAACAGGTGAGGAGATAAAAAGCCCGTGACCACTCGGCATGGGCTTGGCGGTTATCTCCCGCACCCACACCCGATGCAACGCCGACTGGCATAAAATGCTCCCATGTGCTCCCGCTTCAACCTGGTCGTCGAGCAGTCTCGCCTGGAGCGCTATCTCGGCTTCGAGTTCGGTTTCGAACTCGTCACCTCGCCCAACATCGCCCCGACCGAGCCGGTGCTCGGCGTCGTCACCGAGGGCGGCGTCCGCGCCGCCCGCATCTTCCGATGGGGGCTTGAGCCCTCGTGGGCGGTCGCCCCAGGCCGCGGACCCCTCATCAACGTCCGCTCCGAAACCGCCCCCGAGCGGTTTCGCAGCACCTTTGCCAAGCGCCGCTGCCTCATTCCCGCCACCGGGTTCTTCGAGTGGCAGACCCTGCCGCAGGCATCCGGCAAGCCAATCAAACAGCCCTACAACTTCCACCTCCCCGACGGCGGGCCCTTCACCATGGCCGGCCTCTGGGAGCGCCGCAAATTGGCGGACGGCGGATTCAGCGAGTCGTGCAGCGTGATCACCTGCGAGCCGAATGAGGTCGTCTCCCCGTTCCACGACCGCATGCCCGCAATCCTTGATCGCGACGACTGGGACCTGTGGCTGAGCGGGGAAGAGGCGCCCGCGACCCTCCAACCCCTCCTCCGTCCCTATCCGGCCGCCGACCTGATCGCCACCCAAGTCTCCCGCGCCCTCAGCAACCCTCGCCTAAAAGACCCCACCACCCTCCAACCTGAGGCTCAAGGCCGGCTAGACATGGACTGACCTCCCAACTCGGTATAATCACCTCCCGCAAGCCCAGGTGGTGAAATTGGTAGACGCGCTGGCTTCAGGTGCCAGTGTCCGCAAGGACGTGAAGGTTCGAGTCCTTTCCTGGGCACCAAAGACTTCCTCAGGTTCAAGCTGAACCTACCGTAAACCGCTTGTGGATCAGATTTTGATCCGCACTCTTTTCACTGGGTCAATTCGATGGCGGATTAACATTCTGCTCGACCGTAATCTCGTTGTCGGCGCTACCGGGTAGTTTCGTCGGTTTCGCCCCATCCACCACGAGTTGCCAAACCTCGACGTTTAACTGCCGACGGTCAGGCTCTTTCGACCAGCCGACCATTAGACCGTCGTCTCTGTAAACGTAAACCCCTGAGCCCCCGCCTTGACCGTTTGCGTACTGAAGGGCCTGCGCCACCGAATCAAAGTGCTGTTGTCCCTCTTCCACCACCGGTCGAGTTATGCCGTTATGCTCTTCCCACATGTCGCCGGCCCCGGGGTTATAAATTCCAAGGCTTCCGTACCAACGCTCGTCGCGCGGAAAGAGCACTGCCAAGCGAGTGGCTCCCTCCCAAGTGTAAGCCCTTGTGAGACCATCCAAAGCTGTTATTGATAGTGTCCCCACCGCGTTATGAATAGTAATGCGCTCCCCTGGTTTCATCGCCAACTCGTTTTGACCAAGAAAATAAAGGCCACTCCGTTCGACGACCGGTCCTTTTTTCAGGAAAGAGTTTTCAAGGCGGTCGGGTTGGTTCTTGGTCAGCCGGTTCAGGAGGGTTCGGCTTAGTCCGGCAATGAGGATGTCGGGGAGGATGCAACAGCATGCGCAACCTAACAGCCCGACAAGGGCTACCAAAGCAGGGCCTCGAGGACCTTTCTTCAAAATCCTGTCTGGGATCACCGGAGGAGGGAGCAGGGAAGGGGGTTCCATAAGGTTCGCTGTTGCGGCCTGGAACGTTGGAGCTTACCTGCAAAAAGGCGAGTTTTCGTGGCTCGGTGAGGCTGAACGTATAATAAGAACATGGACTATCGGGACCGCATCGTGCGCGACACAGAGGTGAGGTTTGGCAGGCCGGTGGTGAAGGGCACCCGAATTGCAGTTGGCGACGTTTTGGGCTACTTGGCGGCGGGTGACCAGGCTTCAGAAATACTGAGCGAATTTCCTCAATTGGCGATGGACGACATCCTCGCGTGCCTTTCCTATGCGGCTGATAAAGAACGCTTTACGCGGACGGTATGAGTCGCGGCGTGCTGTTGGACGAAAACCTACCCGCTAGCGCCAAAAAACTGGTAGCGTCTGACTCCGTCATTGCCTTGCACGTGTCGGATTGCGGTTTGATGGGTCGTCCTGATACGGATATTTGGGAGTTCGCGCTTGACAAAGACTTGGTCGTTTTGACTAAGGACGATGACTTCATAGGCATCCTAACATTAAGTGCGCAAGGGCGAGCAATCGTCTTGCAGATCGGAAACGTGCGTCTGCAAGAATTACGCAAGTTTCTGATCAAACATCGCGAAGTTATCATTGCTGTCGTGGAAAGCGAAATTCCGGCCCTATACCTTTCCTAGCCGCGTCTGCGAGGGTTTCGCGATCGCGTTGCCCCTCTGGAATTGAATCCGGCGGTCCATTACTTCTAGGTGAGTCGGCTCACCCTGGACGAGTGATCTTGCGTGCGGATCAATTTGTGGATCAATCTGTGGATCAAATCCCCGGGAATTGCCCTGAAGACCCCGAGAAAAGCCGAGGTTTTCGGTCAGAATAGAATCTGCGAGCCTATGCGGGGATTCCTGGGCACCAAAGGGCTCTGCGCCACCAAAGGGCTGGCTCTACGCGGCTCTACGCCATTCGTGGGGGCGCCCCTCCTCAGACCGACTAAGCACCCATTACCCTCACGCGGAGTCGGTAGTTCTCAAAGTTCCTGGGGCCAAGACCGCTATCCAGCTCTAGATGCGTTTCCGCTTGATCTCGACTACAGCCATTTCCCCTATCCCGACCAGGTAATAGCGAGCCCCTACTCTCAATCCCGAGCACAACCCTAAGCACGTTTGATGTGAACAAACCGTGAAAGAGGACGTCGGGCCGACTGTACACGAAGGATGAGCTGCAATAGTATGTACATTGCGAGTCCTGCTACGCCGAATGGAATCCAGATGTCTCTTAGCCTCGTGGGGAAATAGGGGGACACCCGTGGCGCATACAAAATGAGTGGAAGGCCGATGGCGGCAAAACCCGCCCCCCAGTTTGCAAATCGTATGATGAATCTGTCCGGTCTTGCGCGAGGGTAGCGGAGGAGGCCAAGACAGGAAGTGAGCCCGGCAATCTCCATGGAAGGGGATGACATGCACAGGTTGCAGCCGAACTGACCAAAGTCAAATCGCGGAACTCCGATCGTCCCCGAGTAGCAGGCAATACTCAGAAGCAGCGCAACCGCTGTAGCCCAGGAATCCCCAAAATTGGACTTCATTCTTGGTTTAAGCGACCAAGCCCGAGTACTCGCTTGCGTATTCCGGTGAAAGCGACGAAGTCTCCTCGGGGGCTTGTTCGGCGGCGGTCTGGATGGAACGGCAACGCCCCAAGAGCTTGATCGCTCAGGTCGGTCGGCAAGGGCCCCCCCTTGCCCCTTCAGGGCAGGGCAGATCGGGCGCTCGCAACGGCACGGCGTGATTCGTCATTTCATGGCTTTGGGGGACACGGTTCGGGTGACCGCGCAAGGCCCGACTGGCGCCCGGACCCGGAACAATAGGACACTGAGCTACTTGGCCTTCGCCTCGGGATCCCCAAAACGATATGTCGCGATCAAGCAGGGGCGCCAAGGTCACAAGGAAACCCAAATGTTAAGTGTACGTATGATTCGCTCGTCTCTTCTTGCTGGAATGTTGGTGCTCGGCGTCTCCGCCTTGGCGCAGACAGACCCGGGTAGCAATGCCCTGCCGGGCGCCGGGATTGGAATGTCGCGAGGAAGAGGGCCGGGAACACCGGGCGACTTTGGAGCTCGGCACGGCTTTGGCATGCGCCAGTCGCCCTCCCTCCTCACCATGCCGAATGAGATTCTCGACAAGCTGGGCCTAAGCGACGACGAGATCTCGAAAATCCTCAGTATCCGATATCAGTGTCGCCAGAAGATCTGGCAATTGGCCCCTTCAAACGATGGTGGCGCAACAACCACCGACGCCTCGCTGACCTTCGAAACCTCAAAGCCCCTGCGGGAAGCGGCGGAAGCGGAAGCCCTTGGCTCGCTCCAAGAGGATCACCGAATGGTTGTCGAGGCGGCGATCAAGCATATGAAGACGCTCCACAGCGTGCGGTTGCCCGCAAATCTCGTCCTCAACCTCAAGTTGAGCGATGACCAGTACGCGCAACTTGACGCCCTTGCCCCCGTCACGGTCACCCCTCCATCCAAGGAGTTCCGCGATAAGGTGCAGGCGGTACTGACCGACGAGCAGAACGAGATTGTCTTTGAGTGGATGCAAAGCAATCGATCTCAACCCGGGCCAGGCATGGCGCCGGGCATGATTGACGAGCAGCCGGGCAGCCCGCAGCCGCCGTTGGCGTTGCCCTCAGAGTAAGTGGGCTTCAAGCCGCCAGGGGTGCACGCACCTCTGGCGGTCTCATCTTTGTCGGACATCGGCGGAGTGACGGGAAACGGAGGACTTGCGCGAGGAGTCCCGTTTGGCCAACACTGAAGTCACCCGCGTTGGGCCCAGCCCAGTGTTTAAAATGAGAGGCTGTGGAAATGGACGCTATGTCCGACGGGCGGCCTTGTTGGGTCGCCCGTATGTTTCTCGCGGAAGTGTTGACCTCTTCCTCCAAGAAGGATTCCGTCATGGATGACGGCGTTTGCACGCCCGCAATTTCGGTGCGCTGCCATTTCCCCTTCCTTTGGGAGGGCGGGACGTCCGTGGCCGGTCGCCTGCGCGGGCCATGTTGAAGGAACGGACTTGTTCGGCCAGCGCTTTACCGCCCTACAGGGCTCGGCGCTAATCGACGCGCTACCCAGGGCGGCGCGCCCCTTTTGGGGCTGCTTGCCCTGGGCTATCTGATTTCGGCCCGCTGGGCCTCTTGCCCCTTCCGGGCCGGCACACTGGGCGGCCTGTGGACTCAGGATCCGGGCGCAGTCGTCACATCGGTGTGGTGGAAGTCGTCGCCTTTGAACAGCAGGGGCTCGCGGAGGGCCTTGGCGAGGGCGTAGGCGAAGCAATCGCCGAAATTGAGCTGGGCAGGATGGCCCGATCCCTTGCCGAAGTCGCGATAAGCGGCCCTTGCCAGAACTGCCTGTTCGGCCGTGACCGACTCCACTACGATCCCCGCGTGGGCGACGAGGTCATCCACCCGGCGGCTCGACACCGGGTCGCTGGCGGCGTCAATGACAATGGCCACTTCGAGATAGTTCGCCGCCGAGACGCGTCGTACCGGGGCGGTTGACCGTTCGGGTTCATGGCAACGAGGAGTCGGATCGCGGAAGTCAGGGCCATCCGAAAACCGGTCGGTTTGGAATGAATCAAGAGTACGCTGTCATTTTCGAGCAAGAAGAGAAGGGGCCTTGGGGCGCGTCGGTGCTGGGCCTCCCAGGTTGCCTCAGTTCGGGGCCGCCGCTAGAGGCGATGACCGTTCGGATTCGAGAGGCGATTGAGGGCCACATCGCGACGCTCAATGGTAAGTATTCCGGCCTGACCGGTAGGCAGCGCTCTTGCTGGGGAGTCCTTGAAACCGTACGCTTGGATCGTCGCATTTCGGCGACGATCCAAGGGGCGGGCTTGATCGATCAGTTGAGGGACTGGACTCGATCCGGGGAGGTTCCTTCTTGGGTGAGCGTCCACTGACCGCCCATGTCTTGAAGCACGAAGCTTAGGTAGACCTCGCGGTCGGTTCCGTCCTTGCCAACATAGACCTGCTTGCCGGACAGCGTGTAAACGGTCGGCGAGTCCTCGTGGAGGTAATCGAGTGCCAGGCTCACCGTCTTCACCGATTTGATCGAGTCACGGGTGAGATCGAGGAAGTCGTTCGCCTTCATCGAATACTTGTAGGAGCCCATCGTGTAGATCGCGATCGACACATTGGGTTCGATGAGGGCGACCATGGCGTCAATGTTCTGATTGAGGATGGTCTCCGAGATTTCATCGGTGGCATTGAGCAGACCTGGCTCGGTCGAGTTTAGGTCGGCCTGGTCAAAGGCGTTGTCATCCGTTTCGTTCCAGCCGCTGAAGTTTGCACCATCGTAGATGGGAACATTGATAAACGCGTCAGTGGGCGGATAGAACAAGAGGTCCGTGCCGGCGATGTACGCATCGCCAAAGCCGAAGTAGAACCCAAAGGGTGAGTCATATTCTCCGGCCGCCCATCCGTTCCGATAGTAGGGGTAGTAGTGAGATCCGCCAGGGAAGTCGTTCCGCTGCCAACCAGCGTTGTCCCGAATGCCCATTCGGAGGTCAAGGCCGTTGTCGTAATGACGACCCTCAGCGGTTTGCGTGAAGGCGCGATTATCGGCCGCACCATCTCTGTGGTCGAATGACGCGTGAGTGCCTACTCCGATCCTCTGCGGGGCCTCTGTACGGCCTCGTTCTCCTGGCGCAGCACGATCATCACGAGTCGGCATGGTCGCCTCGGTTTCACGCGGCGCCTGCGTACGCTCCGCCTCTCGCGGGGCTGAAGGAGTCATTCGGGGCGCTGGCCGTGAACGGTAGGTGGACGATCGCACGACCTCTCGGTTTGCATGCGAGACTTGCCCACCGGCGTGGCCTCCGCCGCCACCCGCGTGCGCCCTTCCATGTTGGGGCGATGCCGTGGCAGCCGTCAGCGTTACGCAGCAAGCAATCGCCGCGAATGCGCCATAGCGCAATGTGGCTCGCGCGAGGCGACACCGATCAATAGTAGTTTTCATATTCTAAAAATCCTCTTTCACCCAGTGTCCGTGAAAGGGGTTGGCGGACGCCAGTCCGCGCTTTAGTCGCCGTTCGACTTGCTGTCAGCCGATGCAGTGGGGAGGATCCTACTCAGGGTCGCCGTAGATGACGCCTCGTCCATGAATGCCCACATAGACCCGCCCGTACTTTTTGGGATCGCCGCTGACTTGGAGGATGAGTGCGTACTGGTGGTTGGAGTCGTTGATGTGGACCCAGGATTGAGCGGAATCATCGGACCGGAAAATGCCATACGTGCCATCCACAACCCCTACCAAATAGAGAGCAGGCGCCTTCGCGCCTGGCGCCGGTGCGCCGAACCCGAAGGCGTGGATCTCGGTCACTTGGGGAAGGTGGCGCCAGCGGAAGCCCGCGTTGGAGGAGTGGTAAAGGCCATCGAACGTCGCCAGCCACAAATCGCCAGCCACGCCCGGCGTGGGGTAGACCTGATTCTGGCCGCCACGCGAGTCCATTCGGTCGCGGACGGGCGCGGAACCGTTAAGGTCTAACGGCTCGTCAATATACGTAACCCCCCCATCAAAGCTCAGGTAGATCTTGCCGGCTGCAACATCGACATCATAAAACCGGCTTGGATCGACCCGATCCGCTACCACATGAGCGCGCGTCGGAAGTCCCTTGCACTGCGTCCAACTCACTCCCCAATCGGATGACTGCGCCACCCCCATGGGGGTAGACCAGACCCAGTTCTTGCCGTCCGCGCTCACCGCAATCTGGCCATAGGAAAAGCCGGTAGGACTGGTGGGCGCAGGTTGCCAGGTCTTGCCGTCGTCAAGCGAGTAGCCAATGCTGCTTCGAGGCTGGCCGGGGCCCGCCGAAGGCGTGCCTACGCGTACCACCACTTCGGGCGCCATATCGCCGCCCGACACCCCTCCGGTATTGCCGAAGTGGGGGTTCATGTAGTTGTCGTAGGGGGTGGTAAGGTTCCAATGGACAAATCCGCCGTAATCGCCAATCGCGGAGATCAACTCCGCGCCCTTTACAGGACTGTAGAGGCTGAGGCCGACCGCCTCTTCGATGCCCTTGGCCATGATCGACCAACGCACCGGTTTCCCGTGATCGGCATCAGTGAGGTTAAACGTCTCGTGCCCGCCGTAGCCGGTGGAGAACAGAGCATGATTCGGGTTGGTGGGATCGATCGCAAGGGCAAAGAGCCAGTGAATCCCAACGTGGTTCGTATAGGGGGCGCCGCTGCGGTCATAAGTCTCGGGACCGCCGATGATCGCCTTCCAAGTCTTACCGCCATCAAGGGTCCGGAAAATCTGTTCGCCGCCGGGATGCCCGAAAGTCGCGACGATGAAGGTGTCCGGCTGCCCAGCCTGCACCGAAAGCCCAACATAACCGAACGCACCCTTTTGGGGCGTGATATCCGTCCATGTATTCGAGTCAACGTTATACTTAACCACTTCACCGGCCCTCATCCCCGAGGGTCCTGCGCTGCTTCCGTAGCTGATCAGGAAGGAATCACGCCCATCCCACACCATGTGGATGGGGACCAAGCCGGTCGGCTGGCCCGCGAGCGCCGACCAAGTTAGGCCGCCATCCCTGCTTTGGTAGATGGCGGGACCGCCGGCTTGCGACACCGCCACGTAGACGTTCCGGGTTGGTTTTCCGCGCTCGCCCCGACGAGGATCAAACCCGGTCACTACGATGCCGGCGCTCGGGAATCTTCCGCGCGTCACAATCGGGGTGGGGAAAGAGTCGACCTTCTGCCAAGTCGCGGCACGATCTGTGCTGCGCCAAAGGCCGGCCTGACGGGTTCCAAAGAAGAGAATTCGACCGTCATGGGGGTCGACCGAGAGCCGCTCACCATCGCCCCGGCCGTTCTCATTGCCGCCCATCTTGAATGGAACGACTGTCTGCAAGAAGGTGTGCCCCTTATCGCGCGAGCGCAGAATCTCCCCGTTCGGCGTGCCAGCGTTGGTGTAGGTGCCGCACGCCATGTACACGCGGCTCGGGTCCTGGGGGTCCAGGGCGATGCTCTCAACGCCCATCAAGTTGACGTCCTTGAAGCTGACCCAGTCCATGATTGGCATCCACCGCTTTCCATCAGGGTTCCACCGGTAGGCGCCGCCAATATCGGTGCGGGCATAGCAGACCCCCGGCGCAGTGGGATGAAAGATGATCCCGTCCACGAAGCCCGTGCCGATCATCTGGACCGAGTGCCATCGGTAGGGCTGGGTGGTGAACGTGTCTTGTGCGGAAGCTAGGGTCGGAAGCACGGAAAAGGCGAGCAGAAACGGAAGCGAAACACGCATCACATGCACAAAACGCACAGTACCTGGAAGGGTTCAATCATTCTTTGTCATGGATTTCATCGGAAACCGGCTCGGCATCCCTCTAAAACGGGCCATACCGTCACCCTTTGCGATAGCTCATATCGAAGCGGCCCCGGGTATGCGACGTGGTGATGATCGAGACGCAAGTCATCGATGGCTTGCGACATCGACCTCGTCATCCTTGGGGCGTCACCATACTTCATCTCAGATCCAAGCCGCCGGGTTGAAAATTGAAAGAGGCTCTTTCAGATTTCAATGTTTTAAGTGGTGTACCCGGGTGAAACGTGCTTATAAAAAGGGTTTCCGGTCTAGCACCAGCCTTAGGGGCCGGTCTGTCTTCACCAGGCCGGGCACACCTTCTTGAACGACGGCCAGGGCGGAAACGGTGGCGAAGAGGCTGTGAAGGTCGTCGTAGGCGCCATCGCTCATGTCGACCCGGGCGAGGTAGCCAGCGAATTTGCCTCCGATGTTGTGAAGGAGGTGCTGCATTTCATCCGCCCGGTGAGGGGTCCGCTTTATGAGGGAGCGAACCAGGTAAAGGAAATCAATCTCATTCCAACCCTCGCCGCCAACCCCCATCTCTGGCAACTGACCCTCCTCGTGGAGGCTGAGGCAGGTATCCACCAGCCGATTGGCGTGGTTTAGCCTCCGGCGTGCATAGTCGTAGTTGAACAGATAGTGGAAGGTCCCAACCAAGTGATGAAAGATCGGCGCGGAGCCCGTCGCCTGTCCGGGGAGTGCCCCCCTGCGCCAGAGCCCGGTGCCGGTGTCCTGATTCTCCTCAAGCCACTCGAAGTACCACTCTTGCCATCCCGCCGGCGCGGCTCCGGAGAGCACCATGGCGCCGTAGATGCCAGACCCGCGATGCGAGCCACCCCAAGGATTCGTGATCCAATCAATGCTCTCCATGAGCTCGCGCACCCCATCACGGGTGGCAAAGGGCGCCATTCCCTTTGGTGGGAACAGCAGGCCCGTGTCCAGAAGCTCCAGAGCGCCCGCGCAAAACGCCATCCCATGGATGAAGTGGTGTCCGTCGCCAGGGAACAGCCCGGTTTCGGGGTCTTGGAAGGCTTGGATCCTCGCAATCAATGCCTGGCGCTCGCTGGTCAAGCGGGGCATGCGATTGATCGAGTAGAGAAGATGGATGGCATCGGCGACGCCATAGGCGGTGGCGGGGCCCCCGGCGCTCTGATTCCGCCGGTAGCCGCCCGGCTCGCCGGTGGCATGAGCGGAGATGACGTTCTCGACGCCGTCGATGAATGCGTTTAGGTCGTGCATGGAGCCTGACTAGGCTACCCACTTCGGGCTTCTTCTCCCTGTTCGCTAGAAAGGGCCACCACAGACTTCTGGCTCAAACATCAACGAGGCGAGGAGTCGCGCAGCCGAGACAATTCCCTGGTTCCTTGCGAGATTCAGCGTGTCTCCGTTGTTCAATGCGATGGAGTTGCCAATAACCATAAGGTGCTATGCCGCGAGCCACATGAATCGAGGGCCCTGCTGCGCGCCAAGATGCGTCAGCGCGGGTCTGCTTTTATCACATCGTTGGGGCTGATGTTCATGCTCCTGTTGGCGGTCGGTGTCTATCTGGACTCCATGCTTCAGGACGAAGAACTGGCCATCATGCGGACGAATGAGTCCATTCTGCAGAATGCCGCCGAAGCAGCGACTACCCAGACCATGGCGGGCGTCTACCACAATTTCATCGTCCAAGAATCGTTTGTGACGTTTGACGCGACCTACGCAAGCGCGTCCACTGCTCATCCCATTGAACTTCAGGTCCTGACCTATCCGAACGGCGCGACCGTGACGGCATCCGTCACCGGTTGGACGGTTGCCTCGCCCACTCAGCGCAACGTGACCATCCGTTCAACTGCCGTCCTGAACGGGTCTACCGGGATCCACTTTGGCGGCGCATCCCCGCAGATGTACATCGATCAGACGTTCCAGCTTGCCCTCGCTCAGAGTCCCATTTTCGACTACATGGAGTTTGCCGACAACAAGCTCCAGCACAACGCCGGCGGGGGCATTCAGTACACCCAGTTTTACGGAGACATCCGATCCAACGGAGACCTTCTCGTCAACGGCTCCATCATGGACGATGGATCCGCGACCGCCGCCGTAAATCCTGAACTTGTGCCCGAGAACCAAGGACTTGTGAGCGGCGTCGTGGAATACGACACCGACGCCAGCTACGCAGCGACCGCCGCCGCGAACCCGCGCATCAGGCCCCTCTATGATCCCAGCGTATTCGGTAACCCTGGGTCCACAACCTATAACCAGATTGGGGTGCTGTCCTATGTCTCGACCCCTGCCATCACCAACGGGGAGCCGGTCGGCGCATACCGCGCAGACTCAACAGGCGCCTACGCCTATCCTGCCGACGGAACCGATGCGACTCTGCTTACCTCGCAGGGGACCAACACGGTCCCGATGCCGATCATGCCAAGTACCGCGACCGACAAAACGATCAGTGCGAACTACACGGATACCATTCAGTCGTACGCGGACGGGACGACCAATCCCAACTACGGAAAGGGCGCCTACGTCAAGGTCTGGAATACCACGTCTAAGAAGTACGTTCAACTTTCCACGAATGGCTACGTGTCAAGCAGCGCCCTGATGGTAGGCACTGCGGCACACCCCGTCCTTATTCATGGACCCGTGACCGTCCAGAACGACGTCGTGATTAAGGGATATGTTTCGGGTCAGGGAACCCTTGATGCCGGACGAAATGTGCATGTCATCGGGTCAGTGATGTACAGCAATCCTCCGAACTTTCAGTCCAACAATCCCACCACTCTGCTAGCGGACTCCGAAAAGGCGGACATGGTGGGCTACGTTGCCCAAGAGTCGATCTTCTTTGGGCGCCCCGATCAAAACCCCGAGTACATCATGTCGCCACCGTGGACTAAAGCACGGGTGGACGAGAACGGGAACCCGGTTCCGGCCTATAACGGCTACGACATCGATGCTTGGGGCATTCCAAAGTACGAGAGTCTGATAAGCAATGCAACCATCGACCCTATAGCGACGCCGGTCAATGAGATCGACGGGCTGTTCTATTCCAACCACTATCTTGGGGGCACGTTTGCCAACGCGGGAGGCGCGGTCAACCTTTATGGTTCGATCATCGACGAAGACTCATGGGAGCTGCTTCCTGCGATGACAGGCCCCTGGGGAGGGTGGCACTTCCACTATGATCCCCGCATCAAATCGCGTGGTGGCGGGCTCGGTCCGATCATTGACCTGCACTTGCCCGGCTCTCCCACAATCCAACATTTTGCCTGGGATCGTGGCGCCTTCCAGGGAGGATAACGGTATGAAGCAAAGTCAAGTCCGCAGAGGTTTTACGCTGGTCGAGGTGGTCTTCGCGATCTTCATCGTGGCTCTCTCTGCATCGGTGCTGGTGGGAGGCATCACGGTTGGAGCGCGTTCCACCGGTAGGGGACGTTACCGAGACATTGCGCTCGGCTATGCCCAAGCGGCCATGGAAGACATCCTCATCATGAATGAGAGTCAGATTACGCCGGCCAATTTGACGACGGCGGGCATCGTGAGTTCGGGTGGATCTTTTGGCACCCCGATGCCTTGCGCCGATACGACTTACTCCACTACGCCCATTTCTACAGCGCTACCGAGCGGGACGGAAACCGTCACCCTGACATCCTTGCCGAACAACGTAGTCGAGGTGACGGTTACGGTGAGTTGGATCGACACAAAGGAAACAAGGACGATCAGCTTGACCAACTGCGTCGCGCAATATTAAAGAAATCTTATGAGACGAAACTCCGGATTTTCCATGATCGAGATGTTGATCGCAACATTTCTGAGCTTCCTCGCGATCCTCGGCGCGGTAAGCGTGTACTTGACGGGCATGTTCTGCATGTCCACCGGTGGTCCTAAGACCGACAACTACGAACTTGCTTCGCGGACGGGACGGTTTGTCGCGGACAAGTTATCGAACGCCGACGAAGCCACGCCGGTCAATGGCACGCTCCTCATCATTCAAAATCTTGAAACAAATACGGACGGCTCGATGGTGATGCCTCCGACTCCGAATCCCGAGATGGATTCCTTTACCCTGAGCCACGGCACCCTCTACTTTTACGAGAGCCAGAACGCTCAAGGCACCTCGTTCAAAATCACCACGTTGGCGCAGGGAGTGACGACAGTTGACCCTGTCACCGGCATCAATTATCCGCTTTTTGCACCGACTCCCGGCCAAGTCGTTCGTGCGGTGACCGTGAAATTCTGGATCAAGACCAGCAGCGGCGCGGCTCCATTTGCGCAAGTCGTTAGACTACGGAATCTGCAAGAAGCACCCCTCTGAGCCTAGATCCGGTGGGGCATGGGTTCTCATCCTGCCCTTCCAAGCTCAGGATTCATGCGCCAGATGGTCCCATTAAGGACGGCCGCGAACGTCACCCACAGGAGGTAGGGAACGAAGAGCCACCCAGCGACCAGGTTGACCTGGACAAACGCCACCGCCGTCGCCAAGATTGAGACCCAAAGAACGAGGATTTCCGCAAACGACTGGTCTGGGCGGTGCTTGCCAAAGAAAAACCATGACCAGAGCATGTTAAGGATCAGTTGGAGGCCGAAGAGAATGCCGGGGGTTCCAAAGAAGAGTCCGGCGCGCCATACCAACCATGCGGCAATTGCCATCAGTACATAGAGCACTGTCCAAACTGGCGCGAAGAGCCACGAAGGCGGGTTCCACGAAGGCTTTTGCAAGGTTGGGTACCAGGTCTTCACCGCCGGGCCAGTGACGAGACCTCCCATGGCGCCAGCAGCCAGGCATATCACGAGGAAAACGATGAGAGAGATAACTTCTGGTGCATTCATGCTCTTTAGCGGGACTGTTTAGCGTAAGGTTCCTACGCATGGCAATCGTTGAGCATCGCCCATTGGGTTGGCTCCAGAGTCATCCCTCTCAACCTCGAAGCGGCTCCCTGGACTAGAAGGCAACCATCGATCTTTTTAGGGCCAGGCAAAGGTCGAACAGAGGTTCGGCTGGCCTGGAGGCGGAACTGATTGAGGTCACGGTTGGTGGGTTGGGACCGCTGAAGGGGCACGAGTAGATCAACTTGCACCCTGAAAGGTCCTTCGATGCATGGACCCCCGCCGGTCTGTGATTTCGCGTGCCCGTCGAAGAACGAAGCGTTCAGATGGAGTGCATGCCGATTTGCGGCGGTGAAAGTGCGTCTAGGGTCGCAACCATAATTCATTCGGTCGAATGAACGAAGCCCGTCTCTGGGCGCGGGA
>Ga0302319_10004158_pt1 | contig 29920 bp, 22 predicted proteins | sample Bog_T0_2_FD_203319 | JGI IMG/M metagenome (GOLD analysis project Ga0302319, IMG submission 203319) | Peat permafrost microbial communities from Stordalen Mire near Abisko, Sweden - Bog_T0_2 | ecosystem: Environmental > Terrestrial > Soil > Wetlands > Peat | place: Sweden: Abisko, Stordalen Mire... | reverse complement strand
TCTGGCTTGCTGTGCTGGCCTCGTACCACCAGCCCCATTTCCCTCGATTGCTTTTGCGGATCATCCATCCGCGCAGTCTACCAGCGACCTCGACGCTGCGCTATGCTGTGCCCGGGTTACCGTTTACAGACTAAGGTCCATTTTTCTGGACGTTTTTGATGCCAAATACGTCGATCAGCTTGCTGTGAAGCCGCTCTAGATTGCCTTGTAACAGCTCCAATTTACCCCGAGTGGCAGGATCTGCATCTGCCTTAACGAGGTTCACTTGATCCACTAGGGCGCGCAAATCGTGCGCGAATAGGGATTTTAATATCCGTCGGAATATGAACCCCTGCCAGATACTCCATGCAAAAGCTAGGATTGTGATGACCGATGCGACATTGCTTATGAGTAACGGGACGTTCATTTTGAATAACTAGTCGTGTTCCCAGCGGTGTTAGCCCCCTAGGGCAGAAACTAGCTGGGCTATATCCTCGTCAGATATTAACGGTACCTGTGCAAAAGTTATTGATGGTACATTTACGAGCTTTGCCGCCAGATGTCCCTTGCCCAACAATCTTTCAGCCCCGCCGTTGCGTTCACCCAATGATATTTCGGAAGTTCCCTCGGAGTCTACTTTCAGCACAAGGCGGTTGCCGAGATTGGCGCGCAGCTGCATAGGCATTACATCCGCGTCGGGGCGTTGCGCCGCAAAGAAAAGGAAAATACCCGCTGCTCGGGCTTTGACGCCAAGCCTGCTAACAATGTTGGCGATGGCATCGCGATAAGTGTCAGTCATCATCCACTCTGCGAATTCGTCATGGATAATCCATAGATAGGGCAAATGTTCTGAGGCATCCGACTTGGCATTCAGCCGATATATGTCACCGACCTTGTTCCTTCGTAGGACTTCATATCTGCGGTCCATTTCTCCGACCAAATTGGTTAGTTTTTCAATTGCCGCGCCTTGCTCGTCGATAATTCCGCCGTCGAGGTGCGGCAAATCTGCGAACGCGAAGTAATCAACGCCTCGTTTGGGGTCGATTAGGATAATCTTGGACTGAATGGGAGTATTCGTGCAGGCGATCGCCAATAGGATATTCTGCACAAGGACCGATTTCCCGCTGCCCGTTGTGCCTGCAATTAATGTATGCGGTGCGTTATCAGCTGGAGAAATAAATAGAAGTTCACTGTTCTCCTCCTGGACGCCGATAAGCAGTTTCACATTGCCGTGGGTAGTAGCGGGATGCCAACGACTCCAAACATCGAGCATTTGAAGCACTTGGCGATTGGGCCGCGCTACTGCCACCGAGACTGCCCCTGCTTCCGGTCGGACAGAAATAATGTTAAGGCCATGGGTTGTGAGAAATTCTGATCGTCTCTTGAGGATATGGTCGACGGTCATGTTCGTCGCCCCTTGGAATTTCAACAGGATGGCGTTTGGCGTCAGCACGGTCCCCAGTAATTTCGAATTTAGCTGGAATTGCTGCAGCGCCGAACGCATTCGCGATACGGTTTGGTTCTGCCATTCACTTTCGTCAGCCGGGGCTGCGTTGGTATCCTGATGCTTGGCGATCAATGGAGCCACGTCGGGAGTTGACCATTCGGACATAGGAGGAGGTTGATCGGAACCCGAGGTCGGTGTCGATGCGGTTACAGGTTGAGGGGGTGTTGGCCCAGCACCATTTGCCCCTTCCGGAGGCAGCGGTCGAAAAGTTGGTTTCGGCACGGATACGGGCAGACGGGTAATTTCGGAAGTCTGAGTAAATTCACGTCGGCGTATCACATCATTTTCGACAACGCTTTCCCGAAGCGTCCCAGGAGATACATTGTCGGCATAGGCAGCAAGTAATGCCCGGGTCTTAGTCCGAGAATAGACTTCTTGAAATGAGTTCTCGCAGTCCGAAACTTCAACGAAATCGGAAATGTCGCCCGAATCTGAGGGCCCAGAGACAAAAACATGGGAGTAGCCTCGCACATTGATGTGGCACGATCCATCGCGCAGTGCCCGGCGAAAGTCTCCCAAACTCAAGGTATCTGCCGCAGCGTAGGGGATGCCTGAGAGCAATAGGTCAGAAAATCTCGATAGCCAAAGAGTGCGATCGAGACGCTTGGGTGCCCCAAAAAGGGCATCGCGAATTCGGCGTACGGTGTCACGCAGCTGTTTTTGCGATTCCCGTCGGCATTCAGTCAGCGCTGGTTCTACAATATATTTCGCTTCGGTGACGACTACAGTGAGACGCATGACACCGTCCACGACCTCTGGCTGCAGTACCAAAAGATCGGCGATCTGTTCTTCCCTCTGACCGAGCCACTCGGAATAGTCGTCCAGGAAGTACCAACCAACCTTCTTGAAGGTCCCAAGTTCGTGTTGCACCAAAAAGCTGCTAAGCACGATACCTATCAGTTCGCTTGCGTTACGTCCGCGCTTTGCAGCCCGAAGCACGATATCGCCTGATATTCGATTTGCGTCGTCGATAAAGCGTCTTGCGAGACTATGCGCCCGATCGTCCGGAAAGTCCGGATTTAGGTCCTTGATTCGATTGAAGAGCATCGACCGAAGCAGGCCCAAGTCAGCTTTAGATGAAACGAGGAGGTTTCGCCCCTGGGTAGAGGACTGTTTGTAGCGAATGACTCGGACGCCCTGGTTTAACAGCTGCCGGCGATCCAGCAGTTCGTCGTAGTTAACGACCCAATTACCTAAATTGTGACTTTCGTTAAAAATATCAGCCGTCTCCGGATCATTGAATTCCAGTTGCCTGGCCGGTAGGTAGCGCCGGCTAACGTCTTCATCCCAGTCTCCTTTGAAATAAGAAGTAACCGCCGTCATATAAGCCCAACCAACCGAAGATTGGACTGGGCAGCAAAGATACACGATGGACTTCTCCTCGTCCACTGGGGACGGACGTCGGCGGGACCAGCGTGAAGGCACCAGGTCGTCGAGACTATATGGCAAAGCAGATTCGCGATACCATTCCAGTTTGGAGTGCCGCGATATGACGTCGTGCAAGAACACCAGGTCGGTTTTCGGTCCGTCTTGGGGATCAGGTACCGGGGCTTGGTCCGCCATAATCCCGATTCGCAACCGTGCCATAAAATCTTGGCTGGCTTCGCTCGCAACAAAAGTGTCTGCGTCGCCTTCCGCGGATTCAGTGATCCGTTCGTATAGCGCGTGCAGCCGCTTCCGGTCCCGATGGCGCAGAATAACTTCACATCGGATGTCGGATTCGTCCTCGTGCATTTCATTGATCTTTGCAACCACCGCCTGCGGCAGGCTCGCGGAATCGCAATTGTAAAGTACCGCCGATAGGTTCGATTTTTCGTGAGGAAATAGCGCAAGGTAGCGTCGAACCATTTCAACGATTTGCGTGGCGGACTCCGTGGGGTTCTCGTTCGTGTCTGCCCCATTAGCGTCATCGGCAATGGGCAGCTCGTGCAACGAGTAGTCCAGTAGAGAATCAGTCAAAGCCAGCAACTCAGCTTTCTTTTCCCGCCAGCCGACGATGACCTCCGGATAATGGGGATGCTGTTGCTCGTCGCGCAAGTCTTTGAAGTAGAGCTTGGAATCGCCAAAGAGCACATTTTCATCGGTGAGCAAATGGCCAACCAACGAGGCAAGTCGAAGGGCTTTGATCGATAGAGCTCGCATCCGCATCGGGTGCCAAGGGGCCACGATTGAGGCAGTTGGGCCGCCTAACACCGGGATTACTCCAATCGCAAGTAGCGGCTTCAGTACCAGCTCCCGGTTACGATCACCTTTGGCGAGCCGACAAATTGTATCTAGCAATTCGCCGAATGCGTCAAATTGAGCCGCAATGTCCGGGCACAATACGCCAAACTTGGGGAAGCCGGCGGCCGCAGCAGCATAAGCCTTAGTAAATACCTCAAATTTTGTCTCCAACTCTCGAGCAGTCTCTGTGGTCACCGAACCGCGGCTCAAAGCGTCCTGTAGATTAGTTTCCCAAAGGAGTTTGAGATCGCGGTCCTTTCGATAGGCAGGAAGAAGTGACCCGCGATTTTGCCCGCCTCGGGCACCTAGACTCTTCACATTTCTCAAATCGAGGGCTTGAAGTCCGCCTTTGCTGGCCACTGTCTGCCGCTCCGCCGAGCCACACAGAAAAGGATGATCCGCTAAGTGGTCCACCCAGTCGGTCTGTAATTCGCTAGAAATCGATTCCGGCTCGAACCTCCAAATCAGCTGGCGATGAGCCGCTTCATCTTTGTCGATTTCAAGCGTGACGTAGAATTTGAGCTCCACGGCCTTTCGCGCAGTTGACGTGTTTGGCTTATATTTGGCCTCGCCCGCCCACGCCGCCGCCAATGCGTCGAATTCAAATAAAGATCCTACGTCAAAAGTGCCGCCCGGGAATAGATCCTTTAAGCCACGATAGCGAAAAGCAAAATATTGGCCGGCTGCGACATTGAGATTTCGTAGATCTTTTTTGGCCTTTCGCTCGGTCGAAACAATTAACAGTCGCTCGGTACCTAAAATGTCCTGATCGAAAAGTGACTCCAGACAAAGGCCCAGTCCGAGTAGAAAATCGTTGGTCTCTACAGGTGAACCAAAAATGAGCCGGTCCCAACGTGATTTCAGGGGCGGGTGTTCTTTCAATTCACCACGCCTGCGGTTGTAGAAATCAATGTCGTCATCGAGGGGTTGGCTGATGCGGCCTCGTTTTGCCAGCGTTTCTAAGTACTCAGCTTCGCTTTCGGACAGCTGTATGTCCGGCTTACGATCGTCGTAGAAGCGAAGGGTTTCGCGCCCCAAGTTAAATGTTTCGCGCTGAAGGCCGTCAAAAATGGGAGCAATAATCTCCCAATCGATTTGTGCCAGGGCCTCAGCTTCCGGATTCCATTTCGGGGGTGCGGCAATGAATGCCTCCACCTTCGAATGAAGATCGTCCGGGATCTGGTCTCTTACCTTGGCAAATGCTACAGCCAACTCATCGGAAGAGAGTGTCTGATCCTTCGGATTCTTTTTCCTGAGGTAGCAGGCAAGTTTCTTGCTAACCTGCACGTAAAGGGATCTCCATTTGCTTGGCTGACCAAGCGCCTTTTCACTCAAAGAACGGAACAGAGAAGGATGCCTCGGCCATTTGAGGGCGGGCAACGCATCGCCCAGAGCCTCCGTTAGAATCTTCCCGTCCTCGATCCGCTCACGCGTGGCTAGCACGTAGTCCGCAAACATGTCCAAACTCAGCGAGGAGACTTCTTGTAATACCGATAACGCGATTTCCCAATACCGCCTCTGCTGCTCGGTCAATGGAAGATGGTGTGCCGCGACCTCAATCCATATTCCCGCATGAGCCCTTACTTGGGTGGAGTCGATGGGTGTTAGGTCCGCGAGAGAAACACGCTCATCGTCTCCACGCGTAGCAATCAACAAAACTGGCTTGTCGCACGGTGAATTTCTAAAAAACGTTGCTCGATCTTCAGTCAGGCAGTCGATCGGAAGTCCAAAATCGCCGACCCAATGTTTCGGCAGTTTAATCTCGATTTGTGCCGCCAGGGCCGCGTCAGCCAAAATGGCCTGCGCGATCCCCACAGTCTGTTCAGCTGATAGGCGATCAAGTAGATACCGGGCTGTGCTGGCGGAGTCCTCTCGCGGTAAGTTGGCGTGCAAGTAACGGGCTACCACTTTCCCGATAAGTTCGTAGCGTTTCATTATCAGTGGGCGTATGGATTCTCGACGTATGCACAGGCATCCGATAGGCGGCGCAACAAACCAAGGCTGCTCAAACGCTGCTCCAAGCGTAGGCAATTTGCTTGGAATGGCTTCTTATCAATATCCTCGCTGTTAAGGACCTGTTCCGCCTGCGCTTCTCCAAAGACCAGCCCGTACCGTTTGAACAACATTTCTAGGAACTGTCCAAATTCCATTCGCTTCTCAACGTTCGCAAATAGGACCGCCTTGAGAAAAGCATCGGTCGGAGCATAACGCAGGCGATTGGTTCCTCGCCTAGAGACTAACCCGATGCCCCGACCATAGGTGCGATGGACTTGACTGAAATGCTGCCGATGTCGTGCACGCACTTTCTCTTTGAATGACAGCCAAAGCGCATCTGGATCGATAATGCCAGCATCATCCTCCCATCGAAACTCTCTCTTAAGCACATCCTGCCGTCGGGCGAGAATATCGGGAACGGAGCCCGGCAGGTTCCATTCATCGAGTTTAGAAACCCGCTCCAGAATGGCGTCGAGCGCCTCCCTGGAAAGATCGTTGTTGGCTTCGTAGCTCTCGACCGACTGCTCACGAACCAGGCCGCGCTTTGGCGCAACGACCTCACAAATAATGGCTGGCTGGCGGGTTCGATCTAGCAGCGCTGCGCTAGTGTGCAGGTGATACAGGAAAATGCCAAATGCTCCCGTCGTAACCAGATATGGTACCGCATCAAAACCTGGCAGATCGCGGCTAAGGAGTCGAAGCCAGTCCTCGGCGATGATTTCAAAAACTGGATGGCTATCATAGGGGAGGTAGGAGGATCCCCCAGAGCCGCGCTTGACAGTTTTTATCGAGGCATTGTCTGGCTGCAAACGTCGAACGAGATCATCCCATTTGTTGGGTCGAAACATTCGGCCCGGGAATACCCGTGCCAATTCAGCGGCGCGTGAACTGCGAGCGAGCATCTGATACAGCAATTCGCCGGTGCGACCAAAGTTAATATATTGGGAAGCCTCGACCTTCCCCTCCTTTGTAACGTCAAGATCGACAAACGTTGATGCCTCCCCGAACGGAAAGATGAAACGAGAACTCCAGCGCTTGTTTGCGTCGCTCTCGACGGCGCAAGAACGAAGAGCTCGAATTAGCAGCGCAAAGTGTGAGAACGATGAAAAGCGCTTGGTGAGATATGAGAAGTCACGCTCGTCCGGATCAAGTCCGCGCGCCGTCTCCCTCATCCATAACAACCAGTCGCGCCATGCGGTCGAACTATCAGGCACACGGTCAGAGAGTTCCGCTAGCTTCTGTTCCCCGTTGAAAAGAATATTGCGGAGATGGAGTCGAAGGTAGGGATTATAAGCGAACGGGTATTGTGCCTTCGATGGTAAGAAAAGTTCGCCCGAACGATGCGCATATTCGGCAACGGTTAGGAACTCGAGGAACAGCAGCCATGGCGACTGTTGATCCCACAGACGATGGCCCCAGTAACGTTCTTCGACCCAGAAATCATCCTTTATGTCACCGGGGCCAGGTTGGCTTTTTGCCGCGGTCAGCATGTTAGAGGGTGACACCGATGGGCTCCTCCATGGCGCCACCAGCCGCGTCGACTCCAAGTACGCGGAAGAGCAATTCCCCCGTCGGAACCTCAGCGCCGGTGCGCTTTGCCAACTCACGCATGAGCCGGCTCTTGAAAGCCATCACATCCTCGAAGCACTCCTTTGAAAAACTGCTTGGCATAGCGCCCTCCGCTACGCGACTGAGGTATTCGTATCGGGTCAGCGTCAACGGCAAGAAACACATCAGTTTATCACCCAAATCCACCCGGAGAGCAGGGCCGTTACCGTCTAGTACGATTTCAACGCGCTCTCCGCGCCGTGGTGCCACAGAAAGCTTGTCATCAAGAAATCTACAGACCCGTGCCTGCGAAAGACTGGCACTCGAAGCCAGCAAAAGCTCTCGGTCGCTGCCCACTAGCATGCCTGTGAAGATTCGATTCGTGCCGCGCACCAATCGCGCAAGAATAGCCCTCCGAACAGATATGTTGCTTCGCACTGCCGGCAGGACCTCGGCAAGATATTCGCCACCGTAGTGAAACACCGTTAGATCCCATGGCTCCAGGTCTGGTGACAGTTCGGTGGTAATCTTGAAAAATAACGCTCGGCGTTGACTGACCAGCAAGTCAAGGAACGCCTGGGCCGTGTCGGGGTTCTCGTCTCCGCCTTCTACGTATTCGCGCTTCGCCGCCAGATACGCCGGATCCGCTCCATAAAAATCATCGTTACCCAAATATTGATCGAATTCCTTTTGAAGGGCAGCGTGGGACTCGCCAAATATCAGAATATTGTCGAAACGGTTGGTAGTTTCCGTACCAATTTGGAATCGTTCGAAATAGTCGAAGATGGCTGAACCGCTTCGTCGTGCGATCGAAAGGTTGCCCCCAAAGATGTTGTTGTAAATGCTCGCCTGGTGACGGGTGCCGGCAGCCAGGACCGCTGGTACATCTGCGGCGATCATCAACCCGTCCTTAACCTTGGGATGGCCCAAAACAGCGTTGGCAAGAAGGATCAGGATCTGACGAATAGGTACATGAAGACCGTTCTGATCGCAGAGTTCCAATAGGCTCGCCAAACGCGCGCGCGTTTGTGGCATGCTTAGGATTTCGTAATTCCGGCGGATTGGGCACGCTGTGCCGAAAAGACTGTCGGGGCCCGCGGCCTCTGCCGCACATGCCTTCCACCCGTCGTGTGCAAGAAATGCCTCTGCGGCGAGATGGAATAGCTTTACCGAGCTCCCTTGGCTAAGATTGAACAGGCGTAGCCGTAAACCTGGTTTCTCCGATTTGCCGGCAACTAGCATGTCCTCAATGGCCGACCACGACTTTGCCACCTCGGCGTCGTCAATGCGGCGAAAAGTCTCGCCCAACTGACCGTCGTTTCCAGCAATCAGGAAGAACTCCTTCGGTTTTTCGTCCGACAACGACCGGGCAAATCGGAGCATCAGATCGCGTTTGTCCTCCGGCCACGATGCTCCTTGTTCGGGTACCCAGGCGCTAAGGTCCCGAATGATATGAAGCGTTAACTCCAGTCCCTCCCACGAAACGGGGATTTTAAAATAGGCCGACTTGTCATTCCATTGGGTGGCATCGCCGTCCAATTTCGCCCAGACTCGCGCACACAGGAATGTTTTACCATCACCTGCAGTACCGGTGAGGATGACCGATTGAGGCATCGACGGGCCCATGTCGAAACACACTAGGACCTGTTCCTCGAATGGATGCTTGAACTCGACCTGAGCTATACCCAGCCGTTTAGACCGGCGTCGTAGATTCTCGTCGAAAAGGTTATCCTTACTCGGAACCGGACCATATTCCCGGACGAATTTGATCCAGTCCTTGGCCGTCATACCCGCTGTTAGAGGGAACAGATATTGCAACCCTGGCGTGAGTCTTCTTCCACCTCATGTTGTGCCAGTACGGACATGAGGCCCTTGTCCTTGCGGCTCGCACGCTTCCTCTCTTGCGCCTTTTCCCAATTGGCGGTGATTTCAGCCATCCGTTCAGGGCGCTCTATGTCGGCCAAGGATTCGTCCGAGTTCCAATAGAAGATGTTGCCATTAATTTTGTTCGGCTTCTCATACGCTTTTGCCTCTTCATAGCGATTGGGATATTTTTCTTTCAATCGCACCCATTCAATTTTCTGCTGATAGAAGCAGAAATAACAACCGGACCGGGTGCGACCCCAATTTGTGTAGGTAGGCATGCCAACTCCTGATTGTTCTAGGATACGGACTATATCGGCATATACCAAACCGTCATCACGAAACGGAAAGACGGCTTTTATATTGGGTTTTGTGCTTATATAACCAATTCGATCTTCATCTGCTCGAATTCCGACATAATTAATAACGTCGTCCTCACCGATCCAGTCCTCAAACGGTTTAAGTTTGAGCATACGCGTACACCACCGCCGGTGATTCGATGGCACAATCTCTCCGTAAACCTTGTACCAATGGTCAAAGCTGTTGGGTGGAGTCGTGCGGTGCACCGGCTTTCCTAAATATGCCTCGATCCGTGCGAGGAACTCATAGGTTTCGTCGAGCTCTTTCCCGGCATCATGGAAGATATATTCCATGTTCGCGACACGATCGCGCATGTAGATAGCCAGGGCTGCGCTGTCCTTACCGCCAGAGAGGCTTAGGATGTGCCGGACGGGTTTCACAGGCGGCTCGCTCATTTTCTCCCCAGTTGTTTCCAGACAACTTTCGATAATGCAGCCATGCCAACTCGACGGTTCTTGGCGAGAAGCGTGTGCATCTCAGCTGCGATCTCATCCACGCGAGCAACTTCAGACTTCTCTACAAAAAAGACTTCCTGTGCCTCGTCGCCGTCGTCGCGAGTTAGCGCAAGGCGGAATGCCTCCGCCCATTCGCCGGGTGCGCGTTTTGCAAAATGAATGCTCTCTAGGTGGGTAAACTTCGCTCCCAAAACCATGATCTCGCGTTCAAAAAAGTCCTCATCCGCATCCTTCCAACGGCTAGGTGGAGTTTGAACTACTAGGCTTCCAAGAGATTCTAACCAGGCCTCGTCATTTAGTTGAAGATCGCCAAAGCGAAGGCAAATGGCCTTTAAGCGAGGTTCAGTAGCGAAAACGGTCAATGCCTCCACTCGCGTAGCTAGCCGCTTTCGCATGAGCGGTAGGTTGCCGGCCAATCCGAAATACAGTCGCAAGCTGCCCTGTATGCGTTGTAGCAGTTGACCGTAGGTCCCACCGATTTCGTCCAGTGATTTTCGTAACCGCGACGAAAACTCCTGCGCTGCAGAACGGTCGGGCCGCCCAGAAATGGGGAAAGCCTTGAGCCCGCAAGCAATCGGTAGGTCGTAGAAGAGTAACCGTGTAGGATCCTTGGCAGAAAGTATAATGTCGCGCACAGCTTTGGTATGATCCGTCAGCCGATGAGTGTTTCGCGAATAGTCGGGGTGCTTTGCAATGTATAGGCAAAGCGGCCGCACGATATTAAGAATATGCCCGGACTTGTCGCAAGATTGACCCAAATCCAAAACCCGGAGCAAAGATTCGAAAACATCGGTTCGCAGTTCGTTCATACCACAGATCTGAATCTCGAACGTCTCCGGAGCTTTCGACATTCGCATGAACTCCTCGCCGCGGACTTTTGCTAGGAACGTATTATCTTCGTAGATCGCGAACTCATCAGGATGAATTGCCACGTAGATTGCCAACAACAACGGGGCCAACCCGCTCCTAATGCCAAACGGCGGCTTTTCTATACGTGCAAATAGATCGCTGACACGTGTACGCGCGTCGCCCTTCATCTCAAGCTGACTTCTGAGGAAGCGGAATAAAGGTAGAAGCCGGCACGGGTCCTCCATACTCGGTTCTTGAAGGCGCCACCCTTTGCGGTCCATCCGATGAATCAAACCGCGCTGCAATATTGAAAAATACATCGACCGTTCCGGAGGCCTCTTGTCGGCCTCCATACCCAGAAGCTCATTGTTTCCATCGGTGAAGATTCGTTCAATCAACCTCATCCGGGCGGCCGCCGCTGCCGAACTCAGCGAGCGCCGGTTCACGAGCTCATTCGAAATGAGTGGAGCATCGGGATACAGCTTGTCACAAATGTCAGAAAGTTTGGCCAGCAGATGTCGAGGCGTATTGATTTGTAAGGTCTTGCCGGCACGGTACCAACGAAGCGCCAGTGCCCCGCTCAGTGACCGTAAACCCAAGAGATCCTGAATTCTTCTTTCAAGTCTCGTAGCCGCTGCTTGCTTTTGCCGCGACATTTCATTCCGCGCGAATGGATCGCCGTTGAGTTCAGGCGTGTTAAGGGCGACCCAATTCCATCTTAAAGTTTCCGCGACCAGTCCTGCATGATTCGACAACGGATCGGTGGGCGCGGCTAATAGGATATGAGGGGAGTCCGCTAATATTTTGCTCTTGGCTTTTTGAGCTGCTAAATCGCATTCATCCTGAGTTTCACAGAGCGCTACAATGATTACGCCATCGGCTTCCGTCGGCTCCTGGGCGAATTGTTCAATTTCGTCCACCGCACAATAACGCACGGCGAAATACCGCATGTTGCCGGACTGAATATAGTGACGCCGAGCAACGATGGGGTGGGTGGCCAACATCTCAGTAAGGGCTTGGCTCACCCGACGGACTTTACCCACTGCTTTTGCCGCCCTTTCGTAGGCTGCTTGCAAATCGACACTTGTGTGCGACCACAGGCGATAGGAGCCAGTCACACCGCGTTTGAAAAGCACCCTCCGTGTTTGGTGTAAATTATTGATGGCGGAGTGCAGACGCTTTCGATCAATTCCCCCGGTGCCACCGAGCGCGGCTTCCAAGGCAACGTCTGTCGGCAGGAGATCGGTTTGATCGAGGAGATTTAGCATCCCGACGGTCTTGACGATTTTAAGTTCAACATCATCAGATGTCGCGAAGCTCTCGACCATCGACTCAATCTCGGTCCAATGGCTTCGGTAATTGTTCACAGTCAGTCGATGGCCGAAAGTGGCGCGGACATAGTCATAGAAATCCGGTAAACGATAGGTGTTACCTGTAGTTATCGGACGGCTGGAAAAATCTTGCAGACCAAACGGTTCGCTTGAGAGCAGAAAGCTAAAAAGGGACCGTTCGTTTTGTCCAAACCGGGTAAACGTCCTGACTAGAATCGGAAGAATCGTAGGATGAAGAGGGAAAAGGCGCGAAGCTAAGCCGGCTGGCAGCGTCGTCGTGTTGCTGCCCAGCCAGCCGAGCTTTAATACGGCCTCCATGCCTTGCGCGACTTCCTGGCGGATCGCTGGCGGGAGTAGTGCTTCTCGAACCCGTAGGGCAGCACCTATAAGTTCAGCCGTTTGCAGGAGCGGTTGATTGAAAACAATCTCCTCAAAACGTCCGGCGATTTTTTCCCACTCGCGCTGGACTGCAGGCCCTAGATGGTCGGCATATGCATTAAAACCTTGGTGGAGAAGTCCGATTACGAAAAGAGGACAGTCGTCTGAGCCGGCAGTAGACTCGGCCAGCTTCTGCAGCAGAAAAACATCCTGCTCTTGAGGGTGAAACGCCGCGTATTCCAAGAATTTCCCCAATTCGTCCAATAGCACGAGCAAGCCCATGGCCTTGCCGTCCTTAACAAGCTTGGCATTGCAACGTTTGACCCACTGAACGGTGTCTGCATCGGCAATGCGTTCCCCTGATTCGACCGCGTGCGCCATATCAGCCACTAACGCTGCCCTACCTCCGCGTGTGTATTGTTCGTCCATCGTTCGAACAAGCGCACGCAAGATAGCTCTGCCTAATGGTTCACGAGAACCGGTGATAAGCACCGGAAGAAATTTCGGTCTTTCGCCGAGATGGAAACTATCATAGCTGACAGCAGTCCCAAGGTCGCCCCTCAGACGCTTGGCATTGCCCGAGAACCAATGCGCTAACATTAAGGCGAAACTGGATTTTCCGGATCCGTAGTCGCCAGTGACACGCCACGCACGTTCAGTCGCCCCGCGACGTAGGCCCTTAGCCAGCCGGGTAAGGCATTGCCGACCGTGGGGGGTTAGAATATAATTCTCAAGAGCGTGCGGGTCGTGGAAATCGCGTTCCAGATTAGTAGACCGCTGAAAACGAGGGGTAATATCGAAAACTGTATTTATGCGTCGGTCAGACATGGATCGCTTTCGTATAAAACGCTGTTTTCAACAGAGCCATGGGGTCAACCTCACGGTTGCGGATCACTTGGGGCAGTGCAGTTGAGTCCTGGAAGGTTAAGGCGTCGCGGGTGGTGGCTGCTAAATCGCCTAGCCGGCTCATCACATCCTGTTCGGGTAGTTTGAAGATCTGGCCTGGGCTACCAACTCCGTGTGCAATTAGCTGCGCGGAGAGAGTTTTCTCCTCTGGCCACCGCTTCCTCCAGAAGTCCATCAATGCCCAAGTAAACAACTCCGGGCTAATACTGGGTTTCTCCTCTTTCCGAAATGCATAGACTGGCTCACGGTGTTTCCCTCCCACATCCCGGTCACCGACAACAGTCAGCAACTCCAGCTCGGTTAGCGGACAGTCTAGATTGTCGTCGGCTAATTCGCCCTTTTTCCCGCGGGTGGGAAGATAGGTGTGGAGAAAAACATCAAAATGCTGGTGTAGAGTCACGGGAGACAGCTTCTTTTGGGCCAGTCGCTCCGACTCCTGAGCAAACGCTTTTAGTACCGGACCCTCAGCAATCTCATGTTCCTGCCAGCGGTTGAGAAGAAATTCCCACGCGAAGAGTGGGGACTCAATCTGCGTAGAGATATTCCAGTGAAGGAGCCAAAGCGTTTGAATGTCCTCCAAATAGGGGTCTAGGCCGTCCTGCCCGAAAAACGCTTCGCCAAGAGGCGTGGCATTCAGGCTGCTCCCCTCCGTTGTTACCGCTAGGTCCGCTGCCTCGACCCAGAAGCGCATTGCCCGCACCATATTTTTACCAACGCCAAATTCGACCATTGCTGAATCTTCATCAGAAAAAGCAGTCGGCGAACGGATGATCCCCATGCAAGCTTTTGGCAGCCAAGGGTAACGGAAAGGGAATGTCTCGTGTCCGGAAAAACGGTAGCCCATATGAAAAGCCCTCTAGGACTGCTAACCAAGCGAGGTTGAAGGTGGGTGCGTAAGCCAAATGGACCTTGGCATGAGCCAACAAGATGGAAAGCCAAATTGCCGTCGATGAGGCATTCCTGCCGAGTTCGTTGCCTTTGCCGTGGACCGGGACGAAGTTTCGGGCGCCGCGGCGAAGTTCAACCTCTAGATTACCTTATTTTCGCGTAGTCTTAGTAATTCAGCCGATGGGTTCTGTAAATGCCCTGGCAAATCGTTAGGATGGATTCCTAAACGCGGCCCATACGCCACGCGGCAATCGGTCCCAGCAGATGGCAAATCGGGAACTGCCACGCACAGCTGCGAATCTCGAAGGTGCCGCGACTGAGACGGCATTGCTTCGGTGGTTCAGCGATTGAAAACCAGTGTCAATCATTGGCGGCCGTTGATAGGCGTGTTCAGACACATTTTCATCCGTTGAAAGCGAATGCCAATCGTTGAAAGCATGGAGCGCCTAGGGAAGGCTTATCGCCGAAGACAGGCCGGTACGATTGGTGCAAGATTCCTCGATCACGACATGCGAGGCGGCATATAGCCCCAAAGTGGGGCGTCGGGCAAAAGCGGTCGACCTCAGCATTACTAAGATTATGCTGAAGATTGTGGAGCTGCGGCCGCTGATCTGCCGGGTCTTATCGCCACCGCATCATGGCATGGGCGTTTTCATCAAGAAACTATTTGGATGCCCTGGTCTGATCGACGCGCGGAGCCACGGCGTCACTCCAGATTTGGTGTAGGACCGGACCAATATTGGTATCTGCACATACCTCGCAGTTTGGATTCTGCCCGAGTTCGCGGCGGGTGCGTAGAAGCGGATTCGCCCATGGACTAATGTTCCACCTATTGAAAAGACCTCCGTGGCCGCATCGGATTCGCCTCCAGAACTCCAAAGCCAGAATCAGGCCGGCTAGCGTTGAAATGAACGCGAACGGCGTGAGGACCTGACGGCCCTCTGGCGTAAAGACCCTTGCCGAACCGCACAGGTTTTTAAACAAGGTATCATAAGACTGGCCCACGAGTTCGGCCGAATTTGCGATACGAAGCTTATTAGCGATGGACTCGGCACTGCGTTCGGAAACGCGAAGCTCCTTCACTTCATTGACGGACACTCCCAGCGCCTCCGCTACGTGATGTTCACGCGCATCCTCGATTGGTGTATGCAAATAGACGCACGCCATGCACGCCTTGTCGCTAGGCTGGTGATTGAAATGAAAGACGATCTCTTCGGCGCCCGTCGTTGAGGCATCAAATACTTCTCGCGGAAGTTCCTTTTGCAAGGATCGCCGTGCACGCGGACTATCTACGGCTACGACCAGTCGTTCAAGCCAAGCACCGTCTTTGCGCTGAGGAACGCTTTGCAGGAGGCCCTTATGCGGTCTGAACGCGATGCGGTCTCCGCACGCCAGGTCTCCGCGATGAGCCAGTACCTCAGCCTTATCAGCTCCGATGTCTGCTTCGCCAAAATAGCAGCAACGCTGAAGGTTCCCAGCGCTCACGTGGTCATCGTCCGCAACGTTTACTATGCCCTTCAGAGGAAGCACCGATAATCCCAAGACGAAGCCATTTCCGATGGCCCCGGCCCCAGCCAGAAATGCTTCACCGAAATCGACGACTCCTCGATCGAGGAGGGAGGCTTTCCCGCCAAGAAGTGCATTTAAGTCAATTACGACGCGGTCGCTCGACGGGTATTTTAGGCGTTCTCCCAAAATCGCCTTCAATGTAGCCCCACAGACATAACTGGCTGCTATGTTGATCGCGATGGGATGTGGATGGGGCGAATATTCTGTCTCAGGCGTCCTGCTTACAACGATTGTGTTGTAGACAAAAGATACGTAGATGTGGGGCAAATCTTTACTAGGTCTCGCTGCACCTATCACGATTTCGACTGCGTCCTCTTGCGCAGGTTGGTTCACTGCAACGCCGGTTATGGTCCTGGAAAGAAGCGCTTGAATCGCCGCTGCGGCTTTCACACCAACGTCATGATCTTGGGAGACTGTGATGAGAGCAGTTACGCTGAGTAACTCCTCCGCTTCTTTCTCTGTCGCTCCGAGCATTTCTGCAAGAGTGCGATTATTCTCTTTCTTGGCGGATTTATTCATCGGATAACCTCCAAATGCAGCGGAATCTGCTTGGGCGGGACTTCCTCCCATTGATTCGCCTCAGAGTATTTAAACAGAGCAATATCAGAGACGAATGAGTCGCAGGTCGTAGCTTTCGCAAAATAGGGCAGCACAATGGAGAGTGCGCCGTGATGCCTGATGATAGCCCAATGGTCGTCAGCCTCGGAGTGAAACGCTCTTGCCGGGTGAGTATGCGCCTGAGCCGCCACCATAAGTCGGTTCTTGCGCAGTTTATTGAAGAGCCGACGCATGGCCTGGGGCGGAATATGAAAGAAGTCGAGCCCAGCTTCCTGTTGCGGTCTTACGACATCGACGACCTCGATCGTGGCGCCAACTCGACGGCCCAAGAAAAGCACAACGCACTCGGACCGGCGCCGCGCAGCTCGCCTGAAATGTGCCAAGGAGACGTCAATTTGATCGTGCTTGAGTTTGATCAGGCTCATAGGCTCGTGAGAAGCCAGGCGTTCCATATCTGGGAGAGTATGTAGACGAGGCTTATGCCGTCTTTATTTCTATAATTGTCCCAAGGGTCGTTTAAATGGTTTTCATGGGTGTGGTATTCCTTTGAACCAATCATACAGATGAACGGTCGCTTGGTGTTGCGATGGGGGGTGTTGTTGAGAACACCTCCGGGAAGCAATTTGGAGACGACCGGCGGCAGGTAGCTCCCATCGGGCGTGAGGAGTTCGAACGATGGCGGCATGTCGTTCCAGTCAGTTGCGATCATCCGCAGCCTCAAAGTGGGTTTCCCCACTCTCTCGAATTGGATATCGAGGATTGGAAAGTCGGTGCTGTGAATCCTCCAACCCCGGAGGCCCGCCAACCGGCTTAGGTTGGCGACCTCCTTGTCGAATAGGCCTCTTGAGACCAGTCCATTCATCAGGCCGCACCGCCTCCACCGGCAGGCGGGCCGAAGTCGATCTCTACCTTCCCCGTGAGGCCGTTCGCGGCATAGCTTTTCTGGGCATCAATGTCACGACTATCGACCTTGGCAACCCACGTCGAGACATCACCCAACTTTAAGGCCTTGGCGGCCTTCGCAAGCTGCTCCTTAACCTCCTGGTTGATCGGCAGCCGCTCGAACCCTTCGTCAGGAAACGATCCGCCGGTGGTTACAACGACGACATCGACGTGCTTCTTGTCCACGACGTGCGCAAGAAAGCATGGGCCCTCTTTGAAGCGGATGACGGCATCCTCTGACACGGGCTGACCGTTCCCGGACTCAAGTTCGTGGACCAGGTGGGTGCCGGGGGGCAGCCCGAAGAGCTCCACCAGAGCTTTGACAGGAATCTCCTCGAGTACCGCAACATGGGCACGGTCGTTGACGGAATAGGCCAGTTTTGCCGATCCGGAGTGGGGGTGAGGCTTTTCGAAAGATGGTTCCGAGTAGAAAACATTCCCTTTCTCGAGGTTAACGTTCGCCCCGGCCGGGATGATTTCATCATGAGGCGACAGATAGTCGCGGACAAGGACCTCCGATGGTCCGATTAGGGCCAACGTGCGGAGCAAGTCGGCAGGGACCTCGGAGCGTGGTAGGAGCACGATCCGATGGTTGATTAAGGCGAGCCACAAGGGCTTCGCGGAGTGTTTTGCAGTCATGTTTGTAAAAAGGGACTCCGGACCGTTTTGGCCGGAGGTACCCATAGTAATCTGGACTGGGAAAACCTGCCGCCGCCGTTTTTTCTCAAAGAAATACCGGCGTATTTCGCGTCTTGCGGTCCAGAGTACCTGTGTGGCCCCTCAGTTATAAGTATCCGGCGATCGCTGTTATTGAATCGCATGATTGCCAAATATCTGCCATTCGATGAGTTACGATGACAGGCGGCTCGACAGACCTCGACGCACTTTTGGTCTCCCAAGGTGGGTTCGGCCCAGCCTATGAGAAACTCACAGCCATCGCAGCGTCGGCATTGTCAAGGTATGCTGGCAACTTTGGGGCCCGAGTGGCCTTACGGCAGATTCAACCTTTCGACCTTGTTGACGTCGCATTCGAGCGGCTCCTTGTCCGGATGGCCGAGGGTCCCATTGACCCAGGGATGGACGTCTTTGACCTTCTCTGCAGCTACATCAACAACAAGGCGCGAGCATTGGCCAAGTCTGCCAAAGAAGGTCGTTTGCTCAGGATCGAGGGTGAGGAGGAAGGCAAAATGGCTTATGACGGGTTTGCCGACGATGCGACGCTTGACCCGGCTGATCAGCTATTGGTCGTTGAAGACGGGGAGTATGTCGGTAAGGTCCTCGCTCAGGTTATTGCAGGTGCGAAAGGGGACGTGGAAGTGGTCAGCCTTTGTGAGGCGATTATCGAGGGGAACTTCACGGACTACGACGATATCCGTTCTTGGGCATGCTTGGATCAAGCGCAGTTTGACGCCGCGAGGAAGCGGCTTAAGCGCCAGGTGTCAATTGCGCTGAAATCAGTCGACGAAGGGAAAAAACAATGAGCTCAAAACCGAATAAGGAAGCGTTTGCGTTTCTTCACGAAGAGGCCTTTCCGAATGTTGAAAAAATCAAGGCGATGAGCCCTGATCAAGTAACTGAACTTCTGGCGGGTATGGGAAGTGATATGGACAAATTGAAGGCCCATATCGAAGGGCGCCGAAAGGTTCTGACAGGCAAATTGACACTTCTCGCGGCACGTAAACGTCGGATGGAAAAACGCGAAGACGTCGCCGCGGCGGAGACCCCGAAGACAATTGAAGGCATAATCGAAGCAATAAATTCCCAGTTCGGTGAAGAGTGGCCACTCGCAGCTCAAAAGGCTGTGGGAAAGATGAACTTGGCAGAGCTAACATATCTTTACCAAGACCTTATGGGTGGCGCGAAGAAACCATCTGATGGCGTTTGAACAAATCAATACAATCAGGGTTGAAAGGGCGGCATTGGACCTCCTATCAAAATACGGTATTGAATGCCCCGGCTTTGATATCGAGGACTTAGCCGAGGCTGAGGGATTGGAAGTTCGGAGAGGGGATCTTCCGCACGCGGATGCCTGGCTTGTCCGCCATCCAGGCGGCGGCGGAGTTATCCGCGTCAAGAGTGATATGAAAGAGAGCGGCAGGTTTCGTTTTTCAGTCGGTCACGAACTGGGCCATTGGATTCTTCATCCTACGTTAAGCCAGACCATAATCTGCACGGCTTCGGACCTGACTGACTATGCAAAGAGCATACCCGAGGCGGAGGCCAATCTGTTTTCGGCCAACCTGCTAATGCCGGCGCCTTGGGTTCGCGTCGAATTGCAAAAGGCAGATCCTACGTTTGATGTAGTGGAGAAGATCGCCGCCGATTTCGACACTAGCTTGACTGCCGCGGCATGGAGATTCGTCGAACTCTCGAAGCAGCCTGTCGTGCTCGTTTTCTCTCGAGACGGTTGCATTCGTTGGGCAAAGCGCAGCGGCCTGGGACAGTCTATGTTCCTTAAGACAGGGGACAGCCTTCCTGAGCACTGCGCTACGGTTGAATCGCTAGCAAATGGGAAAAATCCGAAGACGGCAGAAGATGTTGGACTGAAAACGTGGTTTCCAGATTGGCGATGTGAAGAAGACGCCGAACTATTTGAAGATGTCCGCATCGCACCAGAATATGGGTGGGCGCTTACACTTTTGTGGAATCCTCGTTAGCTGTTTTGATCTTGGGACCAAGAAACCGAACGACGCAGATATACTCAGGCTATGCTAGTCCCGGTGCACCACCCTTCAGGCTTCAGCAATATTCCAACCATGCTGAGGTTCCCGTGGCCAAGGAGCCAAATCGCTAGAAAGTCATCACCGAAGGTTGTCTGGGCAAGATAGCCGAACGAGTAAATTGTCGCATCGGCACGCACGCGCACCCAGGAAAGTTAACGTGGCTAAACCACAATAGGCCGACTCACGTTGCGCAAAGACGAATCGCGATGCGGCCTATATCGCTCGTAAGGCCTCGCTGGGTGACACTTTTGCGGCCCTTTTCGCGGGAATGACACAAGCCGCCGTCGCAGCCAGCGAAAGCAGCGAGGCTACCGATAGAAACACCCCAAGGCTGCTGGGTCTGACTCCGTAGAGGAATGAGCCCATCGACTTTCCCAAGAACAATGTCCCCAAGACCCCAAGTGGCAGGCCAATCGCCAGCAATCGCGCTCCAAAGCTCAGAATCATCCGGAGAATCTGGTGCGGCTGGGCACCGAGAGCCATACGGACGCCAATCTCACGGCGCCGTTGCGTCACCGTGTAGGCCAGTACCCCATAGATTCCGATCGACGCGAGGATGAGGGCCAATCCCGCAAAGACTCCCCCGAGAGACACCGCCACCCAACGACCAGAGAGGCTCTTGCCAACCCGGTTCTCCATCAGACTCACGTCATGCAGTTCAAGGTCGGGATCGGCCTCCTTGACAATCTTGGCTAACGCGACACCCAACGAGACCGGGTCATCGAGAGTGCGAAGAGCGATCATGACATTTTTCTCGCCTGCGTAGGGAACGTACATGGTACCAAATTCCTTATCGTCCGCTAAGTCGGTTTGCCGAACCGCTCCGACAACGCCCACAATCTTGTAGTATTCGGGGTTGGGGCCTGAATCTGGCGTGATTTCGGCCCCCAGGGCGTCTCCCTTTGGCCAAAAACGCTGGGCAAACTTGGTGTCAACGACACACACCTTCTGGGGGACACCGACATCACTGTCTCCCAACAGCCGACCCTGGATTAGCGGCACGCCTAGCGCGCCAAAGACATTACCTGCCACGGAAATCACTGGATGGGGCTCCGCGGCCTCTTCGGGCTTAGGCTTACGGTTCTTGAAGGATATGGCTGCGCCGCCGGCGTTCCATGTGAAAGGGAGGTTTGTGGAAATTCCCGCGCATGAAACGGCCGGAAGCGTTTGGATTCGCTCCGAAATTTGCAAAGCCAGCGCCAGCCTCTTAGCATCCGGATAACGGGAAACCGGCAGGTCGACCATCCCGGTCAGGACGTGCTCGGGGCGAAAGCCCGGGTTCACAGACAACAGCTTGTACAAGCTCAGCGAAAGGAGTCCCGTTCCCGAGAGCAGGATGAAGGCCAGCGTGATCTGGGCGACGATGAGGGCCTGGCGCACCGTTTGCACCGAACGCGTGATTGTTCCGGTACGCGATTCGGATGAGAGCGAGATGGAGAGGTTTTCCTTAAGCGTCTGCCACGCAACTGGCGCCGAAAGTGCGAGGCCGCTCAATATCGCGCCGGCCAGCGAAACGGCGCAGACGCGGCCATCCGGCTGGACGGACATTTCGAAGGGCAGCCGATCGCTGAAGAAATGGAAAGAGAAGCGCAGGGCAGTGAGGCCTAACGCGACGCCGACGACGCCCCCAGCGATAGCGAGCAGAAGCGTTTCCAGCACGATGGATCTGCCAAGTCTGCCTGACCCGGCACCGAGGGCCCGGCGTACGCTGTACTCGCGCGCTCGGCCGACGGCACGGACCATGAGAAGGTTCGCAAGGTTTACGGCCCCGATGAGCAAAAGAAAGAATGCGCCAGACTGCAGCAAAATCAGGACAGGGCGAATTCGAGCTACCATTGTGGGGTGGAGACCGTCGATGACCGGATGGTATCCGGCGCCTTCCACCACTAACTTGGCATACGGGTCTTGCTTAAGTGTCCGCTCATTTAACCCATCCAGTTGCAGCCGGGCCTGCGCTGCCGTCACCCCGGGACGAAGTCGGACCGCCATGCCGGCGAGCGACGCGGCGTGCCGGTAGAGGTCAGTCTGCTCCGGCTTCGTAAATACAAGCGGGACCCACGCAACCGGGTGCACGGTGGGAAAGTGAAACGATGCCGGCATCACCCCGATTACAGTGTAAGGATTATCGTCGAGAATCAGGACCTTACCTAGGACGGCCGGGTCGCCTAGGAACCGCGTTCGCCATAGTGAATCGCTGATGACGACTACGTGGGGGCTTCCCGCTACTGTCTCTGTCTCGGTGAATGTTCGGCCTAGGGCCGGTTCCGACCGGAAGAGATTAAAGAACCCCGCCGAGGTCGCCATCGCCTCAATGCCTTGAATGGTTCCACGCTTACCAGCGGCAAACCAGACCGTACGGTAGGCAGCGCTTTCGGCGAATGCCGAAACCTCTCGGCTACGCTCCAGATAGTGTGGGACCGATATGCCACCGTCGAATCCCGCCTTCGGATAGCTGTCGTAGACGGTGTAAATCCCCTTGGCGCCAGGGAAGGGCAGAGGCTTGAGCAGAATTGCATTAACCACGGAGAAGATCGCGACATTCGCCGCCACGCAAAGAGCGAAGATCGTCAGAACTGTGGCGGTAAAGGCTCGCTCCCGCATGAGCCCACGAAGGGAGTGCCTCAGGTCGCTGCCGGCGTCTTCCAGCCAGCGGAGGCGGCGCTCATCCCGGTACCGTTCCTTGACCTGGTCCAAGCCGCCCAGATCCATCAACGCCTGTCGGCGCGCCTCTTCGTGCTTCATCCCGGCCTGGATATTGGATTCCGTCTGAAGCTCTACATGCAGGCGAAGTTCTTCGGATAAATCGTCCTCAATCTGTTCCCTTCTAAAGAACGCGCTTAACCTGAAAGCGAACCTCCTGAGAACAGACATGACTATGTCGCACGCAGCATCGCATTAATGGTGCTGGAAAGCACCTGCCAGCGGGCGGATTCAACGCCAAGCTGCTCACGGCCGGAAGCGGTCAGGCTGTAGAAGCGAGCTTTGCGGTTGTTTTCCGAGGTGCCCCATTTTGCCTCGATCCACCCGCGTCCCTCGAGGCGGCAAAGGGCCGGATAAAGGGAGCCCATCTCAACCTGAAAGACCTCTCGCGACATCTGGCGCAAGCGAATCGCCAGCCCGAAGCCATGCATCGGCTCGAGGATCAGAGCGTTCAGGATCAGCATATCGAGCGTGCCTTGGAGCAATTCTGCCTTTTCCTTCGTCATCGTAAGTCCTTTAGAGGTTCTGAAGGAGAGATAGATTTCGTTCCTTCAGAACGTCAATAGGAAACCAAACGTTAGCGCCAGTGCTTGGGTTTTGGTCAGACTCCCGAGGCCGAAAAACGGATTTCCACAGTATGTGTCTCCAGCCGGTCCGTTAGAATTGGGGCTAATCTCGGTCGGAACGCCTTTCAAGAAGACTCCTGGGCGCCAGACTTTCCGAACGCCGACTTCAGCAATACGTACATTATGCTGAAGTTCCCCGGGCCGTAAGGCCCTATCGGGCCGTCCTTATCGCCGCTGTCCTCACGCGCCTTAGGAACCCCAAAGTGATCGCAAATGTGGGTCGCATTGGAGCGTTACTGCCATCAGCATCCATACACTACCCCATGCGAAGACTAGTTCTCTTGTTGGTCGTCATCCATTTTCTTGGATCCACTGGCGCTCTTCGTGCACAGGTGCCCGCCTTGGCCACGCCCGCCCCGCGGATCCAGTTGGTTCCGGTGGATGGCAGCGTAAAGCTGGAGGTGGTGGATTGGGGCGGCTCGGGTCCTCCGCTCGTACTGCTGGCAGCGCTGGGAACCGATGCCCATGAATTCGATAGCTTCGCACCCAAACTGACCGATAGATGCCATGTCTATGGCGTCACCCGGCGCGGATTCGGCGCTTCTAGCAAGCCCAACGACGGCTACTCCAATGAGCGCCTGGGGCAGGACATTTTGGCGGTGCTCGATAGCCTCAAGATCGACCGGGCGCTATTTGCCGGGCACTCGATGTCGGGAATGGAGCTGAGTTGGCTGGGCACCCACCATCCGGAACGGGTGTTGGGGCTAATTTACATCGAAGCGGCTTACGGTTACGCATTCTACAGCGAGGCAAGCCACGATCCCACCAACCTGATTCTCGACGCATTGGAGTTACAGCGGAAGCTGCCTCAACTGCCGCCCGGCGGGGGGCGCCCGGACCAACAGCGGTTAACCTCTGAGTTGCTAACGATGACGATGAAGCTGGAAGGGGAATTGCGCGAGCACGCAGAGCAAATCAAGGGCTTTCCAGACCCGGAGATGGATCCGGCGCACCCTCCGAATCCGCCGGTCTGGCTAACTGGCATTTACCAGGGGCTCGAGAAATATACGAAGATCGACGTCCCCGCCCTGGCGATTTTCGCCGTACCCCATGCTCTGGACAATCTTGGAGACCCCCAACAATTCGCTAAGGATCCAAAGGCGGCTGCAGCGGCCGAAGCAGCCGACACTTTGCGCTGCGGTTCGCAGGCTGACGCGTTCCAGAAAGGAGCCCCTCAAGGGCAGGTCGTTCGCATCGCTCACGCCAACCATTTCATCTTGGACAGCAACGGAGCGGAGGTGCTCGCGCTCGTGCGATCCTTCATCGACGGTGTAGCCAAGGAAACGCGCTAGATCTCAGGTCGTAGCCGCGACGGTTACGCCGGCAATGCGTCGCCTGGGTTCTCGAAGCCAAGGGAAACGCCGGCGATAAACTAGTTCTAGGTCAAGGGCTGTAGGTTCCTGGCCAAATCTGTGTGAAATCCGCTCCCGACGGCTATCTCTTGGCGATGAAAACAAGAGGAATAAGAACTAGTTTGCTCGGGCTATTGACCCTTATGACGGCTGCACTGGGCGCAGCCGCTCTGGCCGGATTTGGAGTCTTCGGAGCCCGCGGTCTCCCGGGTTCTGCAAGGTGGTGGTTGGGCTTGGGTGCCGTTGGCGAATCGCTGGTCCTGCTCCATATGTGGCGCCGGCTCGCGATCGAAAGAAAGCTAGGTGAGGAATGCGAGCGCCACAGCTCTTAGATAACCTCTGCAACTAGTCTCGGGAACTGGCGGATCGCGGCGACAGGAAAGGAGGACGACGAAACGCATTACTATCTCTTGAAACCAACAATTCGAGTGCCCGGCATTTGGCGATCGGCCTGAGGAACTAGTCCTCGTTACAAGCGATCGCGTGAACAAGAGCGGGCCAAGCCATGGCTAGGGAATTGCCTTCCGTTTGCCCCGCTCCCTGCTTCCGGCGCGGGAAAGCAAGGTTATGAACGTGGCCACAAACCATTCTCGCCGCCGTCTTATGCGCCGCTAACCGGGCGAAGCGGTACGTTGGAGCTTGGGCCCACACTCGACCTGTAGCATAAGTCCCGGTCACCTGTTTGGCGCGAGATGCCGGAGGGCTGCTATATTGAGGGGTCCATGAACCCGCGCGACTCGACGGCAAAACCTCTCTCCGCAAGCGCTCAGCTCCAGAAGGAGCTCCGCGAACAAGCAGCGAAATTGGGCCTCCGCCAGATAAGCATCTATGTCCCGGGCCGCGACTATGCGCGGACTTGGAATCAGCTTGGCCCTTCTAAGACGAATATTCGCTGCGCGATTGCTGCCGAGAAGGAATTCCAGGCGGCTCGGGCCTGCGATTCCCGGGACGAGCCCCAACTGGAACTAGTTGGCTTGGGAGGTGGGAAGTGAAACCGAAGTACGCAAAAGTTCGGACCCTGAGATTTAGAGTCTCAAGCGCGGAGGAATTGAAAATTATGGCAAGACTCCCGGCGGGGACGGAGTTCTCGGACTGGATCCGAGGTCTCGCGCTAGGCGAGGAGACGAAAAGGGTAAGCGCAGTCGCACTGGCAGAATATAATACGGGGCGGGAGCTGGCCTACCTAGCCGCAAGCGTGGACGCACTCGCGCAGGAGGTTGCAGCCGCGAAGCCAGAATCCTTGGTCGAGTGGTTGGTGGTTTTGTACAGGATCAGGGAGGCAGCGATAGACCTCGCACGTCCCCATAAAGGTATTGGCACCCTTTCCGGGACGCAAACCGCATCCGAAACGCGGAGCGATTTTCAATGAAGGCCAAGATTTTGGACTCAGGACGCGGAGATCCCCTCGCCTATGCCTTGGGCGAACACAATTGGAAAGGCGACAGACGAAGGGTGCCTCCACAGATTTGCGGCGGCAGCCCTGCGCGGTTTAGGCTCCTGCGCGGCTCGTTTCACGATTGCATGAGCCTCGCATTGTCTTTCGAGGAACGTGCCGAGGAGCTTCCAGAGGAAAAAATGGCCGCATTTCTCTCTTCCGCAAAGAAATTTGTTATGCCGGACGTTCGTGAGCAGGGGACGGAGATGGTTTCGGTGCGCCACGTTCGGGAAAATGGGTCGGTGGACATTCACCTCGTGGTTCCACTGGTCTTTATGGCAAACGGCCTTTCGATCCCGCTCCTTTCCGCATCCCGAGGCGATCTGGGCCACCTATTCGCCTTTCAGGAGTGGGCCAACTCTCACTTCGGATTCACTTCTCCAACGGAATTTCATCGCGGCCAGGTAGATGCATTTGTGCCCCACCGATTGCCATCGAAAAGCAAGGCGCTCTTCAAGGCAGTGGACCAAGCCGTTTCTCGCGCCTACGAGGACGGTCTCATCCATGATAGGACGGGGGTTGTCTTTTTTATTCAGGAACGAGGGTACGCAGTGACCCGGTCCGACGATTACTCACTCACGGTGTCGGATGCAACCGGCACAAAAGTTCGATTGAAAGGTTTCAAATATCAATCCGCGTTCACACGGGAACTTCGGGAGGTCGAGCGGGGCCATTGGAATCTGATAAATTCACTCCCAGCCGAAAAACGTCAGCAGCACTGGTTGAATGTGTACTCCGCAGCGCTTCAGCAGCGGAGAGTGCATTTGGACGCGTCTATTCGTGCCTCCTCGCAAATCGGTCCGCTTCTCCTTCCTAAAGACGAACTGCTCCCATCGGCGAGCGAGCGCGATCGACTACTTCGTGTTCCACACGTACCGGCACTTATCCGGGGCCTGCCGACTAGGTTGTTTGCGCTACGGCTCGCCTGTCACCCGGGTTTACCGGCGCTTTCGCCAGTCATTGTGTCCCTATGCCACGACCTCCCTCAATTGCTTCCAAACGACCCAAGTCAGGCGAGGCAATGGGCCCAAATCTCCGGTTCTGCACGGGAACTCCTTCATGAAAACAAAACCATACAGTCTCAAAAACAGCCTAACCCCGGAACTCGACGCGCGCTTAATACAGGTCTTGGAGGAGATTCCAAAGCTTCTGGAGGCCTCGATACTCCATCAGTCACGAATCTGGAAAATAGAAGCGGCCATGAAGAAGATTTGCTGCGAAGCGACGGTCCAGGAACAAAGCATTCAAAGGACGAACTCCGAATTGAAGGCGTTGGCAGAAGCATTGTCTCGTGTGACGAGCTTGCTGGAGCGATCAAGAGATTCGAGGCAGCGGTGAGCGACCTCAGTGCGTGCGGGGAATTCGGCTCACTCAAGCGGCAAACTATGGCCGATCTACTTCGTCGGGGATTGGGCCCAGTGCGATCCCAACCAGAACTAGAATTTTGAGATGCCTACAGAACTCATTTTCTCAAACGATGACAAACTTCCCATCGCCAATAGGAGGGACTACTATACGCGTCGAGTTCAGGACTTTCTTGAGGCGAAAAGGTCAGACTGTGGAACATGGTGCAATTGTTTGAAAAACGGAGTACGTCTGCCGATGCAGATAGTCCCCGTACCTTGTGATGAAAAGAAAAGTTCCGAGGTCTGTTCTGACTATTCTGCGAGCCCCTCCGGCCAACGTGAAAAGGAGTCACCCGACGATATCGTGCCAATCAGATTTTACGTACGGAGAAATCCAGAAACGAGTGGATATCACGCAAAAGACTGCCCTAACACCCTTCGATTTCGCGACAAAACGAAGATCTTAGAAGGTGAAAGGAGGTACCCATTATCGATATTCGGCGTCCCGCGAAGCTCGCTGAGCAAAAAATTCGGATTCCACAAGGACGGAGCGGTTACAGGGAAAAATCTCGGCGATTTTTCCGAATTTTGTAATCACGTTACCAATGCCGCTGCGGATGAAGCGGTGCAGTTGGCCGGCAAGCCGTTCGGGACACCTTCGCCGCAGCTATTTTTCAAGACGTTGTATAAACAGATACGGGGATTCAATAAGCTCACACGTGCAGAGATAGATCCTTTTCAGGCTGCGGAAGACAAGAGCTGTCGGCTCGAATTCGGTATCTGCGAATACACATCGTTCGGAGTTACTGTTCCTTTCCAAATGGTAGAGATCCCGCTGCTTCTTACGATCGCATGCCAGGAGACCGAGTTTCGCCAAGTCTCATATTTCTTCAGCTCGGAGCTTCTGGAACGAGCTTCAGATCAGGTACGCAGGTACAAGTCATGCATCAGTCCTCCCTATTTGTGGATCGGTATCGTCTCTGACCAGAGGATTGTGCGCTATTGGCAGTGGCCTGTAGTATTTACGTCGAGGCATGTCGTTCTAACGGATTCAAATCCCGAGTCGGAATTTGTTATGGCAGCTCTCTGGAGAGAACTCCAAGTCTTTAAGCCACGCAATCTGGATGTTACGAACGCATTGCTGCGGACGCTTGTGCCCGAGGCCGGTCCCATCCTTAGCAGTTGCGACTTCCTATTATGGGACGGCCGTTTGTTGACCATTGTTGAAGTCGTTAAGCGGGATGAGGCTGAAAACGAAAAGGATTACTGGAAGCGTCTTAAAGACAAAGAGACTCAAAAAGGAGGGTATCTGGATCTACAGATTGCAGACAAGCTGGTCTACGAACGTGTCGATATGCGCCTTCAATCTGATCTTGGGCGCACCTCCTAGCGCAGGTGTTAGCGCCGGTGCAGGCGAATAGGTTTCGAGTGTTCGCTGAAGGCCGAACTAGTTTTGCGAATGCCTCTCGGTATTACAGACCGAATATCTATTGAGAGCCATCGCGTCTACCTCCGCATCCTGTGTTCCTGCTCTCTCCTGCAACGAATGCCGTTTGCCCTGCTATCTTGGGGTCGAACAGCCAAACAACCACCAACCACACCATACGATGCTAAGCGCCTCCGCCTCCCAGACCGCGACACTCTTGCGGGTCAGCACCGATACAATCACGAATCTGATCCACCAGAGACGTTTACGTAGATTACCGGGCAACCGCTGGATCAAGATCGAACTTGTCAGTCTTAGTGAATACACGGGCCTGCCTTTGGAACTAGTTATTAAAGAATTGAGGCGGATCGAGACGAACGGCGCGCGCCCAAAGGCATCGGAGAGCGACTCGAAAAATGGAAATCCGGAGACACGAGACGATGGAGACCAAGACAACCCTCCCCATGGATACAATTTTCCCGTGGCTTGAATATTCAACGTTTGCGGCAGTATCAATCTGATGAGCCCCGCTGAAGCAACCGATACAGGGGTCTTGCGCATGAGGAGCCTTTATCGTGTACTCTGAACTTCTAAGGCGACTGCTTCCTGTACGGAGGGTTTCCCCGCGGGAAAATTCTTCTACACTGGTTTTCTACACTCGCGGGTGTAATTTGGGCAAGAATGACCAGAGTCCGTCAAGCTCCGCACCTGGGTTGACACGGTGAAATCACTCTAGAACCCAGTAAAACGTATCCAAACGGACAATACGGGTTTGGCCTCAGAAGCCTGTGCCTTAACAGCATGCGAGTTCGAGTCTCGCCACCGCCGGCTACAGCGATTCCTTGACTCGCGCACCGCCGCAAAAGACGAGATCGACCGGATTGCCGCCGACTTCATAGGCGAGCATCCGCTCGTCGGTGTGGTGAAGGAGGATCAGGTCCGCACGCTTGCCGATCTCGAT
>Ga0302319_10004157_pt1 | contig 29928 bp, 22 predicted proteins | sample Bog_T0_2_FD_203319 | JGI IMG/M metagenome (GOLD analysis project Ga0302319, IMG submission 203319) | Peat permafrost microbial communities from Stordalen Mire near Abisko, Sweden - Bog_T0_2 | ecosystem: Environmental > Terrestrial > Soil > Wetlands > Peat | place: Sweden: Abisko, Stordalen Mire... | reverse complement strand
TTTTCCTCAACCTCTTCCAATACGAAACCTATGTCATTTCGTCGGACATTTCTTCGACCACCCTCCCGCTGCTCTTCTTGATGATTATCGCCTTACTGATGACCTATAACGAGAAGCCGAAGGCAGCGGTCAACCTGTCGATACTCGGGATTTCTCTGCTGAGCATGTTCACCGGCTACGGCTATGTGGTCACCTTAACCGTAGTCGTCTACTACTTTGTCCGCATCGTTCTCGGCCCCGCCCGCATCTGGCAGGGGCTCTGTTTCGCTGCTTCGCTGGCCACCGTCGGCTCGTACTTCATCGGCTATCGCCCCGATGAGATGGGCCATGCCCACGCCTCGCTCAGCGTCTACGCCAAGTACGCGGTGCTGCTCATTGACAACTTCTTTGGCCACACCGCCCATTCCGCCGGCCTTCTTGTGATGCCGGTCCTTCTCCTCTTCGGCTTCATCTGGCTCTTTGTGACCGCCATGGGTCAGAAGCGGTTCAATGCGGAACTGCCGCTGCTGGCGCTCTACGCGTTCGCGCTGATCTACGTGCTGGGAAACACCTATGGCCGCGCCTCGCTGGGACTGAGCAACGCCCAGTCGTCCCGATATGTGACCCTCCTGATCCCCGCGTACTTTGCTCTATACGTGCAGCTTTTCCGGCTGGCGATCACGGAGACTGGAAAAGTTCGAGTGGCGATGCCGGTGCTGCTGGCGCTTTCCCTCGGCTACGTTGCCGTCTCCTGGGTCCACGACCCCCACAGCATCTCCGATGCCCAAGCGTGGACGGTCCGCCGGGAGAACTGGAAGGATTGCTATCTGAAGCTCGGCGACATCGACCGCTGCGACACCCAAACCGGCTTCAACATCTATCCCAAGTCAGGCGAAGCCGCCACCGGCCTTAAAGCCAAGCTGGATTTCTTGAAGGCGAATCACCTTAGCCTATTCAATTAGGCTAAAGCCGACCCACGTCGGCGTGCGCGCCGTGGTCATAGTAGACCTTCATCACCTCTTCCGGAGTGCCTTCGGCGTAGATCTGCCCCCCCGAAAGGAGGATGCAGCGCTCGGCGACCTTCTTCACCGCCGATGCGTCATGGCTCACAAAGAGCGCCGTGCCGCCGTTCTTTCGGAAGTTGTTCAGATGGTCCATGCACTTCTGCTGAAACGCAAAGTCGCCCACCGAGAGCGCCTCGTCCACGATCATGATGTCCGAGTTCACATGGGCGGCGATGGCGTAGCCAAGCCGCGACATCATGCCGGTGGAATAGGTGCGCACCGGCGCATCGATATGGCGTCGCAGCTCGGAAAACTCGACGATGGAATCCAACTGCTCCTCCACCTGGCGGCGGGTCATGCCAAGCATAATCGCGTTGAAGAAGATGTTGTCGAGACCGCTTAGGTCCTGGATGAAGCCCGAACCGAGCTCGAGCAGGGGAGCGACGTGCCCGTTGACCCGCACGATGCCGGACGTCGGCCGAATCACCCGCGACAGCAAAGACAGCAAAGTGCTCTTCCCTGCCCCGTTGCGACCCACAAGCGCCACCCCTTCGCCCCACTTCACATTGAACGAAATACCCTTCAGCACCTCAGAGCGTTCCACCTTGGGCTTGTGGCGGCTTTGCAGGACCAGCGACTTGAAAGAGCCTGGCCCCTGGTGTGAGAGGTTGAAGGTCTTATGGAGGTCGATGACCTCAATGGCGTAGGGGGGGCGGCTCATCGCTCCACAAAATCCCACTTCTTCTTGTTGAAGAAGTTGTAACCCGAAAACAGAACGAAGATCGAGACGGCCCCCGCGATCCACACATACTTCCACTCAAGAGGCAGCACATGAGGCACGCCAGGCAGGTCGGGCGGGGCAAGCAGCAGTTTCCGATAAGCGATCAAAAAGGCGCCCATCGGGTTCAAGTAGCAAAGCTCATAAAGCACCTTGCAGACCGACTCGGGGAATTTCGGCGAGTAGCGAAACTGCTCCACGAACACGATGACCGGGCAAAGGTACATGAACAGGTAGAGCACGATCGACAAGATGTATTTCGTATCCTCAAAGAACGTATTGATCGCCGCCACATAGAGCCCACAGCCGGTGGTCAGGCAAAACTGGAAGATCATCACGATGGGTAAATAGACGCTAGTGGCCTGAAATGGCACCACCCGAGGATCGATCGTCCAGATGACCAGCAAGTACACGAAAAAGACCACCAACCCGAGCGCGAAATGGATGAAGTTGCTGATGATGATCGCCAGCGGCAGAATTTCGCGGGGGAAGAAGACCTTCTTGATGAGCGATGAGTTCTGAAGAATGCACTGGGCGGCGTCCATCAGCGACTGCTGGAAAAACGTGAAGGCCAAAATCGTGGAGAAGATGTAGGCTCCATAGTTGTGGATGCGGATCCCCATCACGAACGTGAAGGCAAAGGTCAACACCGCCACCGTCATCAGCGGCGTGATGAACGACCAAAGAAAGCCGACGACCGAGTTCTTGTAGCGATCCTTGAGGTCGCGGATCACCAGGGTGATCAGCAATTCGCGATAGAGCCAGAGGGTCCGCAGTTCTCGGCCCATCGACTGAAAGAACCCCGTCTGATACTCGGATTCCGACGTAAAGGCGCCGGAGCGCTTCGCGTCCACCTCTTGGGACATGTCGACGGTCATACCGGTTTGGCCACTCCCCGTTGTTTCATCGACACTTCTGGCCCAACACCCCTATGTTCAGGGAAGTTCCGCTGAATTCCCGGGACCGCAGGCACGCGACTCGTCAGCTTCGGATGGGCTCGGTTATAGTCATCGATGTTGACTGCGAACCGGCCTGGCAACAGATGATTCGCATACACGTTGAGCAGCAAGAACGCGACGAGCGACGCCACCACCAGGCGGCCCAGTTGCTGCTCGCTGAGGATGCTCGCCCAGCCTCGGGCAGTGACCAGGCCAACCACACAGAAGGCGCTCGATAGACCAATCGCCTCCGGACGCCCCTGGATGATGAACAGGACAACCGTCGCCAAGCCAAAGGCGATGAAGAAGCGCCCATCGTTCCAGCGCGGATCTTTGAGCTTGACATGGGCGATCACCCCCATCACCAACCCGCCTCCCAGCAGTAGAAGAACGGGCGCGTAAACATAATTCGAAAGAAAGATCGACCGATCCCCAAAGACCCCCACCGCCGATTTCAAGAAAAGCATGAGGCTCTCGCCAACGGAAAGGGGCGCCTCGCCCGTTGGCGTGAAGCCGAGCGGATTCCCAACGACGTGGAGACTGTGAATCCAGAAATATGCGCCGATTGCCAGGGAGGCGGCAAATCCCACCAGCCTTTCCTTGCGATACTCGGGCCGAAAGGCGAGATAGCAAACCCAGAGCACCAGGAGGGCGGACGCAATCGGCGACGTCTCATAGGCCAGCCCCGCCAGGACGCCGGCGATAACGATCGGCCGCAGTCGCTTGCCGTTAACAAGAAAGACCGCCGACCATACGCACAGGCAGGCCGCCATCGAGTTTTCGCCCAGGGTGGCGGAGGCGTAACAAAACATGGGAGTCAGGCCGGCAATGGCCGCCGCAAGCACCGCTAAGGGCTTTGAATCCTGAAGCGCCATCGCGAGGGCAAACACCCCCACCACGGCAAGCACCCCAAAAATCACCCCCACTGAACGCAGGCGAATGTCGAGGCTGAGATCAGCGCCTTTGCGCAGCGACATCAGCCGGCCGAATACGGACGCGGTCTCAAAATACAGCGGCGGGGAGTAAGACTCAGCCACTCCGACCCGTGTCGTCCCGCGCATCATTCGGCGGATGTGCTCTAGGCTCGAGGCCTCCTGCGGCGCCGCGCAGTCGAGCGCCACCCCGTCGGTCGTGAGGCAGGGTGTATCGAATGGGGCCAGCCGGTCGTAGTTCAGCGCAAAGATCCACTGGGCGAACATCACGACTAAGAAAGCGAGCGTCCATCGGAAATTGCCAACGTTGAAGGCAGCCACCGGCGTCTTGAGCGGCGCCTTGTCCGACTCTTCGGATTCTTCATCCTCATTCGCCTCCTCCGAATCGCCGCCTTCCTCCAGGGTCTCATCGCGCTCGGCCTCATCATCGGATCCCTCATCCGGGAATTCCTCAATGGGAACGGGAAGATTCGAGACCACCACTTCAAAGCTTTGATCGACCGAATCGACTGAAAGGACGGTGACATTCAGGAAATACTTGCCCAGCATGTCCAGCCACCATGCCTGCGGTCTTACCGTTTGGTGCAGACGCTCGCCGATCCGTTTGCCGAACTGATCCGGACGGACGGAGATGTCGAAGAACGTCTCCTTTTGCACGACGGCCGCGATCATCCGAAGCGTGTCGTCGATGCGATCCGCTGGAATCGTCTGGAGCAGATTGGAGGCGAACCCATAGCTGGCGGAAATCGGATACTGAAGGCTCCAAACACAGGCTCGCAAGAACGGGAATCGACCAACGTTGTGACTGGCCAGGCAGTTGGCGGCCACGTCGATACCCAAGTTCCAATAGCCGTGATCCGCCATGTAGCGGCACGCGTGGCCGGCGCCACACCCAAAATCAACCGTGAGTTCATTCTGGGGGATTTCGCACCGCTGGATGAACCGCGCCACCTGGTCTTCGCTCTTCCGGCTCTGGCGATACGCGCCGATCATGAAGATCCGCTGGAAGCGGTCCTGGGCCGCCATCTCCTCGGGATCGCTGGCTGGCATGACCTCCAGCCGGTTGAAGGCGAATTGGGCCTGGTTGCCCTCCACAAAGAGGCCCAACTCCTGCTCCGGGTCCATGTCGAGCGATGCCATGACCTCTCGCACCACCGGGTGCTTTAGGATTTGCGCGACATCAACCGCGCTCATCTGGGAAATCCAATCGAGGTCGACCCAGGGTCGAAGCGGCTCGGGTGACTTTTGCTTCGACCGGTTGCCTTTCGGTTCGGCACCGGTGGCAAACGCCGCAGGGTGCCCGCCTAAGGCGTGAAGGGCGACCTGCTGGGTGGCGAGCATTTGCTTGTCGAAGGAAATCCCGAGGAAATCGCAGATACTTTCCAGCATCCGTTCCGGGTTCCGAGCAAAATCGTCGTAGCGCACAACCAGGCAGGGGACCTTCTCGGAGGCGGTGATATTGGCCACGTCGCGGGCGTTCGCGCACCACTCCATCGCGATGTCGATGAAGGGTCGCCCGGACATGAGATTGCCCACATAGCAGTAGGCGACCACGTTACGCACGCACTGGATGGCCCGAGTCCCCTCGGGGGCACGCCCCGCCAGGACGGCCGGCATCCAGAAGGGGAATATGGTGGCGTCGAGCACCCACTTACCGGGGTACAACTCGTCCAGCCGCTGCGAAGCTCGGCTCGGCTTCAGCTTGCCGAGGTCCCGAATCATCTCCGAGCTCCACACCGGGCACTCCTGCTTCAGGAGTTCGCACGCAGTGCACCCGACCGCCTCTGCGGGGGGTGTCTCTCCCTTGTGAAAGCCGGGCAGGCGACCCAACTCGCCCAGGTTGACGATCTCGGGGTGCCCATTGAGCACGTTCCCCAAAATCGACGACCCTCGAAAGTTGTTCCCCAACAGAAAGAGCTTCGGCATGTGGTTCTACTTACAGGCAATCGAAACATAGAAATTGGCGGGCCAATTCCAGGTGTTTCAGCAATCTTCGTGAATCAAATGCGAAGTTCCTCACTGTTTACCCAGACACCACAACCTCGAAACTCTCGTCAATGGGGTCCTCGGCAAGTGGCCGGATCGTCGTGAAGTGGCGTCCTAGCCGTTCAAGCCACCATTCGCGAGGTCGGACGGTTTGATGGAGCCGCTCACCGATTCGCTGGCCGTAGCCGTCGCGTCGTACCGAAATATTGAAGAAGGTCTCGTGGTTGATGCTTGAGCGGATCGTATTGAGCGTCTTATCCAGATGGGGTTCGGGAATTGTCTGCAGCAGATCGGTTGCAAAGCCATAGTCCCCTTGCAAGTGGAACGGCAGGCGCCAAACATTTGCGCGCAAGAAAGGAAAGCGACCGGCACTGTCGGCGTGAAGCGCATTTGCCGCGATGTCGATGCCTAGGCAACGATGGTGCGCTTCCGCCAGGTAGCGGCAAGCATGTCCGGCCCCGCAGCCAAAGTCGACGATGAGGGCGTCACGCCCTATGCCATATTCCTCTACAAATCGCGCCACTTGATTCTCACATTTGCGATTGTGCCGGTAAACATCGTTCATGAAGATGCGCTGGAACCGGCTCTGCACTTCAAGGTCGTCGGCGGTGGCATTGGGGTCAGTAGGGGGGGTGTACAGGCTTTGTCGGCCCTCTTGCGCCTGGACAAAATGGGCAAGCTCTCTCGCGACGTCGAACCCAAGCAAGGACATCAGGTCCCCTACACCGGGAGTCCGAAGCACGAGACTGATTTCCTCAAGGCTCAACTGCGAAAACCACTTCTCGTCTTTCCATCCGCCAAACGGCCGTTCTCTAAAGTAACCGATTCCCCGTTGGATTCCAGCGGGCAAATGCTCAAAGCTTGCGCCCGGATAACCCACAAAGGCCGAGTAGTTGCCCCCAAGGGCGTGAGTCTCCACCTGCTTGAAATCCATCATTTGCGCATCATATGGGATTTCGATAAAGTCACAGACTTTGCGGAGAGTCGCCTCCGGATCCCAGGCAAACTCTTCGTAGTGCACCACGAGACACGGTATCTGATAATCAGAGCAGGTGCGCATGATGTCGAACTGCTGATCTCGCCAATAGTTTGCGCCTTGCCAAACCGGGAGGCCCGTGTGAATTCGGTAGCTTGCGCAGTAACTGATCGCACTTCGGACGCAGTGGATCACTTTGAAGCTCTTGCCGGAGGCGCGATTTTCGGCCACTTGGCGCAGCCACTCAGCGGGTTTCGAGCAATCGAGCAGCGTTTTGCCAGGAAACATCAACTCCAGACGATCGAATGCTTGGCTTGGGCTCATCGCACCTAGTTCCGAGATGAAGCTCGGCGTCCACACGGGGCAGGGGCGATTGAGAAGTTCGCAAAGGGTACAACCGACGGAGTATTGCTCCTCGGCCAATAGGTCGCCGTCAAATTGGTGGAAGCCGGGGATGCGATTGAACTCACCGACGTTCGTGATTCTCGGATGACCGTTCAGCGCGTTTCCCAGAATGGTCGAGCCGCAAAAGGCATTGCCTAACACAAACAGTTTTGTCATCGTCAGAACACGACCACACCTTTAGGATTGTCGGACGTTGCGCTCAATAGTGTAACCGAACATCCTGCGGACCGGCGATTGATCAGGGTCACTGCCTACTCCACGCGCCGCAGGCCCATCTTGCGAAGGGTCCGCTTGAGGAAGCCGAGGAATGTCTGCCGATCGAGGCGATCCAAGTATTCGAAAGTGCGGGCAGCGCTCAGGGCGATGTTCTCGCGGGTCGTCGCAATATCCTGGCGCACATTCAGGCTCAGGCTCTTCACTTCGGCGGCCGCGGCCACAATGTCGTTTCGAGCGGTCTTCACGCCATCGGTGGCCCTAAGCACCTCGTCCCTCGTATCCGCCGCGGCGGCCCGCGTCTGCTCGACGAGCCGACTCAAACTATCGGCGTGCTCGCGAACGCTCTCAGCCTCGCCGCGGATCGTCGCCGTCGATTGGGATACCTCCAGCCGCAGGTCGATCAAAGATTGCAGGACCCTTCGTACATCGTCCGCGATCGGGGCAGATTGGCGAACAACGGCCACCTCCGTGATCAGTGCGTCCCGATGGGCAATCAACTCCGCGTTGTGTTGCCTTGCCTGATCAAGGGCGTCAACCGTTTGGCGGAGCGCATCTTCGGTTTGTTGGAGCACATCACGCTTTTGTTTGAGCGTCGAGTAAATCGCTTCCAGTTCGTATTGAAGCTTGGGTCCAGAGCCCAGCGAAAAGCTGGATATTTGGGAATGCACCAACCGGTAATCGAGGCTCCCCCTCCCATCGTCAACTTCGGCCTCCGGCTGCCCCTTCGAATCAATCGCTTCACGAATCACGGAGGCCAGCCGTTCCGAGGCGCTTCCCAACTCGAGTTCATCCTCTAAATAGAAGTCTTGTAAAGCAAGTTTGGGGGCCGGTGGGTGGATCAACTCGTGAATCGTCGGCTCAATGTGATCCGCGGACCGAATCTGCCAAGCCGTGTCCACGTAGGTCGGCACCGACCGATATTCGACCAAGCAGGCTGGAACCTTAGCTAACATCGACTCCAAAAGCAATGTGCTGCAGAAGCCAATCACACCGGTTACCCCTGCCAAAGCGTTGATAAAGGGGCCCTCGTTCATGGGTTTGACACCAAGTTCCGACGCCGCTTCATCGGCAATGCGCCATATCGGTTCAATATCCTCGCGGCCAGCAAAGAATTCCTTGAGATCACGTAGTGCCCGCATGACTTCAACGTATTGCTCGGCGTTGTGCGAAAAAGTCTTGGCCGTACCAACGAGGATCTTCTTTGGGTCTACCCCACTGCGAACTTCGGGGATCGCGATGCCGTCTAGTCTAGGTAGGCCCACAATTCGAACATGTGATGCAAGCCCCATTCCTGCGAGGATACGGGCAGGATGACGGCCGATTACAGCGAGGTGGCTGGCCAATAGCGGCTGAAGAGCCGTGCCTCGTGGAAAGATGTAAGACTGGTTATTCCATATGTAGGACCACTCAATTACGCCGTCCATAATGTAAAGTACAGGAATGCCCGCCCGCCTTGCCTGGGCGGCCGCGATGCGAATCCACTCTGTCCACTCTTGGCTAACAACTACCAAATCTGGCGCGTAATCTTCAACAATTCGTTCTGGCTGATCGCATTCAATGAAGGTTGCTTCAACCCCAAGGATCTCCAAAGAACGCCCAAAATGTCGCTCTTCCCACTTACGTAGACCCATGACTACAATGTGGGGTTTTGGGTACGGCATTAGCAGACAATACCGGATTACGCCCTCATCGGTAAAGACCAAGCCGCATGAAAAATTGCGAGTCTTGGGCTGATTACACCGCCTACCCCATCCATATGTCGTATTTTGGCATTCTCCAGTATAGGCCTGCTCATGGCTTCACACCCTTACTCAAGGCTGACGCGCACCGGTAGCGATGTCGTCCTCGGCGCCGTCAAACCCCTGGAGCAGATCGGTGCCGAGCCGATTGCTGAGCCTCGGCTTGGATTGAAAACGAGCAACTTCAAACACTCTAGGATGGCGGTGACGCCCGGTCACTACTAAGGGGTTGCCGCGCCAGGCACCGATTCGAGCAAGGTAAGCTCAAGGCGATCGTCAGGGGCTTAGAGGGAGCCGTTGACGGCTCCCCGCGTGGGGACATCGGGGCTAGGTGCAGTCATGAGTTGGGCAGGGCGTCTCAAAGGGCGGTTGAATCGATGGCTGCCCGGGGTGGTCAATGCTGCCTTGGCTCTGAAGTACAAAGAGACTCGCCGGGCGCTTCTTGAGCTCAACTACGGTCAACTATGGCCCCAACCTCTGAAGTCAAAGACGTCAGAGTGGCTGGCCCACTATCTGCGCCATGGCTGGAAGTCTCTGGTCCTAGATGAAAGCACCTGGCTGCCAATACCTACGCCAAACGGCCGCCGGTTCTACGACGAGTTGCTCTACCTGCAGGCCAATCCAGACGTCGCAGAGGCCGTGCGCACCGGCACTGTAAGATGCGGACTTGATCATTTCCTAAGCAGTGGCTTTCGAGAGATAAAGGCGGGCAGCCGGAGGCTTCGATCTGAGGATGCCGAGCGAATGGAGACCACGCTTGACCGGTGCCAATATGGCCTGGTCTACCAGTGGAACGGCAAGAACCGCGACCCCCTTTGGCTGAGCCACTATATGCGCCGCGGTTGGACGGTCCTCCTTGAGGATCAGCTCCCCCTCACCTTCGAGCTGAATGGGAGCTTGATTGACTATGTTGAGAGCCAATACTTAAGAGCCAATCACGACCTTGCCACGCAAGTGAGGAACGGGACCCTCCGTTGCGGCCTGGATCATTTCCTGGCCCATGGATACTCCGAGATCCTGGCTGGGCAGCGCAAGCTCTGTCCGGAGACGGCATTTCCCAAGGTCATCGAACATCTGGAAGGGGGTGCTCCCCGGCAGTTCAAACACCTTTGCTTTCTGTCCCACAGTGACCCAAGCGGAGACATCGATCCCACCGTGCTAGCCCAAGTACGAGCCCTTCGTGGCATGGGGTGCGACGTCGTATTTCTGAGCGGCATCGCCACCCACGAGCAAGCCGAAAGCGTCCGTGGCGAGTGTGCCGAAGTCCTCCTACGAACCGGAGCCGGCGGCGACTATGCCGCTTGGTACCTCGCCCTGGTCCAGAACGAGGAACTGCTCGATCGGTATGACCAACTGCTTTGGGTCAATGACCAGGCCTACTTTCCCGTCCGCAACCCCGATGACCTCATTCCAACCATGGAGCGGGCGCAGTACGATTTTTGGGGCATCACTGACACCTACCAGCCTTTCCATCCTCACATTCCGATTCAATACCGGCTGCACCGCTACTTCCTCGGATTCTCACGCGAGGCGAGAGCCAACGGCCTGCTCGGGGAGTTTCGGCGACGCTTTGAGAGCAAGCCGGTTCGCAGCACGGCAGGAGAGAGCGTCGATTTTGAGCTTGGGCTGTGCAAATTCGCCCGCGACGCCAGCTTACGGCTGGGCGCTTACTGCCAGTTGTTCGATGTTTTGGGGGTGAGCTACGAATGGCCGCTAGAGCACCTGGGCGCCGACACGAGCATCGAAGAATGGCGAATTCTCGTTTCGCATTTCAACTGCCCCGCTTTGAACCGCCGTCTCTTGCAGGGCGAAGGCGATTTTAGCTGGGAAGACGCCTATACAATCGTCGACCCTAACCTCGTCGATCTGAAACAGGCGTACGCCCATGCTCAGAGAATCAAGGCTACAACGAAGCCGTCGCCACCGCGTCACATTGCCAAGTCCTCCGCCTTTGCCGTTGCAAAGGCCGGCGCATTGGGCCCGGATCAGCAAAGCATGGTGACCTGGGATCAGATGACTAGCCTTCTTTCACTGAGCGAGGCGGAGCTTTCGGCCCTCAGACTGCGATCACGGGGGGACGGTTTTTGGGAGCGGCTTTGCGCTGCTCGCGCCAAACCCATGCAAATCTTGCGCGCGGTGGAGCGCGGGAATTTCTCAGGAGAGGGCCGTCTCTGTTTGTTTGCTCATCACGACACCAGATATCGCTTCGCCGATTACGTATTTGCTTCCCTGCGCGGCCTTGAAAGGCTAGGCTTTGAGATCATCCTGATCACGACGCTGACGAGCGATTCCGAGATCGCGCGCCTGCCAGGCTGCGTCAAGCGCGTTCTTGTGAAGAACGATATGGGTCGCGACTTTGGCAGCTGGTGGTTAGCAATCGATGGACTAGAACCTGCCTTGCGCCATTACGATGAATACCTTCTGACCAATGACAGCTTCTTCTTTCCGATCGTCGATCCGTCAACCAGCTACGCGCAGATGGCTGCCAAGCATCTCGACTTTTGGGGAATGAATGACTCCGATCTTGAAACGTGGCACGTCACCAGCTACTTCTGGGTCTTCAAGCGAGACATGTTCTTCAACGCATTCGCGCCCCGATTCCTCAAAGAAATGGTCCCCTTCTATCAACGGTGGGATACTGTCCGATGCTTCGAGATGAGATATGCAGGCTTATTTCGTTCGGAGGGTTACCGTGTTGGAGCGTTTCTCGACTGCGGCGAAGTCTGCCAGTTCGTCAAAGACAACTATCCGGACGACCCCCGCGTCGCCCAATGCGACCGCCCCATCAATCCCTACCACCTGTTTTGGGACGTGATCATCAAGGATTTCCGGGCGCCGTTCCTCAAGATCGATTTGCTTCGAGACAACCCCAGTCACCTTGAAAGCATCAAGGAAGTGAAACAGTTCATCGACGAATCGACGCACTACGACTATCAGCTAATCGTGGATCACCTAGGCGACCTCTCCAACCCCAACTGGTCGCAATTCGGAAAACGCGTTCGCCATCGTTAATGCATTGGCGCGTCCGCACGATTGCCGTCCTCGGTTCCTTAATACCCATTTGCGCCAACGCGAATTGACGGCGTCATTACCCTAACTCAGCCCCATCAACAGCTTCGCGCCGCTCTTCCACCAGGAACGCTCCAACTCCGCCTCGAGCTCTGCGGAGCTAAGAGCCTGGCCTGACGCCAACTTGGCGCTCACCAACACGACCGTCCGTGCCTCACCCCAGTCAACCTCGTGCTCCAGGGTCGAAATCGCCCTTACTTCCTCTACCGTGGGGTCCAAGACAAACCGTGCCAGGCTGCGGACCGCGTGGTCCCGGAGCGCCTCAAGGTCCAACTCCCACCGGCCATACGAAGCTGAGAACTGCATGCAGTAATCCCGAACACCCTGCCGGATCGCGTCGCGAAGCGCTTTCATCGGCGCTATTCGTTCCGCGCCAAGCACCGGTTGCACCACGCCGTTGATGTCCGCGTAACCAATCGTCGTCGGGTGGCTTGCCGCCGCCGCGATTTCGAACAGGGGAATGATCTGATTGACCGCTAACTCCTCCTTGTTTGTGCGGAGCACGTCCAAAATATAGCCTGGCATCAGACGGCTGTTCATCTGCTGCCGCGCGGCCGCCGAAATATGGCGCCCGAAGTAGAAGCCAAAGAGGCTTGGAAAGTCCTCCTCGCAACCAAAGGTCTTTGCCCACGCGCCTTGGATCGTCCCATTCCAACCGACGTCGGAGAGCACCTTGGGCTCTCCAGCAACGAAGAAGTTCATTTGCGCCAGGTACCGCCGCATGAGCGACCGGGCCGCCGACGTTTGACGGGCGACTTCTTCGCTCACCTCGCGTTGTCGGAAGAACCGAAGAATCGCCGGGTCTTCGGGGCTCAGCAGGCACTCGGGGGCGTAGTCCAGGTACTTCTCGAACATTGGGCGGAAAGCCACAATGTCAAGGCCAAAGGTGCCCAAGACTTCGAGGATCGACACGTGACCCGAGCGATACATCGTCGTCCATATCTCGTTAGGTCCGACATGCCGAATGGAGGGCCGCGTCGCGCTCTGGCGGCTAACGAAAACGTAACGCAGACCCACCGGTCCGAGGTGCTGATAGCGAGGGCAACTTCCTTGGAGAATGGTCGCCATCTCATAGAAAAGCGACCCTTCGCGGGCCAGGTAGTAGATATCCCCGGCTTTTAGCCGATGCGCCGCATCCAGGGTTGCCGTAGCGTAAACCGCCAGCGACGGTCCAAGGATCTCATAGCCGATCCTATAGAGCACATCATGCGCCTCATGTCCGCGCCGCTCACTCGCCAAAGGGGGCAACGCCGCCACCGTCGCTCCATAGGCCATCCACGTCCTATCAAGGTCAGCAAAGAGGGCCTTGGACAGGAGATCCCGCCGGCGCGCGAGGTTCGACTTGTTCTTCAGCCATACCGCCTTGAGGCCGTTTTGTGACGGACTCAAGTAGTCGCTGCGCATGTTGTCGCCAATGTGAATGAGGCCTTCCTTGGGGATGCTCTCGGCTGCGAGGATGGTCTCGAAGAGCTTGCCTGTCCACTTGCCATGGCGATATTCGGACGAGACGTAAATACGGTCGATCCACTCGCTCAGACCGCAAGACTCCAAGATCGTCCGCAGATGGCGTGCTTCAAGATACATGTCGGAGGCGACCACCACGGTCTTCCCTCTCGCCTTCAGTTCTCGCAGGAGGTCGGCCGCCCCCTCCAGGGCGAACATATGCCAGCACTCCGCCTCACACTCATAGGCGGCCCAGGGTTCAGCCAGCGCCGGGCTCACCCGCAATCGCCGGCAGGTGGCTTCAAGCCACTCCATGAGCCGAATCTCCGGATCGTGACCAGCAGCGCTCAGGCCCTCGCGCAGACGCCCAACCTCCGCCTCGCGAGCCACGGCAACGTCGTGGGCGGTCACTTGGCGCGCCGCGCTGCTCAGGAGGATGCTCGCAAACCGGTTGCTGCGGCCCAGCACCCAGTGGGGAGGCTCAACGTTGCGACCCACCAGCGTGTCGAACATATCGAAGCTCACTACCGTCTCATCACTGACGAAGCCAAGAAACTCGCTCAGCTTTGACACCTGGCGCAATCGACTGCCTGTGTAGTACTGACGGTAGGCGGGAAATCGCTTGATGATTGGCTGGGCCAGGAACGGGCGCATCACCGCTCGAACCATAAGCTCTTGGATCGGCGTCTTGAGTAGGGGGCGCCCGTAAGGGAAATAGGTAAGGCGCAACCGATGGGCACGCTTCCGCAGCGAGACCTGAAATGCCCTATTCATTCGCTTTTAGCATCGCCTTCGACCCCGGATACATTGTATCTTTCGAATTGAACAATTGGGGAAGAATCCACTCTTCTCCCAGGGGTGTTTGTTGGAGAAGCCTTCCGGGGCGCAGCCTCGGACGGGTCAGCGAGATAACCCCGAAACACCCTTGCCATGGAGCAAAGGCCAGTTGCCATTTGGGACATACCCGCCAGCGGTTACGACTGTGAGATCCGGCAGGTCCCTATCGGGGTATGCCGCACACGACAAACGACACAGAGGTCGGAAGCTCCCAAGTCGGGAGGCCGAGATAGGGCTCTCGTGCTCCTCCGCTGGCGCATTCGAACGGGCGTCGCATTGGCCGGCGGCCAACTCCGGCGGCAATGCCTGAACGGCTCTCTGGGTATCCTTGGACGCGTCACCCATGGGGTGACGCCGCGAGTCCCAAGCAATGTCAATGGCTAAAGGAGCAGAGGCCGCATTCCGTAGGGGGCTTGAGGACGCGGCCAACCTTAAGCAAGTCCTGGCCGCCGATGACCACCTTATGGCCACTTGCCTGGAGGTCGCCGACGCGATTGTTGCCGCATTCCGGGCGGGGGGGCGGTTGTGGCTGTGTGGCAACGGCGGCAGCGCCGCCGACGCCCAACACCTGGCCGCCGAGCTTTCCGGCCGCTATTACCGCGACCGGGCCCCTCTGCCCGCCGAAGCCCTCCACGTAAATGCCTCTTACATGACGGCGGTCGCCAACGACTACTCCTACCACGAGGTCTATGCGCGGCTCTTGCTCGGCTTCGCGCGCCCAGGAGACGTCCTTATCGGCCTTTCCACCTCGGGAAACTCCCTCAACGTGGTGAACGCCTTCAAAGCTGCCCGGGAAATGGAGGTCAAGACGGTGGCGATGACCGGCGCCGGGGGCGGCGCGCTGGCATTGGCTGCCGATTGGGTCATTTCGATCCCCTCGTCCGATACCCCCCGGGTTCAGGAGGCGCATATGCTGCTGGGGCACCTCATTTGCGAGGTGATTGAGGGGGAGCTATTCCCATAGATTGAGGTAGGGGCCGGGCCGAAGTTGCAACTGACTCGCTCTTCACAAGATGCCGAGACGTGAACGCCCCCAGCCCAAACCCGCGGCGGGAATGGACGTGGGTTGGGAAACGCCCGAGTGGCCGCGACTCGTTTTCGCCCACGCTCCCCGTCAACGGGGAAGTCGTGGCAGCGTTCATTACAAGGGCGCTTATACTCGACAAACTGGGGTCGCGACGGGCTGCGTTCTGTAGCCAGCTACAGCACTTCCTGGTCGGAGCCGCTAACGCTTAGGTGTGACGCGCCTAACCTTGACCCGCGTCTCGCCCCGCACGTCGCCAAAAACGTCGGCTACCATTTGGTAATCGTAGGACGTGTACTTCCCGAGCATCTCGGGGAGTTGGTACATGGCTTCCGCGCCCTCCTTTGAGTCGCGCAGGAACTCGACCTTTAGGGCTGGGCAGTTGAAGTCGGTGATCAGCAGGTCCCACGCAACGTGGTGCATGTTGAACTTGCCCGGCAGGTAGTCCCTGGGCACCGGGGTATGTGGATTTTCGCGCTTGAACTTTGCGGCGAGGGCAGGCACCACCTTGGAAAGCTGAACATAGGCCCCGACTTTGTAGCCCCGCTGCTTCAATAGGTTGGGATAGCGCATTTCGTAGAGCCGAATCTGCTCCCACTTGGCGTATTCGTTGCGGTAGTCGGCGAGGAAAGACGGCAAGAATTCTTTGAGGAAGCAATCTGGCTTGAACTTCCAGAGATAGCTCATGATGTGCCACTGCACGTGAAGATTCTCGACCACGCCCCAAAGGTCGTAGTCCTGGCCATCCATTTCGGCGAACATTTTCTTGTGGTCGGCCACGGGGAAGAACACGCTATCGTTGACCAAGAGGTACCCGCTGAACTTCAGTTCCTCTTCCTTCAGCGAGCTGAGGCCCAGCCAATAGGAGCCCATGTCCCGCGCCACGCTGCTAGATCCGCTCTTCTGGATGATGCGGCGACACGAGGCCGGCAGCTTCGCCCACTCCGTCTCGCTCGATACCTCGGACACGAAGACAAACTCGCACCCAACCTCCTCCAATGCTGCAAGGAACCTGAGGACGTAGGGCTTGATCTCGCCTTTGGGATCGTAGTGGGCGAAGATACAGAGCGAATCCGCACCAGTAAATGGCGATCGGTCGATGGTGCGCGCCGCTTTCACCTCTGCATTGGCGATCATCGCGGGTTTCGGTCCGGTGACGACGCGGGCGGCGTGCATTTTCGCCAGATTCACGTCGTAAAACGCAGGATCGACCAGGCCTGCGAAGTGCTCAAACGAGAACACGCCGAAGTGATCGCGCCGCAGCAGCTCGACCTTCAGGGTCGGCGATTTGTACCACGAGAGGGACTGCCGCCAGAGGTGAATCGTCGGGTTGATATTGTGCACCGGTATCAGGCTTCGGTCTTGCTTAGCAACCGCGTCGTGCATCACCTCGACCTTGCAAAGGGCGCCGGTTCGCAGCCCCAGACCGATCGCCCGTAGCGCGGTCCAGTACTCAAACATGCGAATCTGTCCAGGCTTGCTTTGGGCCGGATAGTGCTCATATCGATCCACGTAGTCGTCGAGGATTCCCGCGGAAACCGCCCGCTCAGAGAACCCAAGAAAGAAGCTCTGCAGGTGGTACTCGGGCGTCTCAAAGCGACCGAGGCCGAGCCTTTGGTCGGATTCGTGAATCCCCCATACGTCTAGGGCCATCGCGTCCATGCGGCTCACCAAGTCGTCGACCGGGTGGACGGGAAAGTACACGCTGTCGTTCGCCCAGATGATGTGATGGTATTGGCTGAACCGATCCCGACAGTGCTTGATCGCCAAATACCAACTGCCAAAATCTCGCCCATTCCGATTCCGGAAAATGAACTCCGAACACAGATGGGCGACCTTCGCACACTCCGCCTCGTTCACGCTTCCTGACACGAAAACGATTTCGCAGTCCATGGTCTTGAGCCCTTCGAGGTAGCGCACCACGTAAGGATCAATCACTCCGTCGGGGTCAAAATGAGCGAACAGGCACAAATTGCGCCCGGACTTGGCCCTTCCGTCAAAGATCTTCTCGACCTTCGGCGTGTGGTCGGTGGTGTACAGGCGGGACTTGCCTTCCAGGATATTGGGCAAGGTTGCCCCGATGAAGTGGTAGATCGGCGAGATGAATCGACCGGCTCTTACCGCCACGTCGGCTTCGGGATGGTCCTTGAGGTACCAATCCTCGACGTAGTCGTAGCGGTAGCCGTCGATCGTCACCCAAAGCGCCTGCAGTTCGTCATCGATTGCATCGGCGCCCGCTTCGGCAAGATACTGGACGGTGGGATGCATCAGGAGGACCCGTTTGCCGGCGCAAATTTCGTCATAGCCCTCCATGACGAAGTGCGCTGCCCCCCGACGATAGACGCCGGTCGCCACCATGGCGGCAACATCCGGATTCAGCGCCAGGTAGGCATCTTCGTCGTAGCGATAGCTTTCACCGTTCACGGTGAATCGCATCGGAACGTCCCCGCGCGCGACCTCGTCAACGCCAAAGCGCATGAAGTGCACGGCCGCCAGGGTGGGCGAAAGGCCATAAACGCCCCCCAGCCGCTCCTGGTAGCGCAAGGCGAAGAGCTTTGGACCGTAGGCACGGTAGCGAATCGCCGTGGGCAGATTCCTTAGGATGCGGAGGGCGATGTTGAGTTGATCGGACATGGCCCCCTCAGTACAGACCTAGATGCTCGGAATAGTATTCAGCAATCGAATCCCAAGCGGCGGTCTCGCTCCAATCTTCGGAGATCGCCTCGGCCGCGTCTACGTTCACTCTGATGCGCGGCTCAGGGAAGGTCACTTGATGGGCAAACGCGGCTTCACATGCCCATCCAAGCCTTGCGCGCATCTCGTCAGCCATGCGCCGAACAAAGGCCCCTTGCGACTCGATGTAACCGCTCGGATGCACGCTCGCGCCATGCTCCGGGTGGGCGACAAACCCTTCGCACCACCGGAGGTAGCACTTGGCGAGCAGATCGGCGTGGACGTTATCGCGAACGTAGGTCGGGGTCTTGATCTCCGGCTTCTGGCCGGACCGCCACATTTTCATCAAATAACTTGGAAGCTTGGGCTCTTCAAAGGTGCCGAATGGGTTTGGGATCACGAACTTGGCCAGCGGCACCTGATGGGTCTCGGCGAACACTCGGAAGTATTCGTAAACCGCTCCCTTGGTCGCTCCGTAAACCGACACCGCACGCAGGGCTTCAGACCCGCAGCCCTCACCAGGCTCAAACACGCTGCCGGTATAGACCACACCGGCCACCCCGTTGCCCGCTGCTGCCTGAAACACTTTGGCCAGGTTCTGGGTGTCTTGCGAGATGGCCCGCTCGAAGTCAAAATCGGGAGAGCGGTAATTGTCCATATAGGCGCCATGGCAACATAGGAGTTGGAATCCTCCCGACGCCACCAGTCCCAGGTAGGTGTCGTCGCCAAACCGAACGCCAAATGCCGGCTTGGCCACGGCAAGGAGCCCCTTGACCCGAAGACCGCGAATGCCGGAATAATCAGGCTCTTGACCGGTAAAGACGCAGGTCATTTCGTGGCCGGCGGCCGCCATCGCAGAGGCAAAGTGATACCCAGTAAAGGAACTGGCGCCCGTGAGCAGCACTTTCACCTTGAAACCTCGAGCAAGTAGCCGCTGGCATGTGAGCCCTCGGTAAAGTCGAAGGCGGCGCGATCCTTGTCGGAGATCACGATCGGATCAAAGGGCAGCGGAAGGGCGATCGCGGGATCGTTCCAGCGCAAGATGCGCTCGTGTTCACGCGCGTAGGTCTCATCGACCGCATAGATCACCTCGGCGTCGTCCTCCAACGAGAGGAAACCGTGGGCGAATCCCTTCGGCACCAAGATCGCCTTGCGATTCTCCGCCGTCAACTCTACGCCAAAGCTCTTCAGGTAGGTCGCGGAATCCGGCCGAAGATCGACCACCACATCCAAGATGGAGCCGCGCACGCAGCGGAGAAACTTGGTTTCTCCCTTGGGAGCGGTCTGGTAGTGCAAACCGCGCCACGTACCCTTCTTGAATCCGAGCGAATTGTTGATCTGCCGGATCACGAAAGGTCGCCCGAGCTTTTCGGACAGGATGTCCTGATCGAAGAGTCGGGCAAAAAAGCCACGGGCGTCCTCCATCGGGGTGGGCGTCACTACCAAACACCCAGGCAGCGGACTCTCGGCAAAGGTCATAATCGCGCCTCTAGTGTGCAGCCAGGGCACGATGACCGATTCGGAGGACCTGGGCGGCCTTCAAGTCATCGATGCCAAACATTCGACGGCAATCGAAGACAATCTTGCCACCTAGATCAAGGCCGGGCAGTGCCTCATAGGCCTTCCACTTGGTTGCGACGATGACGACTTCGCTCTCCGCAACGGCCGCCTTCCAATCGTCCACCACATTCAGCGTAAGTCCCTTGAACTCGGGCTGGGCGAGAAAGTTGGGGGTTGCGATGGGATCGTGGATCTTTAAGACCGCACCTTCCTCCAACAAATCCTCGGTGATGGGAATCGAGGCCGACTCACGGACGTCGTCCGTGTCCGGCTTGAATGCCAAGCCGAGCAAGACCACCCGCTTACCCTTGAGGGAACCGCCAGCCTGTTTGAGGATTGAGACGACCTGCCGTGGCTGATCCTCGTTCACATCGAGAATGGCGTTGACCATGCGCATCGGCATGCCGAACGACTCCCCCTGGGATCGAATGGCTTGAACGTCTTTGGGGAAACAGCTGCCTCCAAAGCCCGGTCCGGGGGTGAGGTAAGTGAGAATCTCGGGCCGACTCCGGCTGCCATCGGCTTGAATCGGGCTCCAGCGCTTGTCGAGTGTCACACCGGTGAAGACCTTCATATAGTCGATCCCGCCGACATGGGCGGCCAAATTGGCCAGCTCATTGGTCGCGGAGATTTGCAGGGCCAAAAGCGTGTTGTTCGTGTACTTGATCATCTCCGCCGTGCGGGTGTTAACCTTCAGTTTGTCGGCCTTCCAGGGAGCGTAAATCTCTTCGAGCCGCTCCAGCGTCTTGGGGTCCTCGTAGCCGAACACGATTCGATCGGGGTTGTCAAAATCGAAAATGGCGACACCTTCGCGAAGGAACTCGGGGTTCATGCCAAGTCCAAATCCTACGCCCAGCTTCTTGCCCGAAGCCGCTTCGACCTCGCCCTTCACCACCGTGTCGGTCGTGCTTGGCAGAACGGTGCTCTTCACGATCAGGCTGAGATACCGGTCGGTCGTCTTAATGTAGGCGCCAATCTGGCGGCTCACCTCAACGAGGTATTTCAGATCGATCTTGCCATCCGTCGACGGTGTTCCCACGGCCACGATGACCGCATCGGCTTTGTCGAGGGCCGAGTGAAGGTCGGTGGTCGCCGTAAAGTGACCGGAATCGATGATCTGGGATAACAACTCAGGCAGACCGTCTTCATGGATCGGAGGAATCTTCTTGTTCAGCCCCTCCACCTTGGCGGCGTCGATATCGACGCAGATGACCTTATGGCCCTTGGCCGCCAAGCAGGCGCCACTGACCAGTCCCACATATCCTGTGCCGACAACCGCGATGTTCATGATTGCTCCCCTTTCAGATCGTGCATAAGAAACTTGAGGAAGCGCTCAACGCCCACGTTGACCACGATCGTCGGGTCGTAGCCCAGGTGTTCACGCGCCTTCTTGATGATCGGGCATCGCCGATTTGGGTTATGGGTGAGGTAGTCGCTGTCGGCCGAGGTCGCGTACCGAACCGTGCCCTTGTAGCCATTCAGCTCAGCTCCCGCCTTCCGATAAATCTCGGCAAGGTCGCGGACGCTGATTTCAGGGCTCTCGATTCCAATGTTGAAGTAATCGTATTTGCCATAAGTCAAGCACTTTAGGTAGCCGGCAATCGCATCGGCCACATAGCAAAACGTTCGCGTGGGCGTTCCGCTTGAGAGAATATCGATGTCGCGATGCTCAAGGATGCACTTGGCAAAGTCGGCCGGCACCCGCTGATCGTCGATCCGCATGCCGGGGCCAAAGTTGTTAAAGGGCCGCGCGACCGTGATGGGAAGCTCATATTGCTGGGCGAAAAGGGAGCACATCGTCTCGCCGAATCGCTTGGATTCATCGTAACAGGCCCTCGGGCCGACGCAGGCCACGTTGCCGCGATACTCCTCGTCGGTGGGAATGGCCTCGGGTACGGGGTCGCCGTAGATTTCGCTGCTTGAAAAGAACAGAAATCCGGCTAGATCCTTCTTCAAATAGAAATCCAGCAAGCGCCGCAGGCCCCAGATGTTGGCGTCCAGCGTCACAATGGGGTACTGACGGTAGAAAATCGGAGATGCGATCGATGCGCCGTGGATCACCAGATTGGAGACATCGGCCCCGGGAACGTCGGAGATCGTGTCCTTCGAGATGTCGAAGGCATGCGATTCCACAACCCCCGGGAGGTCCGTTTCAAGCTTGCTCAGCCACTCGGGCTTGCCAAACATGAACGTATCCAGGCCGATGACCTTGCGAATGCCGAGGGCAGCTGCCTGGTGCCCCAAGAAGGACAAGAAGGAGAAACCAAGAAAACCGGCTGCGCCGGTAACGAGAACAGTGGCGCCACTGAATTTGGCCCGCTCTGCGGGTGTAAGTCGATTGAAGATATAGTCAAGATCTTCCCGAAGAATAGGGTTCATAGAAAGTTCACTTAGCCGCCGGTTCCAACCCATGGGGCCTTTCCGGAGTTCCACAATCCCTCTAGCAATTCCCGGTCCCTTTGGGTATCCATGCACTGCCAAAATCCGCTATGGCGATAAATCATCAGTTCGCCCTCTGAGGCGACCCGCTCAAGCGGGCCCCGCTCAAGGATCAATCCCTCGTCTTCGGAGACGTAACTTGCAAAGTCCTTTTTGAAGAAGAAGAAGCCACCGTTGACCCAACTCGTGACGATTTCAGGCTTTTCCGAGAATTTGACGACCTTGTCGTCCTCCAGCACAAACTCGCCAAATCGGGATGGTGGAGAAACCCCGAGAACGGTGCCTATCCTCCCATGGCCCAAGTGAAATTCGAACTCAGCTTCCAGGTCCGCATCGGTCAAGCCATCCCCGTAGGTCACGGCAAAGTGCTCGGCATCGCCAAGGTAGCGGCTGACTGCCTTCCCGATCCGACCGCCGGTCATCGTCAGATCTCCAGTAAACGCAACCGTCACCTTCCACCGCTGGACATGGTCGGTCGAGTGCACATGCCGCTGATGGGTTCCAATGTCGACCGTAAAATCGCTATTCAGCGCGTCGTAGTTGAGAAAGTACGATTTGATCGATTCCGACTTGAAGCCTGAGCACACGACAAAGCGTTTGAAGCCGTGGCGGCTGTACTTCGACATGATGTGCCAGAGGATGGGATGGTTGCCTACCGGCACCATTGGCTTGGGGCGTAGGTCGGTTTCCTCTTTGATCCGGGTGCCCATTCCGCCGGCCAAAATAAACACTGGAACGGTCCCTAAATCAACACCGATCATAGGGTGAAGTATACCAAGCAATCGGCATCTCACCCAATTGCGCAGCGCCTTCCAAACGGTTCGCCGAACAATCAAGCAATTCCATGGTCTCAACCTCGCGCCTATGCCGATGCCGGTAAGCACCCTGGTGGTAACCTCTAGTGCGCTCTATCCTATCGGCTTACCGCCGACACCGCGTGAGCCTGTCGGCACAGAGAGAGGGAATCGGTTGAAATTCGAAGTTGAAGAAACTCCACTGGCGGGGTGCTCGGTGTTACGCGCGCCTGTTTTTCACGACCACCGTGGTGGCTTTGGCGAGTTGTATCGTGCCGACGAGTTCTTGGCCGCCGGCGTTCCCCTACCCGAATCTCACCAGATCAACCTGTCGTGGTCGGTCCAAAACGTCGTGCGAGGTCTTCACTTTCAGTGGAATCCGCCGATGGCCAAGCTCATGCGGGTCGTCTATGGCGAGGCGTTTCTGGTGGCCGTGGATGTGCGGAAGGGCTCGCCAACCCTTGGCCGACATGTGGGCAAGGTCATGCGAGGTGATCCGGGTGATTGGCACACGCCCGTCGAAATGCTGTGGGCGCCCGAATCGTTTGCCCGGGGCTTCGCAGTTCTCTCTGAGCGCGTGCTGATCGAATACGTGTGCTCGGGAAGCTACACCAAGACCAAGGAGGAATCCGGCATTCTGTGGAAGGACCCCGAAATCGGGATCGAGTGGCCGGTTTCGACGCCGATCCTCTCCGATAAGGACCGCGATGCCCAAACCCTGCGGCAGTGGCTCGAGCGTCCGGAGAGCGAGGCCTTCCAATTCGGGGGGTGACCCGTATGAAAGCAACCTGGCCATCGCACCGTTCCCGTCAGGAGATCCCCCAGTGAAGGCCGGCGGCCGAAGGCCCATCGCAGTGGTTGGGAAAGCATTTTTGGCCATCCTGAGGAAGCCTTCCTTCGTATTCAAATTCGTGCTGATGGCGATTCGAATGGGCCCGCAAGCGGCCCTTCGACGAGCGCGCTTCATTGCCCTCCACCGGGGCGTGCTCGGCATCAATGAGAAGTACCGCATTTGGCTGGAGCACAACTCCCCTTCGAAACAAGACCTCGCCGGCCAACCACGAATCGCCGCTTCGTGGCCTTGGCAGCCGACTATCTCGCTGATTGTCCCCGTTTATAACCCAGAGATTGACTACCTCACCGCGATGATCAATTCGGTGCTGGGGCAGACCTATCCCAAGTGGGAACTGTGCCTTGCCGACGACGCTTCGACGATTCCAGAGGTGGCGACAACCATCGAAACCTACGTCGCGCGGGATCCCCGGATCAGTTTTGTCCGGCGTCAGACGAATGGTCACATCTGCGCGGCCTCGAATAGCGCCCTCGAATTGGCGAAAGGCGAGTTCATTGGGCTGCTCGATCATGACGATGTGCTTACGCCCCAGGCACTCTTCGAGTGCGTTCGCCGCATCCAGGACTGCCCAGATGCCGGGCTGATTTACACCGACGAAGACAAACTCGACTTCGACGGCATCACAAGGATTGAGCCGTTCATGAAGCCGGATTGGAGCCCTGACCTGATGCGTGGCATGAATTACATCACCCACTTCACGCTCATCCGACGCAGCATCGTCACCGAGATCGGCGGATTTCGGCCTGGGACCGAAGGCGCCCAGGACTGGGACCTGATCCTGAGGGCGAGTGAGGAGATTGAACGCACCTACGCCGGCAGCCACGTTGAGCTTCAGCGCCGCGCGATCCTCCATGTCCCCCAGACCCTTTACAGTTGGCGAAAATCCAAGACCTCCACCGCGTCGGACAAACACGTGGACCAGGTAAAGCCGTACGTCTATTCGAACCAAGAAGCCGTGTTGCGCGACGCCATCGCGAGAAGTGGGCTCGATGCCGAAATCACGGATAGCGGAGCACTTGGCCTATGGCGCACGCGCTACAAGATCGTGGGGGAACCGCTGGTATCGATCATCATCCCCACCAAGGACCAATTCGAGCTGCTCTCGACCTGCCTCACCTCCATCACGCAGAAATCCACCTACTCTCGCTATGAGATCGTGTTGATCGACACCGGATCAACCGATGCTCGAGTGAAGCGACTTTACGAGGACTTCAGCCACGCCCACGGCAATTTCCGCCTAATCCATTGGAAGGAGCCCTTCAACTTCGCCTCGGTTTGCAACTTCGGCGCCGAGCATGCCACTGGTGAGCATCTCTTGTTCCTCAACAACGACACCGAAGTCATCACCCCCGGCTGGATCGAAGACCTTCTGAGGTTCTCGCAATTGGATCGGGTGGGGGCGGTCGGGGCCAAACTACTGTATCCCGATGGGACGGTGCAGCACGCCGGGGTCCTAACCGGAATGGGCGGCGTGGCCAGCCATTACTACCTCGGCCTGCCCGATAGCGAGTACCAGTCCTATCCGATGATTTACGCCAAGGACGCGATTCGAAACGTCAGCGCCGTGACCGGCGCGTGCCTCATGGTGAAGAAGTCGCTCTTTACTGCCGCTAAAGGCTTTGACCCCAAGTATCGCATCGCCTACAACGACGTCGATTTCTGCCTTCGACTGATCCACGACTTCAATAAGTGGAATATCTACAACCCGGAGGCCGCCTTGACTCATTTTGAGAGCATCTCAGTGGGGCGACCAGAGAAAGGCAATCGGGACGTGACCGAATTCATGAGGGAGAACGAGATGATGTACGAGCGCTGGGGCGAGGTCCTGGCCAAAGACCCCTTCTACAATCCAAACCTCACCTTGGTGAAAGGCGACTTCAGCCCGATACTTCCGCTCGGCATTGAATAACGGCCTCGATGAACGCTAAACCTGTTACGACTTGGGATTGATCGCATACGTGCCGCAGGTCGGCCCCGGAAAAGCCATCCGTTCGGTCACCCACCGCATTTCCACGGAACTGGACAGCCCCATCCTACCTATAGGTCTTCGCCAAGCGAAGGACCATAGAAAGCGCGAACAAAGTCCTTGTAACTCGGGAGCGCGGCGATCGGACGCCACCAGGCCTCGTTTTCGCGATACCAAGCGACCGTCTTGCGCAGGGACTCGGCAAAGGGATGGCTTGGCGCCCATCCAAGGGACCGCGTCTTGCTCGCGTCCATCGAATAGCGCCGGTCGTGAGCGCCCTTCCGCGGATCGGGGATCGTCTTGATGAGGCGCTCATCCCTCCCGGTTTCCTCCAAGAGAATCTTGACCACTTCGATGTTCTGGCGCTCGTTCACATCGCCGACATTATAGACCTGGCCTACCTCGCCCTTCAACAAGGCGGTGTCAATGCCTTCGCAATGGTCCAGAACATAAATCCACTCGCGAACCTGGGAACCATCGCCATACAGCGGAACCTTCTTGCCATCCAACAGCCGAGTTACAAAAAACGGAATGAGCTTTTCCGGGTACTGGAAGGGTCCGTAATTGTTGCCTCCCCGCGTGACGACCACCGGGGTCTTGTAGGAGATGTGGTGGGCGCGGCACTGAAGGTCGCCCCCCGCCTTGCTGGCACTGTAAGGCGTGTTCGGTTCGATCGGGCTTTGTTCGGTAAAGGCACCTTCCGCGATGGATCCGTAAACCTCGTCGGTGCTTACATGCAGCATGCGCTCAAGTCCGAACTTGCGGGTCGCCTCGAGAAGGATGTGGACGCCGTACACGTCGGTTTGGATAAAAGAGCCGGACTCCAGCAGCGAGCGATCGTTGTGAGACTCCGCGGCAAAGTTAACGATGTGCGTGATCTTGTCTGCCTTGATGATCCCATCGACCACGCATGGATCCTGGATGTGTCCCGGATAAAATTTGCAGTGGACGCCGTCAACCAGGTCCGCCAATGTCGATAGGTTGCCCGCGTACGTGAGCGCATCGAGAACGGAGATCTGGTCGTTTGGCCGCTTCTGGCGGATGAGCCGAACGTAGTTCGAGCCGATGAATCCGGCGCCGCCGGTGACAAGCAGGTTCATGGTTATAGATCGGAGTCAAGGCACCTTTGGTGCCAATCGGCGCCAGTGTACACCCGCTATACCAACCGCGGAGAAACCGCACGGGTTCCTCCCGGTCCCACATCTCGCTACGAGCAAAGCTCTCTCTCGATCCTGGAAGCTGTGGAAATACCTGGCGACATCAAGGGCTCCTCTTCGATCCAGAAACAGCCACATGTCCGTGACCTCTGGTACGTCGCTTGGTGGTTTGGGTGGCAAAAATTACGTGAGACGAGCACCAGCTTATTCTCCATTCCAAGTTGCCTGCAAATTAAACCGGCTTTGGCGGGCCCAGCCTCCATGGTCGCAAAAGGTGGTGCATCCTGTTAACCATAACCCCCTAAAGGGATTGTTGGAGACGCTATGAAACGCTTGATCTGGACCCTAGGCCTCCTCACCCTCTGCGCGACCGCTTTTGCCGGCATCCGCTGCCACAAGAAGCCGCCCGTGCCGGAGCCAGCCAGTTTGATCGCCCTTGCCATTGGTGGGGCCACCTTTGTCCGCCGACGGAAGCTTGGCTAACACCGAGGCTTTCCATGAGATGGGAAGTTCCTGACGTGGCACGTGAAGGGGCGCAAGCCAGACGCCCCTTCTCTTCAGCCTGAAAATAGCCGGGAAACGAAACCAAGGGGTACCGTATCAGCGCATGGTTCGCAAGGCGATTTTATTGGCCGGTGGCTCGGGCACCCGCCTCTTTCCGGTCACTCGGGCAGTCAGCAAGCAGTTGATGCCGGTCTACAACAAGCCGATGGTCTACTACCCGCTCAGCGTGCTGATGCTGGCGGGCATCCGGGATATCCTGGTCATCACCACCCCGCACGATCAGGCGGCGTTCCAGACGTGTCTGGGAGACGGAGGGCAATGGGGAGTCGAGCTCAAGTATGCCGTTCAGCCGCATCCTGGCGGCCTTGCTCAGGCGTTTCATGTTGGGAAGTCCTATGTGGACGGGGATCCGTGCGCATTGATTCTCGGGGACAACATCTTCTTTGGTCACGGCCTACAAGAGCTGGTCCAACATGCCTCACAGGTGGAATCGGGAGCGGTGGTGTTTGCCTACCACGTGGACGAACCCCAGGCTTACGGTGTGGTGGAGTTTGACGGGGGCTTTCGCGCCATCTCGCTTGAGGAGAAACCGGCCAAGCCCAAGTCAAACTATGCGGTAACCGGGCTCTACTTTTATGACAGCCAGGTTGTGGAACTCGCCCGCGACCTGAAGCCATCTGCCCGTGGTGAGTTCGAGATCACCGACCTAAACCGGCTTTACCTGGAGAAGGGACAGCTGCAGGTCGAGATCATGGGACGCGGATATGCGTGGCTGGATACGGGTACCCACGATAGCCTTTTGCAAGCTGCCAACTTCGTGCAAACCGTTGAGCAGCGGCAGGGTTTTATGATCGCTTGCCCCGAAGAGGTGGCCTTTCACCAAAAATGGATCGGCCGCGAGGCACTCGTCAAAGCAGGTGAGACTCTCAAGAACAACCCCTATGGCCGCTACTTGCTCGGATTGGCTGAGCGAGACTAGCCGCGCACGGACTGCCTCGCCTCACCATTCAGCTTGGGTGGGAAGGGCCAATCGGCGGCGGGGGGCGGCGGAACCGCGTAACTGAAATTGAATCGCGCCTCCGGCGCGACGTCGCCTTTCGTATAGAAATCGAAAACGCTGGGAGTCTCCGGCAAATTGTCAGCCCATTTGAATCCAAACGTCAAAGCCCCATGGGGAGCCAACGCTTTCACGATCGAGAGTGGCACTGAGATCACTAGGTCCTGGCCGTGGTAAGCGAGTGTGGCCATGCCGACCGGCTTCCAGTTCCACCCGCCACCCACGTTCTCCTCGATCGTGCACTGATCACCGACCCGGTCCCGATTAATCAGCAGGTCGTAGCCGTTCCAACCCGTCTTCGCATCGTTATCGGCGTCGATTAGCAGCAGCATCCAACTGCGACCACTCGGCGCGGTGATGGGCGAGGCCGTGTGGGCCCGAAACGTGAGGGTCCTTCTGTCCCGCGCGACTTGGGCGAAAACCACTTCGTTCCGCGTGCTCTGGTCGGTGTAATGGGTGCCCGGAATCGTGCCCGGCCAATCCCGTTGGAGGGGCAGCCCCTTGATGTCCTTGTAGACCGGAGTGACATCATTCCACTGATCAAGTGGCCCATCGACCTGTATGCTCTTGGGCCGCGACACTGGCTGCGGCGGCTCCATTCCCTTGTAAAGCCGCACGTTGGCAAGGAACTGCCAATAATAGTCGTCGCCATATCCACCCCGCATAGGCTCAAGATCGCGGTTGAAATCCATGTTGAACTCATCGATGACGTTGCCCTGTCCCTTGCCTGTCACCTTGCCAAGCATAGGCACTCCCGGGGTCTCCCAGATACCTGCCTTCCACTCGTTCCAGCCGGTGACGAGAAGGATCGGAGCCGGATGGGCCAAAGCCTGGTCCCACGAGTACTGAAAAAACAAACCCTTGGCCTCTTCTCCCGAAAGCCATTGATCGTTGTAGGTGGGCACATGCCCGGGATAGGTGCTGACTCCACCGCTTTCCATGTGCTCGAAAATCGGGCCGCCGAGTGACTTGCTCACCACAATCTGCTCGGGTTTCTTGTCCGGCCCAATTGCGGGCCCCTCGCGAAGGTCGGGACGCAAGGAATCTTCAAACTTCCACATCGTCTTGTTGTGAGTGAAGACCCAGGCTGGGCGCCATGTGAAGTAGTTCGTCACTTCGCGGATCAGCCACGGATTTTGAAAGTCGGTCGCCCCGGGGTCAGGAGGCGTGCACATGATAAGCGGTTTGCTGTGCCACCGAAACCACATGTCGTCGTAGTGTCCGGGCTTGTACCACTTGGTGTAAAGCGACTCGATCTGGGCATCGGGTGTCGTATGAAGAAAGAAGACCAGGCGGGGAACCGCCATTCCCTCTGATTTCAACTCTTCGGCAACCTTGAGAAATGTGGCCAACTCCTGGTCGTAGACCACGGCGTTGGTGTAGTCGAGGTATAGGAAGTCAATTCCCGCATGGGCGAGCAGTGCCAGATGCTTCCGAATGACCCAGGGATCGGTAGAGCGGTAATAGCCAAAGAGGGGCTCGGCCCAGTAGAGGGCCGGGTTCATTGGACCGCCGTCCAGGCTCGGTGTGAAATATCGGATGCCCGGATGGGCCTTCAGGTAGTCGGTGAAGTTGTAGTCCTTGCCGAAGCGGTCGTCT
>Ga0302319_10004156_pt1 | contig 29931 bp, 26 predicted proteins | sample Bog_T0_2_FD_203319 | JGI IMG/M metagenome (GOLD analysis project Ga0302319, IMG submission 203319) | Peat permafrost microbial communities from Stordalen Mire near Abisko, Sweden - Bog_T0_2 | ecosystem: Environmental > Terrestrial > Soil > Wetlands > Peat | place: Sweden: Abisko, Stordalen Mire... | reverse complement strand
ATCGGCAAAGTGCACAAAGGATAGGAGCTTATAGCAACCGATATCTGCGGGAGGGTCGGCAAATTCGACGGCTCTTAACCGACAGGTTGTAGGTTCGATTCCTACCGCGTCCACCATTTATATTCAAAGACTTACGACGGTCCAGAGTCCCACCAGAACCCTTAAAAACACCCGACTGTGGGTACCCCACATCAAAACCCTGCGAATCGGCGGGCAATTGCGAGCAACTGGTGTCATGCGCAAGCCCACCGTTCGCGTCTCTCTTAAGACGCTGTTCCGATTGTGAGTACCCCACAGTCTTGCCTTCTCTGGACGTGGCCGAAGCCTCAGACTCGGGAAGGGCTGGTCGGCGGCGAGTGATTGATTCGAGCGCCTGCCGCTTGGCTTCCATGCTAATGTGGCTGCAGTGCTTGAGCATCTGCTTCGATACGTGCCCGGCGATGTCCATGATGGTCTGGTCGCCAGCGCCGCTCTCAGCAAGATCGGTGATGAGCGTGCGCCGGTTGTCGTGCCATCGCCCCTTGACTCCAGCTTTCGCTCGAACGGTGCGCCAGGCCGTCTTGAACGTCGTGATGGGGCGCGTCGGATCGCGAGGCATGGAATAACGGCAGAAAATTTCCGGCAAGCCATGTTGTTGCCGTCCTCAACTTCGGCTCGAGGAATGCGGCGGCGCACGGCACAAGGGACATGCCTGTTTGGGGCCCGATCCTTGGCTCCATGGGACAACCAGAAGACAGCCACGGCAACCAGGCCCTCCGCGTGAAGAACTTGGAAGCCTATATCGAGTCGATCCAGGTCAAGTAATAGCCCTGGGGAGCTTTAGATGGTTGAGGCAGCATTGAGCTGTACTTCGTCTGGCCGGATTTGCGCTCTCGATGCTGCCCGTCTGCATATGCTGATACGCCCTAGGAGTCAAGCATTTGTTTGCAGGTCTCGTATTCCTTCTTCACTTCTTCTACCGGCTGCAAGTTGGAGGCGTGTTCATACTCGATGAAGGCCGGAATGTTGTACTTCTTGGCCTGAAGGTGCTTGAGCACGCCCTTGATATCGACCTTGCCCAGACCCCAGGCCACGGTGTCTCCTGTTTCTTCTGTCATGCCTTTCTGGTTCAGCTGGCGATCTTTCACATGCAAATTGACGATGCGGTCATGGTACTTGTCGATGAAATCAATCGGATCGCCGCCCAGCGCCACATAATGTCCGATATCCAGGTTGGCTCCCACCCAGGGCGAGAGATTCAACGCGCGGGTGAAGCTTTCCTCATCGGATATCTCGTCCCTGTCCCACACAGCTCCATGGCCGTGTGCCGCTACGATCAGCTGGTGCTTCTCAGCAAGCGGCGCCAGTTTTCGCAGTACGCTGATTTTGGTGGAGAGATTGATTGACTTGACGTTGAGCGCTTTCCCGCTCTCGAACAGGCGGTCGATCTCCAAGTCGGACATGTCTGTTGAAACCAGCGGGTTGTATGCGTGGATGTTTATGCCTGCCTTATCGAACTTGGCTCGATAGTCCGAGAAGTAGCTCATGGGGGTGGTCTCGTAGAATTTCTTCTGCCGCTCCCGCGCTCGAATGGCTTGGTCGCCCGTGTAGCGCGCGAAGACCCAGGCCCAGGGGTTGCGTAGCGAGCCGCCCTTACCCGGGGCGCAGCCAAGCGTCGGGTGCGGGCAAAGAGCCGGATCGGGCAGCTTGCCGGTCAGTGAACTGGGCACGACTGGACCGCCAAATAACTCGCAGTCGTAGACACCCGCCGCCAGCATGTTTCGGATGATGTCGTCTGCATGACCTGTGCCGTCGTTGGGTATGTCGTGAAAGCTGTAAGTCTGGACTCCGAGCTGCACTCCCTTGTAAAAGGATTTGTTTGAGGATGCGGGTGAACCGGGGAGCGCCCAGGAAGGTGCGCTGGCAGCCGCGGCAGCCGCGGCGGCGGACTTGAGAAACGACCGGCGAGTTCGGTTCATTTTTGTATTCCTCCAATAAGGTCCTTGCTACCGACCGCGCCCTGGCGAGAAGGTTCGCGGATTCCTGTTCCGGTCTACAGGACTACTTCTCTCCGGGGGTGGCGATAAGGTGTGCCGTATAAGGCGGCATGCAGAGCTTATCGTTGCACGTTTGAAATCGAACGTTAACTGGAATCGAGGCTGCTGTTTCGGCTTTGGACTTCTTGATGGATGCCAAGAGCTGCACGTGATTCAGGTAGAAAGCGGTCTCCATCTTGAAGGACGGGTCGAAGCGGTGTTCCGGCGCGGACTCATGGACTGGCCCGTTGAGCGCAAAGAATTCACCGTCTGGAATGGAGACGGTCAGCGGATTGGGTCCGCCTGCAGGCTCAGATAATGCGTAGATGTGCCAGCCGGGCTGGATGTCCGCAGAGAGGTCGATGGTTGCGGCGGCAGCATTCTGTTGAGTCAAATGCGCGGTCCATTTAACGATGTCAGCGGGCCGCTGCGCGTTGGCGCAAAAAATCAAACATGAGAAAACGAGAAATCCGATCCGTCTCATAATTATCTTGGTGGGCACAGTGGCAATCACCTCGTTGAATCACTATAAAGGTGATTAATCACCTTCCGCAAGATTTACTTGCAAGCCGGAAATGAAACCTCCCGAACATAGCTAAATGAAATAAGGACAAACGGAATTATCGCCTTATGGATTATGCGACTCTAAAAATGAGATAACGATGCGATTTTAACCCTTGACAACGATAAATGCGGCTGGGTAGGCTAGGTCTGCCTGGGATTACCAATGAGGTGAATAGGCTATGCGCTACCCTTCGCCGAAAATTGCAGTTGCTGCCCTGAGCCTTCTGGCAGCAACATCCACTCTTCCGTTGTTTGCCCAGGAATCACCCACGCCTGCACCGGCACCCGCCCGGCAGGCCCCGCGCCAGTTTATTGGCGAGCCGCCCGATCCAAGCCATCCGACGATGGCGATTGGGGCACCCTTGCCAAGCTTTTCCCTGCCGGGTATCGACGGTAAGATGCATACCCAGGCTGATTACGCTGGCGCCAAGTTGCTGGTGATTGTCTTCGAGTCGAATCACTGTCCTGTTTCGATTGCCTACGAGGAGAGAATCAAGGAACTCTATGAGGCATACAAAAACAAGGGCGTGGCTCTGATTGCCGTCAACCCCAATAACCCGTCTGCTGTGCAACTGTCGGAGTTGGGTTATACCGATGCCAGCGATTCGCAAGAGGAGATGAAAGTTAGAGCCAGGCTGCGGCACATTGACTGGCCCTATCTTTATGACGGCGAAACTCAGTCCTTCTCAAGCGGCGTGGGAGCAGCCGCAACGCCGCACATCTTCATCTTCGATCAGGACCGCAAGCTGCGATATCAGGGCCGGATCGACGATTCAACCGACGTCCGCAAGGTCACCAAGCGCGACGCGCATGATGCAATCGAGGCACTCCTTGCAGGCCAGCCTGTCGCCGTTCCTTCGACGCCTCACTTCGGCTGCTCAACCAAATGGTTAACCAAGTCGACGGGAGTCAAGGAAGAGATGGCCAAGATCCAGTCAGCCCCCGTGACTCTGACGCCTGCCAGCGTGGACGACATCAAGAAGCTGCGGGCAAACGCGGGCGACAAGACTGTCGTGGTGGTCTTCTGGTCTACAAAGTGCCGCGAGTGCCTGGACGAAATGCTTGAATATCAAAATACATACCGGATGTACCGACGCCGCAAGTTTGACTTGGTAACAGTTTCCACCGATCGCCCCGCCGACTCAGACAAAGTATTGCAGGTATTGAAGCAGCAATACGCCTCCACCACCAACTTGCAATTTAACTCCGCCGACATGAAGGCCCTGTATGAGGCCGTGGATGAAAGATGGAAGGCTAATGCACCTTTTGTGATGGTCCTTGGTCCGGGTGGCAACGTCGTATATCAGAAGGCGGGACCGGCGGATATCCTGGATGTTCGTCGGAACGTGTTGGCCAGTATTCCCAACGATGGTCCTTGGTTCGGAGTTCAGGAGTACTGGACGAATGTAATCAAGGCATCGAGCGAAGGGAAAGTCAAAGCAGCGAGTTCCGGGGAGTAGCTCTCACTTTTTCTCAGACTGCTGGCCGTATCTCTGCAGCGAGCGGCCTGTTCTGTTGTGTCAACGTCGTTTCTGGAAGGCTGCCCGGTGTACACGATGCTTTATTCAAGACGACAGTTTATTCAAACGACGACGGTCGCAAGTCTGGCCATGCCGCTACTGGCTGAGACGAAGCTTGTCACTCAGTTGGGCGGAGTCAAGATCGGACTCCAAACATACAGCCTCAGGGGACTTCGCTATGAGGCATTGATTCCCGCCATGCAACAGATCGGCATTGGCAGCTGTGAGATCTGGTCGGCACAAGTTGAACCTGCTCCTGAAGATGTACCCGATATGAATCAGTGGAGAGCCACCGTCTCACTAGACTACTTCAAGAACGCGCGCCGGCAGTTCAACCAGGCGGGTATCGAGATCTCTGCTTACAATTTCAATCTCGGAAGCCGCGGTCCGCGGGGAACAGTTCCGCTTCCTCAGCCGCCGAACGAAGCCCAGCTCGATCGCATCTTCGAAATGGCCAAAGCGCTCGGCGCCACTTCGCTCAACGCCTCCGTTCCAGCACCCATTGCGCCAATCATGGCGTCGCTCGCGGATAAGCATCGGTTGATCGTGGGAAACTATTCCCAGGATGCAGAGGCGCTGAAGCTGTCCAAGTACTTCCGCTACGACTTCGATATCGGCGATTACACGAAGGCGGGGCATGACTCTTTGCAGTTCGTCAAAGACAACTATCAGCAGATGAGCGATATTCATCTGAAGGATTGCATCTTGAACGGGGCAAGCGTCCCCTTTGGGCAAGGCGATTCCCATATGAAGGAGATCCTTCAATTTCTGAAGGAGAAGAAGGCGGACGTTCGGGCGAATATCGATTGCGATTATCCGGGCACAGGCACCTCGATAGACGAAGTGAAGAAGTGCCTGGAATACGTGCGGACAATTCTGGCGTAATGCGACCGTGCTTCGCAGATTGTAGTTGCCTCTCACGCAGCCCCTTCAAACATCTATGCGAAGGATCCGAAAAATGAGTCTTCTTACGTTGGAACAGTTGTTATCTCAACTCATTTCAAAGAGCGCCTGCTTGACGGCAATTGCCGTTGCGTGTCTGCACCCCGTGGCCTTGTTCGCCGGCTCTCCACAGGCATCCCAAGCGCCGCGCGCGGACGGCCAAGAAATGGCAGTGGGCGCAAGCCTTTCCAACTTCAGCCTGCCGGGCACAGATGGAAAGCTGCATCGGTTGGCTGAATACTCGGGCTCCAGAATCTTGGCAATCGTGTTTGAGTCGAATGACTGCCCGGTCTCGCAACTGTATGAAGACCGAATTCGGAAACTGGCGGAGGATTTTCGCGGCAAAGGAGTTACCCTAATTGCTGTGAACCCGAATGATCCCAAGGTACTTCGTTTCTCAGAGCAGGCCTATTCCGATGTGGGAGAAGACCTGGAGGACATGAAGGTACATGCCGCCGAGCATCGCATCACCTGGCCTTACCTGAGCGATAGCGCGCAAACACTCACGAGCAACCTGAAGCCGACTGCTACCCCTGAGATCTTCCTCTTTGACAGTGAACGCAAGTTGCGTTATCGCGGCCGCATCGACGACAATTTGGAAACCTCGGAGGCAAAGTCCAATGATGCCCGCGTCGCGCTAGACGCGCTTCTGGCAGGTCAAGCGCCACTTGCTGTCACCACTCCTGTTGCCGGTTGCGCTATCGACTGGCCGTCGCAAGAGAGCGCCGCCCAGGCGGAGTTAGCGCAAGTGGAGGCACAGCCGGTTACGTTGAGCCTCGCGCAGAAAGAGGATCTGAAGAAGCTGCGCAACAACCCAACAGGCAAGTTGCTGCTTGTGAACTTCTGGGCCACATGGTGCGGCCCCTGCGTCACCGAGTTTGGCAATCTCCAGCAGACCTTTCGCATCTTCCATGAGCGGGGATTGGAGTTCACCATGGTCTCGGTCAACGATCCGGAGGAGAAGGCATCCGTGCTGGACTTTATGAAAACGGAGCACGCGACCAGCAGAAACTTGATCTTTGGCGAGTCGGACGTATATGGGATGGAGGCGGCATTCGATCCGGGAATGGAAGGACCCGTGCCCGCGACCATTTTGCTCGATCCGCACGGAGAGGTGCTGTACCAACAGATCGGCGACCTGGATGTTCCGAAGATTCGGCAGGCGATCTTACAGAATCTGCCCGATCCAAACGAGTATCCGGGCGAACAGGCCTATTGGTCGGCTATTGCCTCTGGCAGCGGATCAAAATAAGCACGGCGGCCGCAGCATTGGCACAGGGCGTCAACTCGTGGCTAGAAATATTCGAGTGTTTCAATTCCGTCGCCGGCATGAAATGAGCTCGTAATTGTTAGATCCCGCAAGTTAAGAACTGAAACGCTTCCATCTCCGTGATTGGCGATTAAAGCAGTGTTTCCGTCCGGAGAAAAGGCAACGCTCATCGGATCCTTGCCGGTCTTGAGGACGGTCTGAACTCCTCCGACGTCATCTGCCCGAAAAATATTCATGCTGTTTGACGCCTCGGAAAGCACGATGAGCCAACGCCCATCCGGCGAGTAAGCGGGCTTGAATGCCCCGGCCGATTGGCCTTGCAACGGAATCGTCGAGAGAATCGAATCATTCCGCGAATCCACAATCAGCAGAGAAGGATCCTTGAATGAGAGGATCGCGACCCGCTTTCCGTCCGGAGAGGCGCTGAGGCCCTGGGCGCCGCCGCGAATTGGTATGCGGGCAATTGGGATGTTCGTACTCGTACTTACCACCGTCGCAAAATCTTGATCGTTCTTGTTCGACGTATAAATCTTTTTTTCATCATGGAGCAGTGCGATCCAATGATCGGTGCCAATCGTGTCCATCGTCTTCACGATCTTGTGAGTAGCTGGATCAACGACGATGATTTTGCGGTCCAAATCGCACGCGATAAGAAGGTTGCCTTCGGAATCGATCTGAATTCCATGTGGAGCCCTGTACGGGGCTAGATCAATCGTATCGATGAGTTTATGCGACACGGTATCTATTACGACTACCTGATGGCCGGGGTGGGGATTGTTCCCGTATACACCGTCCCCATAGATCGTTATGTAAGCTCGCCGATGATCGGGCGAAAAAACCAGATCGTGAGGCCGCGCAGGAACAATGACATCCGCAATTTGCTGAAAAGAGCTTGGGTCAAAAAACCGCACATGCGATCCGATCTTATCCACCATCAAGATCCCGGCAGATCCGGTAGGATGGTTGAGATCCGATGGCATGTGGCCCAATGAATTTCCTGCTTGTGTTAGAAGCAAAAGAAAAAAGCACAGTGAGGTGCGCATAAAGAATCTCCTGAATTCAATCCGTGAACGACCGCTGGTGTTTTTCAAAATTCGACTTTTCGCGTTAACTCATATTGAAGTTATATTACAAATAAATCATCTCTTAGTAATCCCTTTAATTCAGTTATATTGGAAATGACGCGGTTTTCACTCTAGCGTTTAAAGGTGATCTCATTTTTTGCAACCGAAGAAGGTCAGGAGTTCCCCGATGTCTCTATCAATTTCGCGCCGTTCTGTCGTCTCAGGGGCAGCTTATGCATTTGGTGTGACAACTGCTTCCGCCGTCGCTCCCATCCTTCCCTCGGCACTCGCAGCGGAGAGTCCTGAGGGCGGGCTGAGCACACAGGAGCACTGGGTTACGGATGGCGACGTCCGGCTCTATGCTTACCGCAAGCAAGCCGTCGGCAAGGAGAAGCGCAAACCCGTTTTGCTGCTTTCGCACGGATCGTCGGTATCGTCCGTACCCAGTTTCGATCTTCGCATACCAGGACGATCGGGATTCTCAATGATGGACTTCTTTGCCCACCGGGGCTTCGATGTCTGGACCTTCGATTGCGAGGGCTACGGCAAGTCATCCCGAACCGGCGGAAACAGCAATATTGCCCGAGGAGTGTTCGATCTCCAGAGGGTCGCGGAGTTCATTCGTCAAAAGACCGGAGAGGAGACTGGAGAGGCTAAGTTGTTCCTTTTTGGCGAGTCCAGCGGCGCACTGCGCGTGGGTGGCTTTGCGCAGAATTTTCCCAATCAAGTGAGCGGGCTTGCCATGTCTTCTCTCTCTTACATGGGTACGGGCTCGTCGACATTATCGCAACGCAAAGAGCAGTTGCAATTCTTTCAGACCCATGATCGACGGCCCCGCGACCGGGATATGATCGCAAGCATATTCACTCGAGATAAGGCCGGAACCTATGATCCAGCGGTGCCGGAAGCGCTGGCGAATATGGAACTGGCAATACCCGACAACGAAACAGTGCCGACAGGCACCTATCTGGATATGGTCACGATCCTTCCCGTGTTGGATCCCAAGAAAAACCTCGTGCCGACAATGATTGTTCGCGGCGAGTATGACGGCATAGCCACCGAATCCGATGTACTGGATTACTTCAGTCAAATTGCCTGTTCCGATCGCGCATATCAACTTCTCGCCGGAGCGACGCATGCCGTCTGCTGGGGGAATCAACGGCTTGTGGCGTGGAAGGCGATCGCCGGTTTCTTCGACAATGGCCGATAGCTTGGTGGGCGACAAGGCGAGCCAGGGGCGCGGGTGTATGGGCTATCGAACCCTCGACCAGGACGGCGCTGTTAACCTTGCAGTCGCCTTACCTTAGGTGTTCGACAGCAGCTCCTAAGGCAAAGGGGAAATCAGATCCATGCATCCATTTTCCAAAATATCAGCTTCCGCAAACGAAGGGACCATGATGTATCGCAGGATTTCCGCTATAGCCATATCGGCATGCGTTCTGCCGTTTTGTGCCGGCTACGTTGAACAGTATGCTAACGCTCAGGCGCCCAGGGCGGGCGCGTCCGCTGGCGGCAAGAATGTAGATTGGCATGTGTACGGCGGACAGCCTGAAGGCGACAGGTATTCCGCATTGAAGCAAATCGACAAATGGAATGTGAATCAACTCCAGGTAGCCTGGACCTACGATGCCGGGAAAAGTGGGGGCTTGCAGACGCATCCGCTTGTTGTGGGACGAACGGTGTTCATCTACACGCCGACGCAGAAGGTTGTGGCTCTGGATGCGACGAACGGGACGCCAATCTGGACATTTGATTCCGGAATTGCCAGCGGCCAGCCCGACCGCGGCTTTGCGTACTGGACGGATGGCAAGCAGAAGATCCTTTTTGCCGACACCCTCTACGGACTCTGGGCGCTGGACGCGGACACCGGTAAGCCGATTGAAAGCTTCGGCAGGAAAGGTGTGGTCGACCTTCGCGCCAACCTGGGTTCTGAATCCCCTGCGGGATTGGTAGCGATTACCAGTCCCGGCATCGTATTCCGTGACCTCATCATCATGGGTTTCCGAACCGGCGAGTCCGAGCCGTCCCCGCATGGTGACATTCGCGCCTTCGACGTCCATACAGGCGAAATGAAATGGGCCTTCCATACGATCCCTCATCCGGGCGAACCGGGCTATGAAACCTGGCCTCCGGAAGCGTGGAAGTATACGGGCGCGGCGAACAACTGGAGCGGCATGGCGCTGGACGAAAAGCGCGGCATCGTCTATGTTCCGACCGGTTCCGCAGTGACGGATTTCAATGGCTCGGATCGCGCGGGCAACGATCTCTACGCCAATACGCTGCTTGCTCTGGATGCCAATACCGGCAAGATGATCTGGCACTTTCAAGCAGTGCATCACGATCTGTGGGACCGCGACTTTCCTTCGCCGCCTGCGCTCGTAACCGTCAAGCACAACGGCAAGATGGTGGATGCGGTTGCTCAGACCACAAAGCATGGCGTCATCTTCCTCTTCGATCGCGTCACCGGCAAGCCGCTTTTTCCTATTGAAGAGCATCCCTATCCGCCCAGCACCGTCCCCAGCGAATGGACATCGCCAACGCAGCCAATGCCCACTCGCCCGGAGCCATTTGCGCGCCAGCTACTGACCGCCGATATGCTGACCAACCGCACTCCTGAGGCGCATGCATGGGCCGTTGAGCAGTTCAAGACTTTCCGCAGCGAGGGGCAGTTTGTTCCACTGAGTATCGACAAACCGACAGTCGTGTTCCCCGGCTTCGATGGAGGAGCGGAGTGGGGCGGCCCGGCAGTGGATCCGAAGGATGGCGTGATTTATGTCAATGCAAACGATGTCGCGTGGACAGGCGCGCTCGTAACAGCAGCCTCAGGCGGTTTGGGAGCTACCACTTACTTAAGCCAGTGTGCCGCATGCCACGGAACCGACCGGGCAGGAACACCGCCAACTTTTCCCTCGCTGATAGACGCAACCCAAAACATGAGTGTTGAGCAAATGACGGATGTGATTCATAGCGGCCGCGGACGCATGCCTGGCTACCCTCAGATCAACGATGCGGCCTTGCAGGCTCTGCTTCAATATGTGCGCACTGGCAGGGATACGGAAGCTAGCCCCACAGGCGGCGCCCAGGGAGTTTCCGGCGGTACCACCCCGCCGCCATCGCCGGAGCGCAATGACAAAGCAGAATTGCCTCCCGGAAGTGGAGCGAGCGCCGCGCCACCGGCCAAATACCGTTTCTCGGGATATCGCAAGTTTCTTGATCCGGATGGTTATCCAGCGGTAGCGCCCCCGTGGGGCACATTGAATGCAATTGATCTCAACACCGGCAAGTTCCTCTGGAAGATACCGCTGGGCGAATATCCCGAGCTCACGGCCAAAGGCCTGAAAGACACCGGCTCGGAGAACTATGGCGGTCCGCTAGTGACCGCCGGGGGCCTGGTCATCATTAGCGCAACCAACTTCGACCATAAGATCCGCGCTTTCGACAGCCATACAGGGGAGCTCTTGTGGGATTACAAAATGGATTTCTCCGGCAATGCCACGCCGGCTACCTATATGGTCGATGGGAAGCAGTACATTGTAATCGCCACCAGCAACGCGCGAGCGCCAAAAGAGCCGCAGGGAGCTAAATACGTCGCTTTCGCGCTGCCCTAAGCCGCAAGAGGTCGCGATGATTACTTCTCGGCGATTAGTTGCCGGTGACGATCTTCGTCAACCATCTCGAACAAATATCCGTTGATTGGATCGCGGAAAAATAGCCGCTGAAACGGAGTGGAACGCAACGGCTCGACCAGCTCGCCCCCGGCGGCCAGAATCCTTTCGCGGAACGCGGGAAAGTCCGCGACGGGATGAAACAACGCGACATGCCGGCCGAACTCGTTTTCAAATGGAGAGACCACGAAGTCTTCGACGTAGATGATGTGCATTTCCTGGCCGTTGCCGAGATCGAACCAGCAGCCGGGCACTGGGGCGTTTGCGGGAATTGGCTTGATTCGATAGCCGAGCGTCTTGCTCAGGAATAAGCAGGTCTCTTCGACGCGTTGAGTCGGTAACGTCAAATGCGAAAACATAGTATTCTTCCGGGCGTTCTAAGGAAATTGGAGTACGAATTGGAACCGCACGATTTCGTGGGGGTGGGGCTTTATGAGGAACCCCTTCGAGTTGGCAACTCGTGCGTTTCCTCCGAAGAAAAGAAGACTTATTTCGATGCTGCCAGGAAGGCGTAAGCAGCCTTTGCAGATGCCATCTGCGAAATAGGGAATGGATCTTCCTGCTCGGAGAACGCATGCTCGATTCCGGCCCTCTTGCCGGCGGCAAAAATGGGTTTGTAGTCAATGAAGCCCTGGCCTAAGTCTGTACCCAGGGGGCGATCCGGGCCTTCCAGACTGGTGACCGGATGAGCGATCGGCTGGAACTCCTTGATGTGGAGCATTCTGAAGCGGCCTGGGTAGGTGTTCAAGTACGTGACAGGATTGCCGCCGCCTGCACACATCCAACCGCAGTCGATTTCGAATTTCACCAGATCGTGATCCGTATGGTTCACAAGAATATCGTACCCAAAGCTGCCATCAGGCATTTTTTCGAATTCATAGTTGTGGTTGTGATAGCAGTATTGAAGTCCGGCGGACTTGGCTTCTGCGCCGATGCGGTTCATCTGATCGGCAAGCTTCATAAAGCCTTCTGACCCCAGGAGACCGAGCTTAGGCCGGGGCGCGCCCGGTGCGGAACGGGGAAGGTTGCCGGATGCGAGGCTTGAGCTGGTGGCGTAATGCGCGCCGAGCGCGTTCGCGTCGTCGAAGATGGGACCAAGGTTGGCCGCATTCATATTGAGGTGAGCGCTGGGACACTTGAGTCCGGCATCTTCCAGGAGCTTGCGAAAATCCTGAACGGAGTATTTGCCAAAGCCCGCGGTTTCCACTTCGCGAAAGCCGATGTCGCGCAGTTGCTTGAGGGTGCCGGGAGTGTCCTTGGGCAGGTCCTCGCGAACGGTGTAGAGTTGGATACCCGGCGGAAGTCCCATGGCTTCGCCGCGCACATAGCGCGGTAGCAAGGACGCAGTTCCGATTGTCAGGCCGACGGCTTTTAGAAATTCTCGACGATTGCTTAGCTGCATAGGTTCACCACTTTGTTGGGTTAGTGTATACGTGTCCAAAACTGCGGTTCGAGGACCATCTCGCAAACTTTACATCTTCGCCGCTGCAAAGTCCACTATCAAAGGATCGTCCATGTAACAGACCGCAAGAAGAATCAGGCGCTGCTTTCGAAGCTCACGGGCTGGTATCAGGCCAGTTGAGGCATCAAGCACAGCGCATTTTCATGTTGAATTGCCGCCATCTCTTGCTTCGGCAGCCGCCGGTTGTAAAGCTGCTGTGCATTGCTCTCGATGGTGACATAGGGGAAATCCGTGCCGAATAGGACTTGCGTGTTCGGCACGTAATTCATTAGAGCCGCCATGCTCGGCCCATAGGCGCCGTCCGCGGTGTCATAGAACTGCCGCTGCAACTCGTAATCCATTCCACGGGGAAGGATTTTGGCAACCTCCTCTTGCGGCATTTCTGCAATCACCGTCTTCATGCGGCCCGTAAGCACTGGAACGGTATCGCCACTATGGCAAAAGATCCATCGAATATTCGGATACTTTGAAAACGATCCGCTCATAAGCAAGCCAACTACGGCTCGACCGGTGTCATACGGAAACTCAACCAATTGAGACTCACGCGGGGCGACGTCGGGCATGAGAGCTGAGCAGCACGCGGCTGGAAGCGGGTGGCAGAACACAACCGCCTTCCTTCGATTCAGCTCCTCTAACACTGGCGAGAATGCGGGATTGCCTTGCCAGCGATTGCCGTAGCTGGTCATCATGCCAACGCCCGGAGCCTTCAGAACATCGAGCGTGTACTCGATCTCCTTCAGGCTTCCGTCCACATCGGGCATGGGGAGAAACCCGAATTGCGCAAATCGTTTTGGATGGTCCCGCACCATCTTTGCGCCGTAGTCGTTGCACGATCGCGCCTGAATGCGAAATGCGTCGACGCCCACCTCCGCGCTTGCCGGCCGTGCCGATGTGCATAGAACCGCTTTCGCAATGCCGTTCCGATCCAGCGTCTCGATGGCGTGAGCGGGGCTCCAGTTCTTGATCCACTCCGGTACTTCGCCGTAGACGCCTTTCAGGAATCGGTAGGTGGCATCCATAATTGCCGGCGGAAAGAAGTGATGATGCACGTCAATGGTGCCGGGACCCATCTTTGGAACTGCATCTGTGGCCCAGCTGCCTGATCCGAAAAAATGAGACGCCCCTATGGCCAGGCCGGAAGCGAGAAGCTGCCGGCGCGACATGCCCCGGTTTGCGACCGTTGATCTGGCACTACGACGATTGGAATCTGGGCTTTTCATAAGTACTCCGAGTTTCAATCTCTGTGGGTGTGCTGGGCTAAGGAAAGAACTCGATGTCTAGTACGTGAAGCGTGTTGACGCCCACGTTCTTGACGCGGTGAACGTAGGGGGTCTTATAGGCGGCGCCAAAATCGGCGTGTCCAAATTTAGCAGGGCCTGGAACCCAGTCTTTGCCAGCCGTCTGACGCATGAGATCGGCATCTTCAAACTCGATGGCAACATGGTCGAGCGCATGCCTGTGGAACAGGAAGGTTTCTCCGGGATTGATAACTACGTTGAGAACCTGAGCGTACTGATTGGCATAAACAAGGTGATGATGGGGCTCCAGGGTGACGGGTACAGGGTCGGTTTCAGTTCCCTGAGGCCTGGGACCGGAAGCAACCTCGGGTTTGACTTCAACTCCCGGCCCCTTCGATTGTTTCATCTCGATCTCTAATTCCTGCGCCGGAACATCGGAGCGATTTTCGATCCGGCAGGTTACAGGCTCGCTCCAGTTGAACTCGCGAGCTGCATGGGAAGTGGTCTTCGAGGTTCCATCCTCGTAGACCATGCGGAAGTAAGTTGGGGTGAGGGGAACGGTGAAGCGGCGAGGATAGCTTTGCATTGGGCTTATCTGATGTGGCGCGAGTGTCATATGCACGACGCGAATCTGCTCGTTTTCAAATTCGATCCTGGCGGTGCCAGAGTCTGCCGCCTGTGTACTCTGCCCGAGGCAGAGGACGGAGGCTGCGCACGCCAGGAGCGCAAAAGAAAATGATCGTTGCACCATTCTGACCTTCATCTGTTCCCTCATTGAAGCGATTGGAGCGGGCATGGATCAAAGTTCATCCCAGGCGCTAGGCTGTGGCGCGCTCGCCGTACCCGACCTTGTGCAGATAAGCGTAGGAGCGGGTCGCGGCATCCACAGGATCTGGGGCGTTATCGCGCTCCACGAAGAAGTAAGGATGGTCGCACTTCGCCGCCGCCGTCTTGATTGCGGCGAAATCGAATGTACCGTCGCCGGGAGTGGCGATGCTCTTGTCTTTGCCCATGTCTTTCAAGTGGAAGAGAGCGATTCGATTTGCATAGCGATGGATAACCGCGACCGGATCTCCGTCGCCGCCGCCGAGTGTGGACCAATACACATCCAGCTCGTAGCGGATGGAGGCATCTGTATTCGCGATCAGGAGATCGAACGGCACCTTGCCCTCCACCGGCGTGAATTCCGGTGCATGGGGATGGAATGAAAGTGTCAAGCCCTTTTCCCGGGCAAGCACATTGGCCTTGTTCAGTGCGTCAGCAAAGCGCATCACATTGTCGACGGTTGTGAAGTTCAGCTTGCCGCCCGCGGCAACCACCGCAAACCGTGCGCCAACATCGCGAACCGGGCCAGCCATCGCTCGAATGATCTGGACGACGGCGACCGGCGTATAGGTTGCATCCTGTGCCTGGGTAAAGGTGTCGGGGCCCATTGGCGGAGGAGGAAGGAACCCGAAGACCTGATCAAATCCACAGTGAACGGAGGGAATATCAAGGCCGAGCTTGGTCGCACTGGCTTTGATGTCTTCCGGTTTGTAGCCTGAGAAGCCTGCCAATTCGATCCCGTCATAGCCAATCTTGCGAACCGTCTCCATCATGGCTACGTATTTCTCGAATCCTAGTGAAGCGCCGTTGCGCCCCACGAAGGTAAAGAACTGTATGCCAAGAAACGGTCGTGGCGCAGCGGCTTGAGCGAAGGCGGAGAAATTCCGCCGGCTCATTGCGCCTGCCGCGGCAGTCAGTGACATGGCTGCCAATAGTTCGCGTCTGTTCATCATGATGTTTCTCCCTTTTCAAGTTGAATTGAAGATTTACAAGGTTGCAACGGGGTCCGGATTCGCGATCAATGTCTTGCCCGACGCCTGCGATGATTCGAGATTTGCAAAGCGCGATAAAGTGCGGTCGGGAAAGATAAGGGCGAATGCCGAAAGGCCGCCGATGAGAAGAATGCCGGCAGTAAAGGTCATTGCATGAGCAAACCCGGCGGCAAGGTCGTGACCCGCCATCTGGACAATCCAGCCAACAACGGCGTTGGAGAACAATGCGGAAAATGTATTGGCTGAATAGATCACAACGATCAGGCTCCCGCGCTGTGCCGGCGGAGCAATCGCTCCCAATGTCATTGGACCAACAATCGTAGTCAGGCTTGGCGCGGCAAAGGCAATCGCAATCAGCACCAATCGAGGAACTCCACCGATGAGGGTAGCTAACTGCAATGCGGCTGCACACACGACAAGAACTATCGCTGCGCCATTTCCGAAACACATCCGGCGGGTCCAGCCTCGGCGAAGCAGCAGCTCGGTCACCTTCCCTCCTGCGAGCAAGAGGGGAGACTGAAATATATAGATTGCGGAGAGAATCCAGCCAGTCTCGACCTGTTTGTATCCAAGGCCGAGTTGCAGGTAGGAGGGCAGCCATGTCGCCGCCATACCGGTTACCCAATAGGCCGCAGTTGACATGATCATGACGCCTAAGACCGTCGGATTTAACCAAAGTTCCTTTGCAGGAATTCGGAACGCCAAAATGGGTTCATCTCTGCCTATCTCTTTTGCGGCATGGTTGGCGTGCGCATACGGGCCTTCGTCACCGACAAGCAGCCAAATCCCAATCCAGGCAGCTCCCAGCAATCCGCAGAGCAGGAAGGCGAAGTGCCACCCATAACGCATGATGACGTAAGTCAACGCGGGACTTCCGACCAGAAGGCCAAAGCTGATTCCTTGCAGTACGACGGCACCCGGGATCCCGCGCCGCTCGCTCGGGAACCAGTCGTAGCTGGCGTGAAATGCCGAAGGGAGCCCCGGGCCCTCGCCGAGCCCGAGCATGACGCGGCAGATCATCAAAGCCACAACCGAACTGGAAAAGAAGACAGATATCTGTGAGATCGACCAGATTGTTGCCAGAATGACCAGGAGCCAGCGCACCTGCACCCGGCCGATGACGAAAAGACCCACCAGAATGCCGGAAACTGGAAACAGGAGATAGAAACTGCTCCCAATCAGCCCAAAGGTCCTGGGGTTGATCGATAGCTCCTTCATCATTGGGACTGCCGACAGGCCGAAGACCACCTTGTCAAAGAAGTTCAGCGTTTGAAATAGAAACAAAACGCAAAGTACCGCGTAGGCCTGGCGGCGCCGTGGGAGTGCGCCGGGGGATGAACTGGCTGCTGAACTGGCTGTGGACAGGTTCGTCACGCTCATCGCTCCTGCAACTTCAAAGAGAAGGGAATCGCGAGTTGGGCTCTTTTCACGGCTTCCGATTTGGGCGGCGCGATACCCCACAAATCGGTCCGCCCAGGCGGCCAGGTCCAATCCTCGGGACCTCCCACCCGATAGGAGTCGTTGACTTGCAGCACATCGGCGGTGTATTCAATGACGAAGCCGGTGGGGTCAAGGAAATAACTGAAGATGTTGTTGCCTGGACCGTGTCGGCCAACTCCCCAGCCAATCGGATAGCCCGCGTCGATCATGCGCCCGGATGCGCGCATGACGGCCTCGTAGTCCTCCATCATGAAGGCAATGTGGTTCAGAGTATCCCCTGGCGCCGTCGCCAACACCACCGCATGGTGGTCGCTATTGCAGCGTATGAATGTCATCGCTTTCGAACGGTCGGTAACTTTGAGACCGAGAACCATTTCGAAGAATCTCTCGGTGGATGCAATGTCTGAGGAATTCAGATTTACGTGTGAGAGCCGCAGCGGACAGTAGTCCAACCGTAGCTCCGAATCATGCCGGGCATCGTCGCAGACAATCCGGATCGTCCTCCGCTGAAAATCACTAAGCACCAACTGGATGCCGCCCGCGGGATCGTCCGTTGCAGTGGAACGGTCCAGCACCGATGCCCCATACATATGAGCCGACTCCTCCACGCGGTCCAAAGCTTCCTTTGACGATGCTCGGAAGGTGATGGCAAGAATTTCTGCTCCATCCCCAGGCCTCAGAACAAGCACATGGTGATCTCTACCTGCAGCCCGCAGGTAGATGTCCGGCCCATTGCGGGCCACGATTTGCAACCCCCACACCGATGTGTAGAAATGCTCCGACAGCCGGATATCCGGTGTCTGCAACTCGACACTTCGCAAGGCGCAAACCGGAAAGTCTGCCATGAGGGCCTCCATCGGCTTTGTCAGTCGCGCTCTGTAAAGCGAGGTGTCGTTACTGCAATCTTGAATTAGTTATTGACCGTAAAGGCGTAAATCGTATCCCCACCCGCGACCAGTATGTACTGATGACCATCGAGCATATAAGTCTCTGGAGCATTGCTGACTCCGATTTTCGTATGCCATAGTATCTTGCCTGTGGCGGGATCATAGGCTACCAAATTGCCGCCGGCGTCTCCCGCGAAGACCAGTTTCCCTGCAGTGGACAAGACCCCGTTTTGAAGGCCGTAGCTGGCAACGCCCGGATACCTGTGCTGCCAACTGATCTTCCCGGTTTGGTAGTCGATGGCGGTAAGGTAGGTTCCCAATGTGCCCAGGTTCAGCTCATCTTTACCGCCAAGTCCCATGGCTCCGCGAGGATCGAGCGTTGCAAGGTAATACATGGAGATACTGTCAGCCGTTTGAACGTAGAACAGGCCTGTCTCAGGGTCGAAGCTCGGCGGGGGCCAGTTTGTTGTCCCCTGGTTATTCGGAGATACTAACGCTCCGCCGATGTCGTAGTCCTTGGCGGGATCGCGAACGGGTTGGCCGTTTTTGTTCAGGCCGCTGGCCCAATTCACGGTGTCGGATATCTTGCTGGTCAACAGATGTTCGCCTGTGGTGCGATCGACTACGAAAAAGTAGCCATTCCGGGCCATCGACATTGCCATCTTTCGCTGCTTGCCCTGAAACGGGCCGTCGACGAGAATGGGAGTCTGCGAAGAATCGAAGTCATGTGTATCATGCGGCGATGTCTGGTAGTACCAAGCCATCTTGCCGGTGTCTACATTCACAGCGATCATCGAGCAGGTATAGAGATTATCCCCAGGACCACGCAGCTGCGAGGTGTAGGCCGCGCTGGGGTTGGCGCTTCCGAATATGTACAGATGCGTCTCCGGATCGTACGAGCCAGGGACCCACACATTGCCGCCGCCGTGCGAGGCCGCATCCAAACTAGCCCAGGTCTCAAGGCCGGGGTCGCCGGCCTTCATCGGGACGGTGTAAAACCTCCACTCCATCTCCCCAGTCTCCGGATTCAGCGACTGCAGATAGCCGGGCTCGTCCAAATCGTTTCCGGTTCCTATCAGAATATGATCACCAATTACGATCGGCGCCATCGTGGAAAAATACTGAAGGTTGAAGTCTGAGATCTCCCTGTGCCAAATCTCCTTGCCGGTCTTCGCGTTGAGGCATAGCAGGTAGTCATCCGGGGTCACCATGTAGACGCGGTCGTGCCACATCCCCACTCCCCGGTTGCCAATGTGAGTTCCGCCTCGGGTCTTCCACACGTAGTGCCAAAGCTCGTGCCCATCCCGTGCGTCGATGGCCCAGGCATTATCCGGAAAGGTGGCGTAGATCACTCCATCGACTTGAATCAGAGTGCTGCGGATGTTGGCCTGAGCATTGACTTCGGTCGTGCCCACTCCGCCAACGATGACCGGCGCTCCGCCCCCTGCTGGACCGTAGCCCCCTGATGGAGCGCTGTGAGAGCCCGTGGTGACGTGACTGGCCCAGGCCAGGCTTAGGGCTTTGACATTGCTCTGTGAAATCTGGTTGAGCGTACTGAATCTGCGCCCGGAATAGTCGCCGGAGTAGGTCGGCCAGGTAGAGGGGTGCGGGCTAAGAATGGTTGCGGGGTCGAGGCTTTGCGCACCGACGGAGTGGCAGCAAAGCCCTGCGAGAAGAACAACTGCAAATCGATTGATCCCATTCATTTAGTGGTCACCAGGTAAGCGGTAATGTCATGGATTTCTTTGTCGGTGTACTTTCGCAGTAGTTCCTTATGGGGGACAAGTGGATCATGTATTTCGACCTTCGGTGAGTCGCCGTCGCGAAGAAAAGACCGGCTGTTGCCATCTTTATCCCGCAGCGAAATGTAGAAGTCGTCGATACGATTCAGTTCTCCCTCTATCTTTTGACCGTTTGCGATTGTCACCGTAACGGTTGCCGGCTTGACGTGCAATTCGGGTGCTCCCGCTGCGCCGGCTCCTGGGCCTCGGCCACCTTGGCCGCCCGGCATAAGCCATGCCTGCTGCATGGATCGCGGATCTTTGTACATGCCCGCGAAGCCTTTCAAGTCCCCGGTGATCGAATGGCACGAAGAGCACATTGTATGGAAGGTCGCTTCCCCTTCCTTGGCATTGCCGGTCACGATGTTGATGGGAGTTACAGGCTGAAGACTGCGGCTCGTAACGTGTATGCTGTGCAGCCATGCAGCGACGTCAGTGATCTGTACATCGGTAATGTCGATCGGCGGCATGCCTTGACTGGCTCGCGCCCCATGCACGATGGGCGCGATGCGCTCGCCGTTCTGGTCATCCAAAACAACTTCCGAACGCAGCAGGTTGGGTCCGCCCTCGCCGCCGCCCGCGTCGGATCCGTGGCAGAACGAACAACTAACCCCATAAACGGCCTTTCCATGGTCGAGAACCTCTTGCGGAGCCTTGGGCCGATCGGGAAACGCAGTGTTGCCCATGAAGACCCGCGGGGGTTCCTGAGGAGCGACTGGCGCTTGCGAGGCAGCAGTACCCACGCCCGACGCGACAACGCACATAAAGCCTGAGAATAAGAAACACATCGATACAATCGGAACCTTCAAAAGAATCTCCTCCGCAACACCCAAGAATTCGGCGCGATTCCCCGCTTGTCCAATTCCATCGACTCGGTGCCCTACAAGAGCCACGCGAGATCTTTGATTTTCTGCGCTTCGGGGAAAGGTCGATCACAAGCTCTGGAGAATTATATTCTCATAAATGAACCGATGACAAGGTCAAATGATCAAAATGGTCCACTGTTTCTTCATGAATGAACTTCAGGCGCGGATGGAATCGTCCTCAAAAGTTGGGCAGCCGGCACCTCCTCCAATTCTCGTTTCGGGTTGCAGCAAAGCTACCATTGAGGATGGGCAGGGTTTCATACAGCCTAACGTCCTCATTCTGAGATTTCTTTCGCTTGGACACAAATCTTTACTTTTCATTACGTTCCATTACGGAAATGTGAGGTCAATCACATCAAAATCCACTATAACTTGTTAATGTCCATCTTGTGGATTGAAGAAACTTGGATTTCGATGCCTCGTCCAAAGCTTCCTGCTCAGGAAAATTTTCGCCCCCTTGTCACTATCTTGTTTCTATTGGTCTCTGTATCCCTTTGGGCAGCTACCGGCGGCAGCGTTTCAGGAGTCGTCGCGGACCCCACCGGCGCAGTGGTTCCAGGGGCACAGCTGACACTGGTCAATATTGCCCAGGGGGCGACCTACCAATCAGCATCGGACCAGCGCGGAGTCTACTCCTTCCCCAATCTGCCTGTTGGGCACTACGACCTCATCGTCGGAGCAGCAGGATTCAAACCCCAGCGACAGACCAATCTAGTGTTAGATACGGATTCAGTTCTAAAAGTTAACGTCACCCTCACCGTCGGCGAGTTTTCCGATACTGTAACTGTAAATGCGGCCTCCGGCGTTTCCATCGATACAGCCTCCACCCATCTCGGCGAGATCGTATCGTCCGCACAGATTGCGTCCATGCCATTAAACGGGCGAAGCTACACCGACCTGCTTGCAATTCAGCCGGGAGTGACCCCGGCTTCTACCCTGTTGCCAAGTTCGGTGATTATGGCGGGCGTTACGGGAACCATTAATCCATCGGGAGACCAGAACCCCGGCAATCTCTCCATCAATGGCCAGCGCGAATCCTCCAATGGCTTCCTGGTGAACGGAATCGACGTGCAGGAGCACATGAATGGAGGGACCTCCATCATTCCCGATCTCGATTCGATCGATGAGTTTCGTGTGCTCTCAAGCAATTTCGATCCGGAATACGGCAACTACAATGGCGGAATCATCACGGTCATCAGCAAGTCCGGGGCGGATCAATTTCACGGCGGCGCATTCGAATTCTTTCGCGATACCGCCCTCGATGCCAGAGGTTACTTCGATCCCACCCGTTCCGCTTTCAATCAGAATCAGTTTGGGGGCGAGTTAGGCGGCCCGCTCAGGCGCGATCATCTCTTCTTCTTCGGCGACTATCAGGGCACGCGCACCACGCAGGGACTTTCAACAGGAAATATCTCCGTGCCTACTCTAGCGGAGCGCGGCGGCAACTTTTCCGCCGATGCGGCCGCGTTCACTGCCACTGCTACATCACCGAGCGGCCAGACGGTTACCGTTCCAACAACGGTCAGCGGCCCGAATCTCGCCTCGATTCTTTCCACGGGGCTCGGATACGCGGTCAGCGCAGGCGAGCCGTACTACTACATGCAAAGCGATGTGAACCCAAACACATTCCAGCCATACGGATCGAACTGCACTTCGACGTCCCAATGCGTTTTGCCGACTCTCACCATTCCGCAAAGCGCATGGTCGGCACCCGGCAAGAACCTGTTGCGGTATATTCCTTCTCCCAACGTCGGCGCCAGCCAGTTTTCCACCTCGGCGTACTCGAAGACGGTTCAAGACAACAAAGGCTCATTCCGCATGGATTCCAATTCCAGGCTGGGCCAGATGTCGGGATACTACTTCTTGGACAGTTACACGCTGGACGACCCGTATCCGGGCGAGGTGGCCGGAGCCAGCATTCCCGGCTTTGACGCGCTGACCATCGGCCGCGCCCAGCTCTACTCTCTGGGAGACATCAAAGTCACCGACCCCGATACAGTGAACGAGTTGCACCTGGGCTATTTGCGCAATGCGAACATCATCGGCCAGCCGAAAGGCGGACTCGGCGTCAGCATGGCCGCGCAAGGCTTCAGCTCGGGCCCAGACGGCATCTATGTGCAAGCGCCCCAGTTCGAAGGCGTTGAAAATATCACCTTCCCCACCTTCGTCATGGGCGTGCCCATTACCAACACGACGCAGGTCAACAACACATTCTATGTGAGCGATGCGATCACGCGAATTATTGGCGAGCACACGCTCAAGCTGGGCGGCCAGTTCCACGTAGACCAGGTCAATAACAACCCCAACGCAACATTCAACGGGACTTTCAATATCAATGGAACGGAAACCGGCGATCCTTATGCCGATTTTTTGATCGGTGTACCCAGCAACTTTACGCAGTCTTCGGGCGAGAAATTCTATTTGCGGAACCGCTATATCGGCCTGTTCGGGCAGGACAGTTGGCGAGCGAGGAGCGACCTGACCCTGAATCTCGGCCTGCGCTGGGATGTCATTATGCCTTGGTGGGAAAAATACAATTCTATTCAGACTTACATCGCCGGCAAAAGCTCCGTACTCTACCCAGGCGGACCCGTCGGGATGGTCGTGCCCGGCGATCCGGGCATTCCAAAGGCCATCGCTCCCACAAGCGATACCGACTTTGCCCCGCGAGTCGGATTTGCCTATACGCCGCGGTTCAGTTCGCCAATCCTGAAAGCAATCTTCGGCCGCGGCGGGCAGACCAGCATCCGGGCCAGCTACGGAATCTTCTATACCGCATTTCCCGGCCTGAACGCCGGCATCATGTACGCCGTGCCTCCCTTCGGCTACAACTATCTCAGTCCCGCGCCTCCGTTGTTCGCGACGCCGTTTATTACCGCCGCGACAGGCTATGACAACGGGCAGCGGTTTCCGTTCCCCTTTCCGTCGCGCAATGTCTCCGCCGCGAAACCGGACACTACCGTCAACTGGGCAAATTTCATGCCCATATCCGCCGATCCGTTCATGGATTCCACCGACCGTGTTCCATACAGCGGCAACTATATGTTTTCTATTCAGCGCCAGATCACTGGTCACAGCGTGTTGACCGTGAGCTATGTAGGCAACCAGGGGCATCACATTCTTACGTTGAAATCAGCGAATCCCGGCAATCCCGCATTGTGCCTGAGCCTGCCTGGCTGCGGTCCTTTCGGCGAGGACTCGAACTATGTGAGCAGTTCGGGGCAGACCGTGTATGGAACGCGCGTTGGGCAAAGCGCCAGCGGAGCGCCGCTCATCACGGCAGGCGAGAACTACGGAGAAAACACTTCCGACTCTTCGATCGCCAACTCCAATTACAACGCGCTCGAAACTACTTTGCGCTATCAGAGCGGCGGCTCGCAGCTCATGCTGAGTTACACCTACGCCAAGTCCATCGATCAAGGCTCGAATTTGGGAGAACAGTTCAATTTCGTCAACCCACGGCAAGGCCGCACGATATCTGCCTGGGATATGAAGCACGATTTCGTGGGCAGTTATACGGCGGCTCTGCCGATTGCCCTTCTTGCGCGAAGAAACAATCGCCTCACAAACAACTGGACCCTGTCCGGCTCAACTCGATTCACCACCGGTTTTCCGGTGACCTTGTTCGATAACTCGGATAACTCCTTGCTCGGCACTCTGGGCAATGGCGCCAATAACTACCTTCTCGATACGCCGCAATATACGCCCGGGCCGCTCAATATCAACACCAACGGGCGCAATGGGAGCCCGGCCTTCGACAAATCTCTCTTCAGCGAGGAAAACCCGGGCCAACTCGGCAATGCCAGGCGTCGCATCTTTTACGGCCCCGGCATTGAAGACTTCGACATGACGCTCGCGAAAAGCGTCAAGCTGCGCGAAGGCAACGCCATGGAGTTCCGCATGGAAGCATTCAACGCCTTCAACCACACGCAGTTTTATGGCCCGGCCGCGGTGGATGGGCAAATCGAAGATCCGCACTTCGGAAATATAGTGAGCGCCGCGTCGCCGCGCCTGGTGCAACTGGCGGCAAAGTTCTCGTTTTGAGAAAGAGCTGAGCTACAGGATCTCTCCCTCCGCTGTAAACCGAATCCTCAGCAACCAAGGGGCGGTCCCCCGAGCGCCTCCCTGCACTTTGCCGCAAGGGCTACAAGTGAAGGAGAAATGCTTCAAGGACGTCTTGTTCAAAAGGTCCGATTGCCTTGAGCGGCGGCAATCAGCACAGATTCGTTACACGGCTTGGGTGCAAATTAGTTCATAAAAACGTCGAGCCTACCATTTCTGGTTTGCATTTAAATTATTATTTGCAAAAACTGAATTAATTGTTTATCGTCAAAGCGTCCGAGCGCTACGGTTCATATCGTTGCAGGGAAACGTGGCACTTGAGGGATCTGCGCCAATGATTAGACATCGTAGACGATTTTGGATCATCGCACTTTCACTTTTGGGACTCCCGACTTGCCTATTCAATAGACACGCTGTTTCCCAGGCGCCGGATGGAAGCCCTTTGCCCGAATTATCGGGCTTTTGGGAGCCGAAATACACCGAGGGACCGGGCAATTTCTCCGATGTATTCGGAGTCGTCGAGCCCGCGCAACTCCAACCCCTCCTTCCTGCCATGGATCGGTTCCGAGGCGACGGAATCGCGTACGGTGGGGAATCGCCGGTCGACGGGAGCGCCTGCAGGATATTGGCGTTCCCATTTTTCATGGGCTCTTCGCCACCGTGGGACGTTCTTCAGACCAAGGACGAGATCGTAATCCTCGCAGAGCGCGAGCAGGGGTCGCGTCACATCTACATGCATGGATCTCATCCGGAACACGTGGTCCCTTCTTCAAACGGCGACTCGATTGGCCATTGGGAAGGCAAGACGCTGGTAGTCGATACAGTCGGCTTCTCTGGTTTTTCCGGGGTACCAAGTGGTGGCCGGCGCGGACCGAATACCCATCTGATCGAGCGCTATGATATTGTGACGTTGCCCGACAAGACGCTGCGACTTGATGTGACATTTCGCTGGGAAGACCCGACGATATACGTCAAGCCGCATATCTACACCTTCCACTATTACAAGATGCCGGCGAGTACCTACGCATTAGAAGACCCATGCGATTCGGGTGACCCGAAGGAATATAAATCCGCGAACGGCATCACGGTGATTGGAAATCAGGCAATACCGGAAGCTCGCACGCCTGCGAAGCGATAAAGGCTCATCGCCGCGGCCTCAACAAACCTCAGCGAATTCGGTCTTGGACGCATAGGCAGAGAGCCGAAAACGAGCATCGAAAGGATTAGTCAGATCTTGAACTTCTCACGCGTTGTATTACTGCCAAGTTTATTCGCTGGTATGGTTGCAGTTGCCATTTTTTCCCTGCTGCCGTCGGCCTCCAAAGTCTCGGCTCAGGCTGAAACACATCCCGATTTTTCAGGCTTTTGGCAGCTTCGCTATGACAATATAAATGTACCTCTCCCCAAACTGACCGCGAAAGCGAAGTCCGCCGACATGAAGGCGATGGCTGCCAACGATCTGCATGTCGTTCGCTTCTGTAACCATGTTGGAATGCCGGCTCTGATGGATCGCAGCTCAGTGCTGGATATTCGTGAAAGCGCGCGGGAGGTGTCCATTCTTCCCGAAGCCGTTTCGCCGGTGCGTCACATTTACACCGACGGGCGGCCAGTTGGGGATGTCAATATCGTCGATCCGACAACAGTCGGGTATTCGGTTGGGCGCTGGGTAGGGGACACGCTGGTGGTTGACACGCGCGACTTTGATACTCACGGTCTGGTCGAGATCCCAGGCGGAGGGTATCGAACAGCCGATTCGCATCTGCTCGAATCCTATCGCCTGGTTGAGAATGGTGCCAACCTGGAGGTCACGTTTACATGGACCGATCCCGGTGTTTTCGCCGAGCCGCACACCTATTCGTATAGATATGCGCGTATGGGTCAGGACTATCGCGCTGTTGAGTGGTATTGCGACCCCGGAGATAACAATCGTGCCCACTTCTTGATCGACGCTCCCAAGCCTGTGGTTTGGCCCGATGGCGCGAAACAATAAGCCCCGTGCCTCATATACCGGGAATACGGCTCGCCGTCTGGAAGCGAGTCCTGAAGGAAAAGCGAAGATGCGCCGCTTTATTGGAAGAACGCTATCAAGCGGCCGCCCCAGCCGACGCTAAACCAAAGAAGCAACTCCGCGCAGCCAAGCGCCGCATGTCCGACAGTTGTGCGCGGAAGTTCGGTGTCAGGCGCACGGCGAACGACGTAGCGAAAAATCGTAAAGTGGAACAGGATCGCAGCAGCCAGACAGGCCATTTTGACCCGGAAAGCGATGTTGGCCAGGTAGCGGGTCGGATCGATGACCGCGATGATCACCCCAGCTGTAATCGTCAGGATCAGCGCGCCGAGGAACCAGCCGGACAACTCGCGCCACAAGGTGGAAAGAGGCAGTTTCAGGAAGCCAATCCCCAGCAGCCGAATGCTCATGATGCAGACCGCTCCCAGAACGGCCGTAATGCCTAGAAGATGAAACGATTGCAAGACCGGAATCGCATAGTTGGAGTTGCGAAACCATTCGAGTAAAGGCGCACTGTAGCACCAGAGTATGAACTTAGCTATCATGCCGACACCTCAGACATCCGGACATCTCAGACGAGTTAGATCTCGTAAGCCATGGTGCGACCGCAGATGATCACGCCGAACCAAAAGATAAGCGATAAGACAGCTATCACCTTCACGCCAGTGGGCACCTTCCCGGAGAAATCCCACTCCGCCATCTGAGGATAGTACCTGAGTTGGTAATACAGGGCATTGAGGACACCCAGCACCAGCAGAAGCATTTTGACTCGAAAAAACCGATTGGTGTACGCATCCGAAGCATGGATGGCAAAGAGCAGAAGTCCGGTCACCATCATAATGGTCATCCCGGCGATCATCCATGGGCCAATCTGCTTCATCATCCGCGATACGGGGACCGACGCGAATGCCAGGCGCAGGAAGCGAAGGTCGAGAAACATGACTATCCCCACAGAAATCGACAGACACAGCACATGGCTGCCTTCAATTAGCGGGTATGTGAGTGTCGACTCGCGAATCGAAGTAGCCCACATGGTGTGTTGTAACCAATGGCAAAATTCCAACATCGTTGATTGGCTCCGGGGACAGGGATCTGGTGCGGCAGCTAAGAGGAATTCTTCAGCGATTGCGAGCTTATTGCAGAAAAAGAGCGGGGTAGATCGCGCTGCCCCGCTCTTAGGTGAAGAAGATCAATAGCTTCCTTTTGGGGCATCCGCGCCAGTTGTGCCGGGACGAGCGATATCGTGATACAGCTTGGTCCCGTCTGGCATGATGGCGAAGAACAGCGACGCACCCTTTGTGCCGTCCTTCATGGGGTGGGCGACGATGGCGCACTTGTCGCCCGCCTTGAATGTTGCGCGCGTCCATCCCTGGCGGGCCATGATGTTCACCGCGCCGCCTTCGATGTCCCAGGTACCGACCGTGGAGGGGTCTTTCGCTCCCGGCGCCACCTTGACGATGATGTGAGTATGCGGGTTCTCCCAGTTGTACTCTTGCACGACTCCGTCGAACTCCATGTTCTTCTGAAGGTCAAACATTCCAAAGGAGTGGTGAGCAAACATCGGTACGCTGACGCCAGCAAGAACAAGTCCGATGGCGAGTGGCATTTTCAGTTTCATAAATTCATACTCCTCGTAGGACGCAATGCTCGTGGCGTGCGTCACTCAGTTGAATGCATGGTAATTCAGCGATTTCGGCGCTGGCAAGCGAATTCACAAAACTTTACTTTTGAAGCAACTGGTTTGTCAAGTTCCCAATAATGCCCAACAATCGTCGAAACAAAACTTTACTTGCATTGCAGAGAGATTTTCGCGATTCTTACGCCTGTGGGATATTCGGCTATCAGCGACAGTGACGGGGCTGCGTCCAATAACCACGGACGGCACTCCGGCTTTCACCAGATACTGGTAGCGGTTTCGCTTGTGCAGGCATTCGTCATACTTGCCCAGGGTTTCTTTGCGGGGAGTTTTTTGTCGGGGAGCGATTCCGCCGTGTCGTTTCACGAAATCGGGGGGTGGGCCGCATTAGCCCTCGCCTTAGCACAACTCTTGATGCTCGTTGGAGCTGCCGGCCGAAATTACGGCCTGTGGCTTCTGATGAGTTCGATAGGAATCGTACTTGGGGAGGCTCTGCAACTGGGGAGCGGCTATGGCCGGTTTCTCGAGGTGCACATCCCTTTGGCGGTCATTCTTGTTGGTGGAATCACATGGCAGATTCTTTGGATTGTGCAGCATCCTCGAAGCCGGGGACGATAGATCGACGAAAATTTTTAGCAACAGCCGCTCAGGGGGCCTCGCTGCTGGCTCTCCCCGGCTTTGCGGGTTGCCTCGGACCACGTCCCGAAAAGCGGGTACTGCCCAGCGATGTGCCTCGTCCGGCACTGTTTCAATCCGCGCTGCCGCTGCCGCCCAGGCTCCGCGCCAAGCCTTCCCCGGATGGCATAGCGCGTCTTGCCCTGTCCGCAGAAGAGGGTCTTTCGTCGATCCTGGCAAGCGATTCGTCTCGAGTCAGCAATCCAACTCGGGTCCGGGGTTATAACGGCATCTTTCCCGGGCCGATCATCGAGGTGGATAGCGGGCAACGTCTCCTGGTGCTGCTCGCCAATCGGCTCAACGAGCCTATCGTGAACCATCTTCATGGCGGGCGAACTCCGGCAGTGTCGGACGGCTTTCCGATGGATTTCATTCTGCCATTGGCTGGCGGAGCCAATCCTCCGCGTCTGGAAGAAATTCAGTCGGCTGCAAAGAGCGGCGGCTGGCAGGTCTTCGATTATCCCAACCAGCAGCGCGCCACGATGCTCTGGTATCACGACCACCGCATGGATTACACCGGACGCCAGGTGTGGCATGGATTGGCTGGGTTGTATATCGTGCGTGATGATGAAGAGCGATCCCTTGCATTGCCATCGGGTGATCGAGAGATCGCCCTGGCCATTGCAGATCGATCGTTTGATGCGCAATGCCAGTTCAAATACCCCTCCATGCCCGACGGCATGCTGGAAGAGGCCTACATGGGCGGCGTGCTCGGAGATGTGATCCTGGTTAACGGCGCACCCTGGCCGTCGCACCCGGTTGCAACCGGCCTTTACCGCCTTCGCATCCTCAATGCATCGAACTCTCGCGACTACATTCTGGAACTGGATCGTACCATGCCGGTTGGCTACCAATTCGCCCAGATCGGCACTGACGGCGGGCTGCTTCAGAAGGCGATTCACCGGCGTCAGATCCATCTTGCGCCCGCCGAAAGAGTGGATCTGTTGGTCGACTTTGCCGGGTGTCCGCTCGGCACTCCGATTCGCTTGCTCAACACAGCCGACTCGGGTCCGCTTGGA
>Ga0302319_10004153_pt1 | contig 29949 bp, 25 predicted proteins | sample Bog_T0_2_FD_203319 | JGI IMG/M metagenome (GOLD analysis project Ga0302319, IMG submission 203319) | Peat permafrost microbial communities from Stordalen Mire near Abisko, Sweden - Bog_T0_2 | ecosystem: Environmental > Terrestrial > Soil > Wetlands > Peat | place: Sweden: Abisko, Stordalen Mire... | reverse complement strand
CCGGCTCTTTCGGGACACGAGCACTTGTCGACGGCCCCAAGAGCCGCCTGGAAACGCGGCTGCAGGCAGGATTGCCTGCCCCACAACAAATACAGAATCCCAGTTGTGGGAAAACTATGCGGCATTACCCTTACGGTCGCGGCTGTGAACGCGCATCAGTAAGGGAGCGCTTGATTCGTCAGCACCATCTTGCCGCCGCTCTGCTTCACCGGAAAGAGCGCGCTCTTGCCCACCAGCTTTTCAAATCGCGGCTCCTCTTCGTTCGTGGCCACCAGGTAATACCGCTCCGGCCCGAGCCACCGGTCCCGCCACTGCGCATCGTTCAAAAAGACGTCCGGAGCGCCCGGCGCGTACGACCCGTATACCAGGTTATTGAACCGCCCATTGAGCAGCCATGCCGTCCGGTTGGTATAAAAGAAGACGGAGGAAAACGTGTAGTAGTGATGGTCCACCACCAGGTTCCCCCGCGGCGACCGCTCCAGCGCCTCCACTAACGGGCGTGACGCCAGATAGGGATCGAACACCACCATCGCCAGCCGGGCGGCATGGAAAAACAGCACCATCATTACGGCGGCAGCCAGGAAGGCGCGCTGCCCCACAGCCCGCAGGCTGCCCAGGGCGCCGATGAGGAACGCCGCGGCCGCCATGGCCAGCGGGAGCCGCAAGTACGCGAACGACTCCAGCGTCAAATCCTCCATGTGGCCCAACGAGAGCGTATAGGCGCTGGGATGCCGCGAGAGAGCCTGCGAGATATCGCCGGGAGCGGGGACGTTGCGCACCGCCACCAGTATCAGAATGCAGGCCACCGCCGCACACCCCGTCACCACCGCCAGCACGCGAGTGCCGCGCCGCACCCAGCCGCCGCCCGCGGCCATGGCGGAGCCGAGCAGCAGAGCCAGTGCGGGGTAGCAGGGCATCGAATAATACTCCTGCGTGGTGGAAAAGGTGAAGAAAACCAGCAGGAAACCGGTCCAGCAAAGGGCCAGCAAACGCGTACGGCCGGCGCGGTCCAGCGGTTTGAACGACAGCCGCGCCACCGCCGGAAAGTAGACGCTCCAGGGAAACAGCCAGAGCAGATGAAAGAGCCAGAAGTACACTCGCGGGACCGTGTCGTAGTCGCGCGGAGAGCGCAGATTCAGGAACCGCAGCACCTGCTCGTTGATGAAATAGAACCAGAGGAATCCATGGTATTCGCCGGGCACGCTGCGCATCGTGAAGTCGAAGTAGGGCGGATTGCGCAAAGTCGCCAGCACGTGCCAGGGCGCGGCGATCAGCAGCATGATGGCCAGGCCGCTCCAAGGGCGCAGCCGCTTCCACACCCGGCCCGAAAACAGTTGTCGCGTGAGCACCAGATAGACAGCCGCCGCGGCGCCGGGGAACAGCAGCGCGACCGCGCTCTTGAGCAGCAGGCCGACGCCGAGACTGGCGGCCAATAAAAATGCCCACAGGCGCGGATGCGTCTCCTGCTCGTCCAGCACGCGCAGGAAGGCCCACATGGAGAGCGCGATGGTAGCCGTCAGCATGACGTCGGGAATCAGAATCCGCGTAAACAGGAACAGCCCGATGCATGTGGAGATCGCCAGGCCCGCGTAGAAACCGGCGCGCCGTCCGAACGCCCACGTGCCGAAGGCCGCCGTCAGCCACGCTAGGGCCACGCACGATAGCGCCACGGGAATGCGGGCAGCCCAGTCGAAGGCGCCGAAAATCTTATACGAGATGGCGATCAGCCAATAAATCAGCGGCGATTTTTCGAGATAGACGACGCCATCGATGCGCGCCGTGACCCAATCGCCCGAGGTCAGCATGTTGCGCGCGATCTGCGCCTGCACGGCATCGACATCGTCCATGAGCGAAGGCGGGGAAAGAATGCAGCCCAGATAAATCGCCGCGGCGACCAGGGCGACGCCTAGGTAGAGGTAAAGCTGTTTGCGGCCATTGGCCCGGCGGCCGGAATTTGTGTCGTCTGAATTCTCCATCGCTTCATCCACAGTAGCAGCAGCATCAGCCCCCAAAGATGATATCCGATATTGGCGCGCCGGTTCATATGTTGGCCGACCAGGTTCTCCAGGGCATCCCGCCGGAACAGTCCGCTCTGGCCGCCCTCCGCCGAAATGGTGTCCAGCAGCAGCGTGCGCAAGGGGCCGCGCAGCCATTCGTGGGCCGGAAAATCGAATCCCATTTTCTTGCGACTTAGCGTGGATGGCGGCAGTTTGCCCCTCATGAGTTCCCGCAGCACGATCTTCTGCCGCTTGCCCCGAATTTTCAACCGTTCCGGCAGCGAAGCGGCGAATTCCACGATGCGGTGGTCGAGGTAGGGCGGGCGCACTTCAATGGAATGTGCCATGCTCATGCGGTCCACTTTGGCCAGAATGTCGTCGGGAAGATAATACTGCTGGTCGAACCGCAGGTAGGTCTCCACGCCGTCGCCTTCAGGCGAAAGATCGCGCAGAATGCCGGCCATCGCTCCGGGCAGCGGAGCGGCCACCAGCCCGGCCTTTTCCGCCTCGGAGAATGTGCCGTTCCAATAGACGTGCGCCTGGCCGGCGGGCATCAGGCAGCCTTCCACGAAACGTTTCAGCATGTACTCGAAGCTGATCTTATCGTCGGAAACCGGCCACCGCCCCAGCGCCCCGCGAGCCGCGCGAAGCAGCCATCCCGGCAACCGGCGCGCACGCCGCGCAAGCTGGTCGGCGCGATAGGTCAGGTATCCTCCGAACAACTCGTCGGCCCCTTCACCGCTCAGCGCCACCGTCACATTGCGGCGCGTGAGCCGCGAAAGGAACCAGACGGGCAGTGCGCCGCCATCCGCGTTGGGCTCGTCGAAATAATAGGCAAATTGTTCGATGGCGTCGGCCAGGCCGCTCTCGGGGTTGACGTCGAACTCCTGGTGGTCGGTGCCGTACCGGGCGGCGAGGTGGCGGATGTGCGCCGATTCGTCGAAACTGCGGCCGGTGAAGGAGATCGAAAGTGTCTTCAGGCGCGACGACGACGCGGCCGCGGCGTAGTGCAGCAAGGTGGAGGAATCGAGCCCGCCGCTGAGCCATAGTCCGAGCGGCACATCGGACAACAGGTGTTCGCGGACGGACTGCTGGAGCAGCGAGTCCAGCGTGCCGGTGGCCGATTCCAGGCTGCAATCCGAAGCCGCGCAACGCGGGATCCGCCAATACGCCTCCGACCGCGTTTGGCCATCCTGCCACTCCAGCCAACACCCCGGACCGAGCTTCTCAATGCCTTCCACCATGGTGTACGGCGCCGGCACGTAGTTGAGCGAGAGGTAGCAATCGAGCGCCGCCGGATTCAAATTGCGCTCCACCTCGGGATGCACGAAGATGGCCTTGATTTCGGAGGCGAAGTAGAGGTCGCATCCGCGCCGCGCCACGTATAGCGGCTTGATGCCCATGCGGTCGCGGGCCAGCACCAGGCGGCCGCACGATTCCGTCCAGAGCGCCAGGCCGAACATGCCGCGCAAGCGTGCGAAACAACCCACGTCCCATTCGAGGAATGCGGCCAGGACCACCTCGGTATCGCTCTGCGAGTGAAAGCGACGGCCGCGCTGTTCGAGTTCCCGCCGCAATTCCGCGTGGTTGTAAATCTCGCCATTGAAGACGATCACGGTATCGCGGCTTTCCGAAAATAGGGGTTGAGCGCCGGACTCCAGGTCGATGATCTTCAGACGCGTAGCGGCCAGCGATACGGTGTCGGATTCAAACACACCTTGCTGGTCCGGCCCGCGGTGCAGGATGGTCGCGGCGGCGCTCCGGATCCGTTCGGGGTCCGGGCGCCAGTTACGATGTGTAAAACCAGCGATTCCACACAAAATTCACAACTCCAGGGTGCCTATAAGTGTTTTGGGGGCAGGGACGGGAGCCCAGGACATTCCAATCTAACAGAATGTCGGCTGGCACGGCTAGTCAAGGGTGCTTAAACGGTTTCGGGAGGCACGTCTCTGAACGACCGCTCCCTCGCGGTCGCGGCTCTGTAAACACTTACAAACATTGAGACGCCATTCTGAGCCGCGCGCGCCAGCAAGCGGTTCTTAACCAAAATCCCGAAACTGTTTAAGCACCCGCTAGTCAATAAGGGCTACCGGCATGGTTGTATCCTTGGACGAAGAATCAGCGTCATAAAGTAGAATGCCAGTTCGTGGCCTCACCTTGGTATTTTTGGCAGTGGCGGCGATCCCGGTCGTCTACTACGGGATTGCCCTGTTTAGCTGCTGGAGGTTCTTCCGGCGTCCTGAGCGTCGGGAAGATACCGGATTCACGCCGCCGATCAGTAACCTCAAGCCCATCCGGGGCCTCGATCCGGATGCCTACGAGAACTTCGCCAGCTTCTGCCGGCAGGACTATCCGGATTACGAACTGCTGTTTTGCGTAGGCGACCGCGAAGACCCGGCGATCCCACTGATCGACAGGCTGAAACTGGAGTTCCCGGAGCGGCGCATCCGCGTACTGTTCGGCTCGGGCCGCGACGCTTCCAACGACAAGGTGGCGAAGTTGGCGCGTCTGGTGAGCGAGGCGGAGCACGAGCACGTGGTGATCAGCGACAGCGATGTGCGCGTGCGGCCGGACTATTTGCGGAAGGTAGTGGCGCCGCTGGCCGATCCCAAAATCGGCGCCGTCACGTGCTTCTACCTGTCGATCGACGAGCGGAGTTTTGCGGACCGTCTGCAATCGGTGGGGATGATGTCCGATTTCTACGCCGGCATCGTAGTGGCGTGGCAACTGGACGGCGTGAAATTCGCGTTGGGGCCGACGATTGCCACCACCCGCGAGCGGCTGGCGGCTTTCGGCGGGTACGAATCCATCGAGAATCGGCCGGCTGACGATCTGCTGGTGGGCCGCCTGATCGCGGACCAGGGCGTGGAAGTGGAACTGTCGCGGTATACGGTGGAGACGGTGGCGGACTACCATTCCATCCGCGATCTGATTCACAAACGGCTGCGCTGGATCGTAGTGATGCGCTACATGCGGCCTTGGGGCCATTTCGGTCTCGTGTTCACCCACGGGCTGCCTTGGGCGCTGGCGGCGGTGGCGGTGCATCCGTCGTGGGCCGTCGCCGCCGGATACCTGGGAATCTACTTCGCGATGCGCTGCGCGATTACGGCGATGATCGCTGTCTGGGGCCTGAAGCAGCGCTCCTATTGCCGAAAAATGGGGCTGATCCCGGTGTGGGACGCGGTGGCGTTCCTGATCTGGGCGGCGAGTTTCGCGCGGCGCAGCATTCGCTGGCGCGGCAGCGATTATTACATTCGCGGCGGTACGCTGGTCCCCGTGAATCCGGCCTTCGCCGAGCCCGAGCAGACATAAGCGGACAGCGATCTCCAGCACTGCCATGATGTGGCGGACACACGAGATGCTTGCAGTCGGTGGGGCAGGCGGTGCTCGCCTGCCCGCCCCGCTGAATTAGTTAGTTTCTGTCATGAAACTGCCTTCAAGTGGTAAGGACCGCTTGCTTGCGGGGTGCCCTCTGGGCCGGGCTCGGAAAAGGCCGCGACGATTCCACGAGACTTGTTACTGAGCCGCGACCGCCAGGGAGCGGTCTTGCCGTTACGAGCCTGCCTTCAAGTGGTAAGGACCGCTTGCTTGCGGGGTGCCCTCTGGGCCGGGCTCGGAAAAGGCCGCGACGATTCCACGGGACTTGTTACTGAGCCGCGCCCCGCCAGGGAGCGGTCTTGCCGTTACGAGCCGGAGTTTCATGACAGAAACTAATCAGGCCCGCTGCTCGAATAGGATCGAGCGAAGGCGAGCGCCGCCTGCCCCACCCGCGAAGCTCTCGCCATCGAAAGGAATGGCTCAGCGCATTTTCCCCGCCAGTTTGAAATTGCGGGCGACATCAGGAGTTCTGAACTTGCCTAACGCTCCCTCACCCCGTAAGGGAGCGTCAGATGTTGGCTCGCTTCACGTGGCTCCGGGGCGCGGCCCAAACTGTCCGCTACGTCACCGGATTGCTCAGCACTCCAATAGATTCGATTTCCACTTCCAGAATGTCGCCGGGGGACATCTTGCGGGTGCTGCCGGGAGTGCCGGTGTAGACGATATCGCCGGGCAGGAGCGTCACCCAGCCACTGATCCAACTCACGATCGCGGGGCAGTCGAAGATCAGGTCGGAGGTGTACTGCTTCTGCACAGTTTCGCCATTGAGGCGGGTTTGGAGAAGCAGGTTGCCGTAATCGATGCCCGTGACGATGGCGGGTCCGAGTGGCGCGAAGGTGTCGCAGCCTTTGGCGCGCCACCATTGCAAGTCCTTGCCGGGACCGTGCTGCCAGTTACGTTCGCTGACATCGTTGCCGCAGGTGACGCCGAAAATGGCGGCGCGGGCTTCGTCGACAGTAGCGTTTCTTACGGGCTTGCCGATGACGGCGACCAGTTCGCCCTCGTAATGGAGGTCGGTGGCGTCGCGCGGAGTAACGATGGGACCGCCGGGATCCTGCAGGGAAGTCACCGCTTTATAAAAGATCTCGGGACGCGTGGGCTGCGGACGTCCGCCGAGGTGACTCTTGTAATTGAGGCCGACAGCGAGGATCTTGCCGGGCTGGCAGGGCGCCAGCAGCGCCACGCTGGAGAGTGGCAGCGTGGCGCCGGTCTCGGCGTGACTGCCGAAAAGGTCGCCGCCGATGGGGCGCACGGTTTCACCATCCAGAATGGCGTAGCCCGTCGTCGAGCCGGAACGATAGCGAATGTATTTAATCACGCTTCGCTATTGTAACGCCGGGGCGAGCGAGGCGACGATCACGGGTGTGCTGGTGGGCACGTCCACTCCAGTGTCGGCTTCCATGGTGACCGCCAGGGCGGCGGTAGCATCCATATCCACTGGGCCGCGTCGCACGTCGATCGCAGTGCCATCGCTTTCGGATTGGAATATGCCGGCGCGGATGGGGCTGGCGCCTTTGGCTTTGGGGATGAACCAGAGCTCGTAGGCTTTCCCAGCGGGCGCCTGCGGGAGGTTGGAAGCGATCAACAGACATCCCAGGGTGAGGTTGCAGAAGACTTTGCCCTTGGGCTGGCCTGTCTTCTCACCGAAGGATGCGACGGTGGTATCGGGACCGTTGAGAATGGCGAAAGCCCCGTTGAGGCGCGTGATCTCGATGATCTGGCTCCGCGATTGCTCATTCAGTCTGAGAACCTCGCGGGAGAAATCCCATTCGCGTCCGCCGAAATAAAACGCGGCGGCGAGACACATGATAGTCGATCCGGCGAGGAACGGAGTCCATCCAAAGCTGCGCTGCCCGGCGCCCACGGAGGCCAGAATGCGGCGCCGCAGTCTTGGGGATATTGCGGCGGGCGCGGAGATGGCGCCGAGCAGGGCCGTCATTTCGCGCGCGCGCTTCATTTGCGCCAGACACACTTCGCATCCGCGGTCCAGGTGCGCGCGGATTTCATCGCGCTCGGGATTTTCGGCCAAGGCGAGAGCGTACAACTCGTAGTGATCCCGCAATTCGGAGCAGTTCATGCCGACACCGCACGAGCGCCAACTTCGTCGCGAAGATTTTTCAAAGCCTCCCGGACCCAAGTCTTGACAGTGCCGAGCGGTTGACCCATGCGTTCCGCTATCTCGGTCTGCGAGAGGCCTTCGAAGTAGGCCAGTTCAATCGCTTGCCGCTGGTGAGCGGAGAGTTTTTCGACGGCGGCTCCGATCGCGCGCGCTTTGTCTGAAGCTAAGATGCCGAGATCCATGCCGGTGTAAAGAGAAGGACGATCGGTCTCCGCGAATTCCACGGCGTGGCGTTCGCGGCCGCCGGAGGAGCGGAGGTAGTCGATAGCGCGGTTGCGCGCGACGGCGAGGAGCCAGGGGCCGACGGCGCCCTTCCGCGCATCGAAGGCGTGCACGCGGTTCCAGATGCGGAGGAAAGTTTCCTGCACGAGGTCTTCGGCGATGCCGGTGTCGCGCACCACGCGGAGAATGAGCGAATAAGCGACGCGGCCGTAGCGGTCGTAGAGGTCCGCGAGGGCCTGTGGTTCGCGGCGTTGGAGGCGGACGACGATATCGGCGTCTCCCTCGGCGGCGCGAAACGCCAGCAGGATGGGCAGTAGAAACATTCTGAGATTCCGTTTGCGCGGGCCGCGCGTAGCGGCGAATTCGTGCGCGTCCCATTGTATATGCGAGCGCGAAGGCGGTGCAAGATTTGGCGCCGCGCAAAAATTTGGCGGCGCTGCAGCGGCGAATGGAACTCGATGAAAATCGAATCGCGGGGCGAAATGCATTTTTCTCTTGACTTTCTTCGCGAACAACCTTATATATGAATCACATTGCGATTTTTTCAAGTCGCAAAATTTGATGTTAGGGAGAAAAAATCGATGAAGAGCGCAACCAAGAAAGCCGCCCCGAAGAAAAAGGCTGCTCCGAAGAAAAAGAAGTAGCTTAGGGCGCGCCCTGCATAAGGGCCGTTAAAACAGGTTTCACTCCAAGGCCCCGATTTCTCGGGGCCTTTTTCTTTGATTCAGGCTTTTCCCTCCGATTCCCCGCGGCAGTCATGGAGCAGAGGAACTCTGGCGTTGGTACGGATCCCAGCCCCGACCCTGACTGCGTGCGCTCGCGAGCGGATGTCCTCTTCGATCCTATCGGCTTCGCCGCCGCCCTGATGTCGCCCCGCAATTCCTGCGTGGCGGGGAAAATGGGCTGAGCCATTCCTTTCGATGGCGAGAGCTTCGCAGGTGGGGCAGGCGGTGCCGCCTGCCCGCCCGCGCTGAGTTACGGGCCGCGAAACAACAAGCTCAGAACTCCTGACGTCGCGGAATTTGGGATGAGCCCGTTTTCGTGGCGCAGGCACTCCTGCCTGCTGGGTCGAGACTCATCTCGACCCTCTTCGCGAGCGGCATCCACCTTCCCGGAGCGCCGAGAAGAGTCTCGGCGCCGCAGACACGAGTGTCTGCGCCACGTCATGGCTCAGGTCAATTTCCCCAACTATCCGAAATCCCCGGCCGACATCAGGAGTTCTGAAGCTGACCAAATATCTCCAACGTGCGCAATCGCTCCCTAACGGTCGCGGCTCCGTCAAATGCGCATGCCGACCCGCGCGCGGGAGCAAGCGGTTGGGTCTGAGTGCACAGGATATTACTTCGCGGCTCCTTAGGCCCGCTGCTCGAATAGGATCGAGCGAAGGCGAGCACCGCCTGCCCCACCTGTTTACTCACGCACCGGGATCGATGGACTCGTCCTCGCCGCCACGAGGCGTTACATCCGATGGTCTCCGACATCGCCCCTGCTTTCGGCACGGAGTCCGCCATCGGTCGCGATACACTGGTAGACCATGTCGCTCTTGGACGTTCTGATTGGCCGCCCGCTTTCCTCCCGCGAAGAGCGGGGACAACGACTCGCTGTCGCGGCGGGAGTCGCCGTATTCGGACTCGACGCGTTGAGCTCGGCGGCTTACGGACCGGAAGCCGCGCTAACAGTCCTGCGGCCTCTGGGCGAATTGGGCGGCCACTATATCGTGCCGCTCAGTCTGGGAATCATCGGGCTCCTGACCATCGTCTATTTCTCATACCGCCAGACCATCGAGGCCTATCCCTCGGGCGGCGGATCGTTTACCGTGGCGCGCGAGAACCTGGGGAGTTTTGCCGGCCTGCTGGCCGGCGCCGCCCTGATGATCGACTACATCCTGAACGTGGCCGTGGGCATCTCCGCCGGCGTGGGCGCGCTGGTTTCCGCGGCGCCGTCCCTTCAGCCTCATATCCTGGCTCTGTGTCTCGGCATCCTGGCCGTTATCACGCTGATCAACCTCCGCGGCCTGCGTGAAGCGGGGCTGGTCTTCATGGCGCCCACGTACCTGTTCGTCGCCTCATTGCTGGCCATGATTGCGATGGGCTTCTTCAAAGCGCTGACGGCCGGAGGTGCGCCCGTGCCCGTGGTGGCGCCGCCGCCGTTCGCGCCAGTCACCGCGGCCGTCGGTTGGTGGCTCATGGTCAAAGCTTTCTCCAGCGGTTGCACGGCGCTCACCGGAGTGGAGGCCGTCAGTAACGGCGTGATGGCGTTCCAGGAGCCCGCTGTGAAATCGGCGCGCCGCACCCTGGCGGCCATTATCGCCATCCTGATGGTGTTGCTCGGCGGGATTGCCTGGCTGGCGCGGATTTACCACATTGGCGCCACCGATCCCGGCGGCCCCGGCTACCAGAGCATGTTGTCGCAATTGCTGGGCGCCGTCGCTGGCAGAGGGCCATTCTACTTCGTGGCGATCACCTCCGTGGTGCTGGTGCTGGTCTTTTCGGCGAATACCTCTTTCGCCGATTTTCCGCGGCTCTGCAATGTCATCTCCGAGACGGGATATCTGCCCAGAACATTCGGCATGCGTGGGCGCCGACTGGTTTTCTCCATCGGAATCGTGGTGCTGGCCGGGGTCGCGGCCCTGCTGCTGACAGTCTTCGGCGGCGTTACCGACCGCTTGATCCCGCTCTTCGCCATCGGCGCGTTTCTGGCTTTCACACTTTCGCAGGCCGGCATGGTGATGCATTGGAAGCGCACCGGCGGCCCGCACGCGCGCCACAGCATGGTGATCAACGGCGTGGGCGCTACGGCCACGGGCCTCACCCTGGTGGTGATTCTGTCGGCGAAATTCCTGGAGGGCGCATGGATCACGATGCTGCTGATGCCCCTGCTGCTGGCGGCCATGATGTATGTGCGGCGGCACTATGAATGGGTGGCGCGGGCCCTGGAAGCGCCCATGGAATTCGAACCGGGCAAGCCGAATCCGACCATGATTGTTCTGCCCGTGCAGCGCTGGAACAAGATTGCCGCCAAGGCCCTGCGCTTTTCCCTGAATCTCTCGGCCGACGTGCGTGCCGTTCACATCGAGTGTCCGGAGAGCGCGGCTCTGGTGCAGCAGTGGCAGGTACAGGTGGCGCGGCCGTCGCGTGAAGCGGGCCTGCAGGAGCCGGAACTGGTGGTGCTGGCGTCGCCGTTCCGCTTTATTGTGGCCACCATCGTGAACTACACGCTGGACCTGGCGAACAAGAATCCCGGCTGCACCGTCGCCGTGGTAATTCCGGAGCTGGTGGAGAGCCGCTGGTATCATTACCTGCTCCACAATCAGCGCGCCAACCTGCTGAAGGCGATGCTGCTGGTGAAGGGGAACGAGCGGATTGTAGTGATCAACGTCCCTTGGTATTTGCAGTAGCGGCGAAGGTGGGGCAGGCGGTGCTCGCCTGCCCGCCCGCGCTGAATTGAATTAGGCCCGCATGCTCGAATAGGATCGAGCGAAGGCGAGCACCGCCTGCCCCACCCGCGAAGCTCTCGCCATCGAAAGGAATGGCTCAGCGCATTTTCCCCGCCAGTTTGAAATTGCGGGGCAACATCAGGAGTTCTGAAGCTGACCAAATGTCTCGAACGTGCGCAATCGCTCCCTAACGGGGTGCCCTCTGGGCCCGGCTCTGTCAAATGCGCATGCCGCGCGCGGGAGCAAGCGGTTGGGTCTGAAATGCACGGGATATTTCTTCGCGGCTTCTTAGCATGAAACGCTGTACTAAAGCCGCGCTGCCTACGCCGGCTGCTGCTGGGTCATGCAATGGAGCGCGCCCAGGCCCCAAATCAGCTCGGTGCAATTGATGCCCACCACTTCACGATCCGGAAACAGACGCGCCAGAACGGTCAGCGCGACGCGGTCGTTCGGATCGTTGAACGTGGGCGCCAGCACCAGCCTGTTGGCGATATAAAAATTCGCATAGCTGGCGGGCAGCCGTTGACCGGCAAAGATCAACGGGCTCGGCATGGGCAGCTTCACCACCTTCAGACCGGCGGCGCGAAGCAGGGCGTGGTTCTCTCGCAGCGGCTCGTAATTGGCGTCCGGGCGGCCGGCCTCCGACGCCACCACCACGGTGTCCGCGGAGACGAAGCGCGCCAGGTCGTCGACATGCCCGTGAGTGTCGTCGCCGGCGATGCCGTTGCGCAGCCAGATCACGCGCTCGATTCCCAGATAGTCGCGGAAGTGGCGCTCGATCTCGCCGCGGCTCATCCCCGGATTGCGCTGCTGCACCTCGCTCAGCAGGCACTCCTCGGTGCTCAGCAACAGGCCGGCTCCATTGACGTCGATACTGCCGCCTTCGAGCACCATCTCGGGCTGGAACAGCGTCAGTCCCAGGTGTTTCGCCAGTGTGCCGGGCACCAGGACGTCCTTGCGCCAATCGTCATATTTGGCCCACGCATTGAAGCGCCAGCCGGTGAGCGCCACTTCGCCGCGGCGATCTTTCACGAAGATCGGACCGAAGTCGCGCGTCCAGACGCGGTTCGTGGAGCACGGGAAAAACTCCACCGCTTCCATCGCCGCGCTGGCCTTGCGCAGTACTCCGCGGGCGCGCGCTTCCTCCGCGGCGCCCGCCACCAGGATGCGCACTTTCTCCACGCGGCTGAGCTTGCGCACGATCTCGGCATACACCCACGGGATGGGCGCAAAGCGGCCGGGCCAGTCGTTGGCATTGTGCGGCCAGGCGATCCAGGTGGCCTCATGCGGCTCCCATTCCGCGGGCATGCGGAAGCCGCGCTGGTGCGGAGTCGCTGTCTTCAATCGATCACCCGGCTCAAGATGGGACCGTAGGCGTCGATGCGCCGGTCGCGCAGGAACGGCCAGTTGCGGCGCGTGTCATCGATCGAGCGCGGGTCGCACTCCACTATCAGAATCTCTTCGGCATCGTGGGACGCTTCGGCCATCAGTTGGCCGTGGGTATCGCAGACGAACGATCCGCCCCAGAATTCAATTCCCTTTTCGGGCGGACCCTCATACCCCACGCGGTTCACCGACGCGACATACACCCCGTTGGCGATGGCATGCGAGCGTTGGATGGTCCGCCAGGAGTCGTGCTGCGCGCGGCCGAATTCCTGCTTCTCCGAAGGATGCCATCCGATGGCGGTGGGGTAAAAGAGGATCTGCGCGCCGCCCAGCGCGGCCAGGCGAGCGGCTTCGGGATACCACTGGTCCCAGCAGATCAGCGGGGCGATGCGCGCGTAGCGCGTGCTGAAGCAGCGGAAGCCCAGGTCGCCGGGGGTGAAGTAATATTTCTCGAAATACAGCGGATCGTCGGGGATGTGCATCTTGCGATAGATGCCCAGCAGCGCGCCATCGGCGTCGATGACGAGCGCGGTGTTGTGGTACACGCCGGCGGTGCGCCGCTCGAAGACCGAGCCCACGATGACCACCTGCAGTTCGCGCGCCAGGCGCGTGAAACTCTCGCTGGTGGGGCCGGGGATGGTCTCGGCGAGATCGAACAGTTCGGCGCGTTCCTCGCGGCAGAAATATTGCGAGCGGAAGAGTTCCTGCACGCAGATAATTTGCGCGCCTTTCCCGGCGGCGTCGCGGATGCGCCACTCGGCTTTTGCCAGATTCTCGTTGGGGTCCACGCCGCAGGCCATCTGGACCAGGCCCACGCGGAATTTTGCCAAATGCACAAAACCATTGTACCGGCGTATGATTGCTATTGAGCTACCGAGCGCTGGTCCTCTTCGATATCGACGGCACCCTCACGCGGCGTGCCGGTCCCCATCACCGCGACGCGCTGGCCGCGGGTATCCGCCGCGTCACCGGTCTCGAAACTACCACCGACGGGATCCCCGTACAAGGCATGCTCGACCCCGTCATCCTGGCGACTATGATGCGGCGCGCCGGGGTGAAGGCGGCCGAGGTGCGTGAGGCCATGCCCGCGGTGATGCGCGCGGCGGAGCGCTACTATCTGCGGGTCTGTCCGGAACTGCGCGATAAGCATTGTCCCGGCGTGGAGCCGCTGCTCGAACGGCTGACGCGGCGGAATGTTCTACTGGCGCTGGTCACCGGAAATCTGACGCGCATCGGCTGGCGCAAGTTGGAGCGGGCCGGACTGCGCGATTATTTCCGCTTCGGCGCTTTCGGCGAGATGGCCAAGACGCGCACCGGTCTCGCGAAGCTGGCCATGCGGCAGGCGCGCCGCGAGAAGTCGATCACGCGCGACGCGCCGATTTCGCTGATTGGCGATGCGACGTCGGATGTGATCGCGGCGCTGGCCAACGGCATTCGGGCGATCTCGGTGCAGACGGGAATCACGCCGGTGGAGGAGTTGCGGCGTGAGGGCCCGGATATCTTGCTGAAGGATTTGCGGGAGTTGAGGCTGTGGATGGTGGAGACGCGGGTGGATCGTGGCGCGAAATAGGGCTAGTCCGTTCCCCCGAGGTTCAGATCCAGTAACTGCCTGGCTGTCAAAATCCAGGTACCCTTCCACGACGTCGGAAAATGCTTGATGTCCGGTTACCAGATAGTCTGCGCCGGCGGCCTGAGCGCATTCGAGGAGCATATCGTCGTCCGGGTCGGAACAGGCTCAGAACTCCTGATGTCGTGGAATTGGGTTGAGCCGGGGGGTGGGGCCAGGCTTCAGCCTGCGGCGGACTTCAGTCCGCCCGCCGCAGGTCTCACATCGTTGGCAGGAGGGCGGGCTGAAGCCCACCGCAGACTGAAGTCTGCCCCACCTTCGAAAGGCTCGCCAGCGAGTGGCGGCCCGAAGTGGCTCACCTTATTTCCCCGGGACAACCGAAATTGCGGACGACATCAGGAGTCCAGAGGCTCGTGCGGTTTCCGTGGGACGAACCCAAAGGCTGTTCTGGCGGATAGCACGGAGCGTACCTGATATGATCGCCGCACTTCGCCGAAACTTCGGGCGGCTAATGACTTCTTCGTACTCCGCGTAAACGGGCCGCTGACGCATAGTTGAAATGAGCCGCTAAGGGCCAGCACGAGGACCTGCGCCGGAGGGCCGAGAGGCTGGAGCAATGCCGAGACAACGATGTTCGTATCGAGAACGACCCGGATCATGAGCCCGGTTGCGAACGGTCTTCACGCCGGGCTTTCCGGGCCGCGGCAATCTCCGCGGCAATCTCTTCGATGGAAAGACGATCCAGTCCAGCTTCCTGGGAACTCGCCCATGACTGCCGAAGCCACTCAGGCACGAGGTCGTGCTCGATCACCTGGAGGGCATATTCTTCTGTTGAAAGACCCCTGGCGCGCGCCTTGGCAGCGAGAACCGCGGTCTTTTCGTCCGGAAGATTGATAGTCAGAGTCATGAAATCCCCCGGATCCATCATATTGTGTTGGAAAGGGCCGCTGAGGCGACAGTCGGGCAGCCCCCTAGCTTTCTGGCGTGAAACTCACTTCAAATGGCAAAGACCGCTTGCTTGCGCGCGCGGCTCGGAAAACGCGCGATGATTCCACGGGACTTGTTACTGAGCCGGGCCCAGAGGGCACCCCCGCCAGGGAGCGGTCTTGCCGTTACGAGTCGGAGTTTCGCGACAGAAACCAGCTATAGCGGGGCAGGAAATCCAGGAACCGGCCGAAGAGTATCTTGGAGGGAGCAAATGTCCAAATCGGTTTCGATGATCGGAATCGATCCCGGAGAACTACGCTGGGTCCGCATGTTGCTGTTCCTCCTGCGACACCCCGATCCCCTCATATCTGAGATGGCTCGCCAGACGCTGGTATATCTTGTGAAAAACGCACATGAACAGGCGGAACCAGGGACCCAACCGCTCAACCACGCGGGCTGAAACGCCGCGGGTTTACTGAGGCGCGGCGTTGGCGAAGTAGTACTGCCGGGCTTGCACGCGCACCGAATTCGCCGGCAAGGTGGGAATCTCCACTTTGATTCGCCTCTTGTCGCGGTATGCGGTCGCCGGGTCGATATCCGGCACGTAGCGCAGAATGTACTGCGTGGTAATCTCGCCTTGTAGCGCCATTACCGATTTGTTGACCGCCTGAGCAATCGCCGAGGTGTATCCGCCGGTGCCCACGTGCAGCGCATAGTTGCCTTCATCCGAAGGCGTCGACAGGTAGCCCGATACGTCGGTGTAGGGATTGCTCAGCGGATATTCCACGTGCCCGCCAGTCTCTTTCGCCAACCGCTCCAGGTTGTCGGAATCGTCCGTCGAAGCTCCGAACGCCACCGTGCTTACGCCGTAGACCGTTACCAGGTTGCGCTGCGCCAACTCGATCGCCTGGTCCAGCGTGTAATCGCTCGCGGTGTCGTGCCCATCCCCGACGATGATGATCACCCGCCGTGGCTGGTAGGGCTCTCCGGGCACCAGTGTCCGATCGGTGCACGCCATGCGGATGGCATTATAGAGGGCTGCGCCGCCGCCTGGCTTCATGCGGTCTACCCGGTCCGTAAGCTTGTCCGGATCGAAGGTCGTGTTCACTTCGAGTTGCTCTTTGGTGCTGTAAGAAATCAGGTATCCGGTGTAATTGGGGTCGTTGGGCAACAACCCCCAGATCATTTCCTTGGTGGCGTCCTTGAACTTGTCCCAGTGGCTCAAATTGCCGCTGCTCATGTCCACCAGGAATCCAATCACGGTATGTTGCCGGGTGCCTGGCGTATCGTGGAAGAAGTACGTAATCTTCTGCGTCCGTCCCTCGTCCTGAATGCGAAAATCCTTCTCCTGCAGGTTGGACACGAAGCGGCCCTTATCGTCGGTGACGGTCACCGGCAGAATGACTTCCTGGGTTCCGCCCTTGAACAGCCGCGGCGGCTGGAGCGCCGGTTGCGCCGGTTGTGGCGGCGGCTGTTGACTCTTCTGTTGAGTCTGTTGAGGAACCGCGGGGATCGAAAGGAGAAGCCCGCAAAGCAAAACGGCCACCGTAGAGCGAGTCATGATTATTACCTGCGTTGGCTCTATTCTAACCTGTAGACGGACGAGTTTGCGTTCACCCCGGCCGGAGAGGCCCGGCGACAGAGTTCCAATTCCGGCGCCATACCCGCAATTTCGGGCTGCCAGGGAAAATGGGTTGAGCCCTTCCTTGCAAGGACGGAAGGTCTCGCCTGCGGGCTCACTGCAAATTCCACGACACCAGGAGTTCTGAATTTGGAACGGCAAAATGAACCGCAGAGACGCTGCGACACGGAGGCAGAACAAAGAAAACGCCGGAAAGCGCAGAGAGGGCAGAGGGCGCGGAGGTGAGACCCCGACATCCTGATGTCACCCGGTATTCTGGAACTGCCGAGGAATCGGACTGAGCCGCCGCTTCGCAAAAAAACAAATTTAGCCACGGATGAACACGTGAAGAAAAACCCTTCTTTTTTGGTCTTTCTATCTGTGTTCATCGGTGTTTATCGGTGGCCAATAATGTCTTTGCCCGGACTGGAAGAGATCACTCTCATTCCACGACATCAGGAGTTCGGAGTCTCGGCGCGGCAGGCACGAGTGCCGGCGCTACGTCCCCGACCAGCGGCTTCAACCGAACACCGCGAGGTCCTGGAAAAGGCCGGGCGCGGACAGGAAGGGAACGTTGAAGGGGAGACGCTCAGCGCAAGAGTCCGCGCAATCCGGGCCGCTCCCGGTCAGTTTTGAACGGACATCGGAAGAAAGCTCGCAACCTTCGAGATTACCGCTTCCGGCTCGGCCCTCAATCGATCCTCATCGTTCCCGCTCCACAACAGGTGGATCAGGCGCGCCGCCAATTCGTGCGAACAGATACAGTCGGCTTCCGTGAGAACCTCCTCGCGCGTCTTACCCTGCCAGGCGAACTCCACGCATACTGGTTCGCAGTCCTCCGAGACCCACGTGCCATGCATGTCGGTGAACTCGAGCGGGTCGTCGCTGCCCGGGATCGCCACGCGAATCCTGTTCTCCGTCCGTGCCAGAAGAAAAGCTTCCGTCCTGCTGCCGTCTGCGTATATGAGAGTCATCCGGTTCACCGCCTCCAGCACCAGAATGCAACTTCCGCCGCGCAACTACCAGTGCCCTCTGTACTTTGGGCGTACCGTGACCGGCCAAACCAGCCTGGGGGGGACTCTCATAACATTGGATATACTGCGCTATTCCGGTCTTCGGACCCTTTTGTACTAGAGCCGCACGGTACTCCGGCCCGGTTTTCGGGACTACCCCGTCCGCCCGAATCGTGCGATAACTACGGAGGGAACTCGCGAACATGAAATTCCGCCAATTCGCTTTGTGCTGCGAGTGCGGGTTGATCCCCACCCGCATCCGGCAGGTGGGGCTGTCCACCGAACATCAACTGGTGATTCACTGGTGGTGCATGGGTTGCCGCAAAGCCATGTACGTGGTTAAGGATCTTGCCGAATGTTGGGAAGAGTGTCCCAAACCGGAGGAGGACGGCATCGCTACGGCGCCCGCCTGCGATCCGGAGCGGCAACGGGGCGACGCCAACTTTCTGCATCGCCTGGGCATCTGTTATCCCGCCGAATCCGATGAGTCCTGATGTCTGCGATCATGTCCTGTAGTGCCCTCGGCCCGAACTACCGTCCTCGTCGCGCTGGCCGCACTCGGCATTTCCTGCCATAGCGGACCGCCTCCCGCCATCCATCCCTCGCTGGCCGCGCGTGTGCCCCGCGATGCCGTGATTCTGGCGGGCGTCAACCTGACAGGCGTGCGCGCCTCTCCGCTTCCTCAGCAACTTCCGCCCGCCGCCCTTGGGTTTCTCGAATCGCTGAGCGCAGCCGACTCCGTACTAGCCGCATCCGATGGCGCCCGGTATCTGGTGCTCACTCGCGGCTCCTTTCGCCAGGCGCCATCGGGCGCGACCTTGCTTGGGCCAGGATTGGCCGCGGCTGGATCTCCCGACTGGGTGCGCGCCGCCGCGTCTCCGCAACGCCAGGAAAACGCCGGAGTCAACGCTCTGCTGGACCGCGCCGAACCTCTCGCCGCAGCGGGCGATATCTGGATGGTGGCCGCGGGTAATGCCACTCTGCCTCTGACCGGCAATGGCGAGAATCTGAACCGCCTGCTGCACTCCACCGAATACACCACCCTGAGCATCCGGCTGACCGGCCAGATTGCGATCGAGGTAGTGGGAATGTGCAGCGGCCCTGAGGCCGCACGCCATCTGGAGGAAACGGCGCGTGCATTCATTACTCTGGGAGCCGCGGGCAGCGCGCGCCAACCGGCGCTCTCCGGTCTGCTGCGGCGCATTCGACTGACCCGCGAAGATCGCGCCGTTCATCTGACGCTGGTGGCGCAAGCGGCGGAGGTGAAGACCGCTTTTGGCTTTTAGCTGTTGGCTATTCGCTTTCACTGCTGACGCGCCCCCGAGTGAGGCGAGCTCTCTGGAAACTGCTCGTAAGTTCTTGACTCTTGGTGCGAGGTGGGGCAGGCGGTGCTCGCCTGCCCGCTATTCTGTTTGGGCCGCCGGCCTGGTTCAGCGCGGGCCGGCCGGCAGGCGAGCACCGCCTGCCCCACCTCGGATCGGATCTCTCGCGGCATGTCAAGAAACCGCTCCCTTGCGGGGTGCCCTCTGGGCCCGGCTCGGTAACAGTCGCGACCGATTCCACGGAACTTGCTACCGAGCCGCGCGCGCCAGCAAGCGGTCCTTGCCATTTGAAGTGAGTTTCGCGACAGAAAATATCTACGCTGCCCCCAACCCCATCCGCTGCTTCACCAGGCGGACCGTGTCGTTGGCGATTGGCGCCACCCGCTCAGCCCCCTCGCGCAGAATGCCGTTCAGGTAGCCCGGCTCCGAAACAATCTTGCGATACCGCTCTTGAAACGGCTCCAGATGCGCGATCGCCATATCGGCCACGCGCTTCTTCAAGTCGCCATACCGCATGCCGGTGAACTCGTTCTTGATGTCGTCGTCGCTGACGCCGGCGAAGGCCTGGTAGATGGAGAGAAGATTGAGCACTCCGGGGCCGGCGGTTTCCACATCCACCGCGGGATTGGAATCGGTAGTAGCGCGCATCACGATCTTGCGAATCTTGTCGGGAGGGTCGAGCAGCGCCACGGCATGGTTGGCGGCCGTTTCGGACTTGCTCATCTTCACCGACGGGTCGTCCAGCCCCATCACCCGCGCGCCCACCGCCGGCAAACTGGTGCCCGGAACCACAAATGTGTCGCCGTAGAGCGAATTAAATCGCTGGGCGATGTCGCGCGTCAGTTCCAGGTGTTGCGCCTGGTCTTCTCCCACCGGCACAATGCCCGCCTGGTACAACAGAATATCGGCGGCCATCAGCACGGGGTACTGCAGCAGTCCGTCGCTGACGGATTCCTGTTTGGCGGCCTTCACCTTGTATTGCGTCATGCGCTCGAGCCATCCCACCGGCGTGACGCAGGTCAACATCCACGCCAGTTCCGCGTGCGCGGGCACCGCCGATTGCACCATGATGGCGCACTCCTTGGGGTCGATGCCGGCCGCCAGGTAGACGGCGGCGATCTCCGCGATCTTGGCGCGCAACGGCGCCGGTTCCTGAAAAGCCGTAATGGCGTGCAGGTCCACGATGCAGAAAATGCATTCGTAGTCGTGCTGAATGTGCACCCAATTCTTGAGCGCGCCCAGGTAATTACCGATGTGCAAATTTCCGGTCGGCTGCATGCCGGAGAAGACTCGTGTTTTCATGGTAGGGAACGGAGGTAACTTTTATCGTAAGCAATTTTGAAGTGACTGTGGAGAAGCTGGTCTATGGCGGAGACGGTCTGGCCCGCCTGGATGGCCGGGTGCTCTTCGCGCCTTTCGTGCTGCCGGGCGAGCTGATTCGCGTGAAGACCGAACGGGAAAAGCCGGGCCTGATACACGCCCGGACCCTGAAAATACTGGAGCCTTCGGCCGACCGCGTCGCGGCGCCATGCCCGGTATTCGGGCGCTGCGGCGGTTGCCACTATCAGCACGCCGGGTACGCGCACCAGCTTGCCGCCAAGCGCTCCATCCTGGAGGAAGAGCTGCGGCGCCTCGGCAAGATCGAGCCGCCCGCCGAGATTGCCGTGATCGCGGGCGAACCGTGGGGATACCGCAATCGCGTCCAGTTACAGGTGGAAAAAGGCCGGCTCGGCTATCTGGAAATGCGCTCGCACAAGATGTGCGATATCGTCCAATGTCCCATTGCATCGCCGAAAATCAACCAGACGATCGAAATCCTAAGCCGCATGCTGCACGACCCGAAGTGGCCACGGATGGTCAAGTCGCTGGAACTTTTCACCGACGAAACCAGCGTGCAACTGAACCTGATTGAAACCGGCCGTCCAGTGGCGAAGCGGTTTTTCGAGTGGTGCGGCGAAAATATTCCCGGTCTGGTGGAAGGTACGCTGGATTACAACGGACAGTTTCGTGTGAGCCGCGGCTCTTTTTTCCAGGTGAACCGGTTTCTCCTGAACCAACTGGTGGAAGCGGCGATCGACGGCGCCGAGGGGGACTCGGCGTTCGATTTGTACGCAGGGGTGGGACTTTTTGCCCCGGCATTGGCCCGCAAATTCCGCCACGTGACAGCGGTGGAATCGGGCACGGGAGCCGTGCGGGACCTGCAATTCAATGCGGAACGCGCCGGTCTGGCCAACGTGCGGGCGGAAGCGCGCATGGTGGAAGAGTTCTTGCAAGAGCAGGAGCGGCCGGCGGATTTCGTCCTGCTGGACCCGCCTCGCGCGGGCCTGGGCAAGGCGGTGGTCCGGCGGCTGGCTGAATTGCAGCCGCGGCAGGTGGCCCTGGTGGCCTGCGATCCGGCGACTCTGGCACGCGATCTGGGCGGACTGGTGGCGGCCGGATACCGGCTGGAACGGATGGTTATGGTGGATCTGTTTCCGCAAACTTACCATCTGGAAGCAATCGTGCTCTTGAAACGCTCATAAGGTTCGCTACACTGAAACTATATTTCGACACAATGTCGTCTGAAATGGAGTAACCGTTGCGCACGTCACTAATCGGTATCACGGTTTCATTCTCTTTTTGGGCCTTTTCCGCCGCGGCGCAGACGCCGACCTTCACGGCAGCCTCGGTTGCGAATGCTGCTTCGATGGTCGCCGGTCCAATCGCTCCTGGCATGTTGGTGAACATCACCGGCTCGAACCTCGGGGATCCTTCGTTTTTCCGGAACTGCGCCAGCGGCACTCCCATCCCCACTACCTGCTCCGGCATCTCCGTGCTGGTGAACGGCACGCCTGCGCCGGTTCTCTATAATTCCGCCAGCCAGGCGACCTTCCAGGCGCCATTTAATATCGGCGGCAGCACCGCGACTATTCAGGTGACGTCGACTCTGAGCGGCCATACGATCCCGTCCAGCATGGTCACCGTGCCGGTGGCCCCCACTGCCCCCGGGCTCTACACGACTAATGGCGCGGGTACCGGTCTCGGTTACTATTCCTCCGAGGGCGGCCTGGTTTCCTCAATCTCCCAACCCGTCCAGCCGGGCTCCGTTGTGGTGCTGTTCGGAACCGGCTTCGGGGCCACCAGTCCCGCGGTAGCGGCAGGCGTTCTTGGACCGAATACGGCGGCTGCCGCAGTGGCTTCCATCACCATGACCATCAACAACCAATCCGTGCCTGTGACCTCTGCCGGGCTCGAGCCGGGAAACCTCTCCGGCGCGGTGGTCGGTTATGACGAGGTGGTCTTCACCGTACCGTCCTCGCTCACCGTTCCCGCGGGTGCAATGCAGGCCAGTTTCCCGGTAGTCGTTACCGTTGGCGGCGTGGCCAGCCAGTCGGTGAACGTGATCGTAGCGGCTTTGCCCGTCACCATCACTTCGATTAGCCCAAGCCCGGTGCCTTTGTCAGCCAGTCCGCAGATCGTCACGGTGAATGGCAGCGGATTTGAGAGTGGCCTGGTATTGAAACTGGACTCGCCGGGCGCGCAACAGAGCACCGTATCGGGCTCCAATATTACGTTTATCTCATCGACCCAGTTCACCGCTCAAATCACGGTCGGGACGACGACTGGAACCTGGGCCGCCCTGGTGGACAATACCGATGGCAGCGAGTCCAGCGTTTTCACCTTCCAGGCATCGGGTACGGGCCCGGTTCCGGCCATTACCGCGGTGGCCGTCGCCTCCAGCTCATCCACTCAGATCGCCCAGAATACCTGGCTCGCAGTTTACGGCACGAACCTGTCGCAGGTCAGTTATTTGACTTGGTCTAACTCGGACTTCACCAATGGCCTGCCCACCACACTGGGTGGGGTTAGCGCGACCGTAAACAATAAGCCCGCCGCTGTCTATTTCATCAGTCCCGGGCAAGTGAACATACTGGCGCCCATCGACACAGCTACCGGCACGGTGCAGGTGCAGTTGAACACGCCGTATGGCCCGACCGCGAACTTTGCAGTCACTGAGGTACAGAGCTCGCCGGCCTTCCTGGTGCTCGATCCTCCCGCGGACCACGTGGCTGCGCGCCACTTGGATTACAGTCTGTTGGGGCCGGCATCGCTTAGCCAGCCGGGCTACGTCTACACTCCCGCGAAGCCCGGTGAGACGGTACTGCTGTACTGCGTCGGTTTCGGACAGACTAACCCGCCGATCGGCAATCAGTTGACAGGCACGGGGCCGCTCCCGACGCTGCCGGCGGTGACCATCGGCAATCTCCCCGCCACGGTATCGTATGCGGGATTGTCCGCGGCCGGCCTTTACCAATTCAATGTGATCGTGCCCACCAGCGCGCCGAACGGCGACCTTCCCCTTTTGGCGACATACAACGGCAGTTCCACGCAAAGCAACGTGCTCATCACCGTGCAGCAGTAATGCTATTTCGGGGACAGGCTACATAACCTCGAAATACAACAATGTGTTCCTCACCGTGCAGTAATTCGCGGGTGCGTGGACATTTTCGGGCTTCCGGGTAAGACTCGCGCCGTTTCCATTGAGGGGGGAACGGCTGGATGGATTTCGCAAGAAAACGTCGCCAATTTTCAGCGCCAGTCTTGCGCGCCGTGCCAGATGTGCAGGATTTCGACAATTTCTTCGGTGTACCGGTACACAACGACGTAAGGCGAGCTGACGAGTTCGCAGGTTCCCTTCACCTCTCCGGGTCGGCCAAGGCCGGGGAAGGCCGCCAGCTCTTCGATGCGGTCGATAACTGTTTGCGCGACAGTCCGCGCAGCGGCTGGATTGTCTTGCTGGATGTGTGTAACAGCGGCTTCAAGATGGTCGGACGCTTCTGTCGTCCACCTAATCAGCCTCACGAGTGAAACAGCCTGTCGATACGGTTCCGCACCTCTTGATGCTCCACAAACTCGCCACGGTCGGCTTGCTCGATGCCTCTTTGCACTCCTGCGATGAAGCGGGCCTGATTTTCGAGCATCCGGGTAACTGTGTCTTTCACCAGTTGCTCGGCATCCTTGCCGTTGGCAAAGGCCAGTTGCTGGAGTCGCGTTTCAACATCGGGAGAGAAATGTACTTCCATGCCCTTCAAGGTACGCGAAAACCGGCAACGAGGCAACCGGGGAAGCGAAAGCGCTGGAGACGTTCCTGCTCGTTCCGATGACGATCTCGCCTGGGCTCAAACCTCTTAGCGCTCCCGATCTTCAAAGCCGGACAAGGACGCGCGCTGGGCGTCCGCGAAGTCTTCCTCAGTCCATGTGTCGGACCAATCCACGCTCCTGCCGTCAGCGAGTTCGCGGAGCATGGCCACAAATCGCTCCTCATTTTCGCTGAGCGTGGTCACGCCGACATCATACCGCCGCGTCGGTGTGCCCTATCCCCTTTGTGGCGGCTGCAGCAGCCTTCGCGGCAGCTTGGAAAAGTGAACCAGCCGCTCCACCAGCGGGATCAGGCGACGCACCGTCTTGCCATGAAACACCAGGCTTCCGGCCACCAGCGCCGGGTGCGGAATGGTGGTGCAGCAGCGCGAGCAAATATCCACTTCGCCGCCTCGTCCGGCGGCGTGCAGACGGCGCATATCCTGGATAGGCGCGGCGTTCCAAATCTCCATCAGCGGCGTTTCGAGGACGTTGGCCAGCGGCGCGCCATCCAGCATGTAGCTCTGGCAGCAGGGGTACACGTCACCGTTCTGTTTGACGTAGAGCGGTCCGCGCCATAGGTAGTGGCAGGGGTGCTTCCAGTCTTCCGCCGCGTGGCTGGCCGGGCCGATCACGTTGGTCTCGTCCTGCTTGATGCGCACCTGGTCGATGCCGGGAATGGCGTTCCAGAAGGCCATGAACTCTCCCACTTCGCCCGCATTTCCGGCCATCGAAACCATCTGCACCACTACCTGAAGCTTCGACCGCCGCTCGTGCTTCAGGCGTGCGAAGCGCACGAAATTGTCGCGCACTTTTTCGAAATTGGCGCCTTTGCGATAGAACTCGAAGGTCTCTTTCTTCGCCCCGTCGAAGCTCAGAGTCATCTGGTCGAGCGGCGAATCGAGAATGCGCGCGGCGTTGCGCTCGTCGAGGAGCGTGCCGTTGGTCGAAAGCAGCGCCGAGATGCTATGGCGATGGCAGAACTCGATGCGCTCGAAAATATGCGGGTCCATCAAGGGCTCGCCGAGGCCGATCAGCATCATGTGTTCGGCGGTGCTGCCGGCTTGCGCTACCAGCCGTTCGAAGACCTCGCCCGGCATGTCGGCTTTGGGCTGTTTATGGGTTTCGCGGGGGCACATGGGACAATACAGGTTGCATTTGGCGGTGGTCTCCACGATGTATTCCACCGGCAACGCCGCCACGCGGGACCTGCGCGCAAGGTAGGCCCACAATAATTTGGCGCGATTCCAGGCCCTCATTCCCTCTTATTGTAGCTGGCGCAAGATCATCCACCGCCGTGCGATGATTTATGCAGGGAATGGAACCAAATTCCGATCCTGCGGCGTATATACGAGATTAAGGAGCTGACCGATTGAACATCACCATCGCGGGCGCCTCGGGACTCGTGGGACGCCGGCTCTTAAAGGTTCTGGCCAAAGATGGCCACTCGCTGACCGCGCTCAGCCGCCATGCCGGCACCAATCTTCCGCCGGGCGTGCGCCTCTCGGTGTGGGATCCGGCCAAAGGCGAAGCGCCGGCCGACGGGTTTCGCGACGCCGACGCGGTCATTCACCTCGCCGGCACGCCCGTGGCTCAACGCTGGAACGCGCAGGTGAAGCAGGCCATCCGCGAGAGCCGCGTGGCGGGCACTCGCAATCTGGTGCAAGGTCTGTCCAAGCTGCCGCGCAAACCGCAAACGCTGATTTGCGCCTCGGCCATCGGCTATTACGGTTCCCGGGGCGACGAAGTGCTGGCGGAATCGGCCGCGCCGGGCAACGACTATCTTTCCGAAGTTTGTGTCGCGTGGGAGAAGGAAGCGCAAGCCGCGGAGGCGCTCGGAATACGCGTGGTACGGGTACGGATCGGCATCGTGCTGGACTCGCGCGGCGGTGCTCTGCAGCGCATGCTGCCGCCCTTCCGCATGGGCGTGGGCGGGAAACTGGGCAGCGGCAAACATTGGATGTCGTGGATTCACCTGGAGGACCTGGCGGGCATATTTCAGCTCGCGCTGTCCAAGCCGGTAAGTGGCGCGGTCAACGGAGTAGCGCCGAACCCGGTCACCAATGCCGATTTCACGCGGGCTCTGGCGGCCGCGGTTCACCGGCCGGCCATCTTCCCGGTGCCGGGATTCGCGCTACACCTGCTATTCGGAGAAATGGGCGGCATGCTGCTGGCCAGCCAGCGGGTGGCGCCGAAAGCCGCTGAAGCGGCGGGGTTTACCTTCAGGTTCCCGGTCCTGGCGGGGGCGTTGGCGGATCTGTTGAAGGGGTAGTTGGCCGGAAGTAACAGAACCCTGACGAAACCTGCCGGCTTCCTGAGCATCTAAGAGTACAGAGTCTGTTTTGGGGCCGGGTGCTTAAGCGTTTTGGGGATTTTGCCTAAGAACCGCTTGCTGGCGCGCGCGGCTCAGAATGGCGTCTCAGTGTTTGTAAGTGTTTACGGAGCCGCGACCGCGAGGGAGCGGTCGTTCAGAGACGTGCTTCCCCAAAACGGTTAAGCACCCGGCAAAACCGAGCCGCGAACTTCAGTATAATGACAGAAGTAGTCTGGAGAGTCTTGTGTCACCACGCACCTTCTTTCGTCTGTTCACACAAATTCAATTGCTGCCCATAATGGAGAACGGCGAGGAAACGCTCGTCGGCGGGCAGGCCGTGATGGAAGGAGTCATGATGCGGGCGCCCCACAGCTATTGCGTGGCGGTGCGCAAGGCCAATGGCGAAGTGGTCACCGAAGAGATGCCCCTGGCGCCTATCTCCGAGACTCAGAAGATTTTCAAACTGCCCGTTTTTCGTGGCATGGGTGTGCTGTACCAGGCCATGAAGCTGGGAATCAAGGCCCTTCGTTTTTCCACCAACGCCGCCCTCGACGACCCGAGTATTCCCGCCGGCCAGCGCATCGGCGAGCTTCCCACCTGGGCCATCGCCGGTCCGCTGCTGTTTTCGCTGGCCTCGTTCATTTTCCTGTACAAGTTCATGCCGCTGCTGCTGGTTACCCGCCTGGCGAAGATCTACCCCGTCCTTTCGGGACGCCTCGCATTCAACCTGGCCGACGGAGTCATCCGCATCGCCATCTTTCTGACCTTCCTGTACATCCTATCGCGCATGAAGGATATCCGCCGCATGTTCCAGTACCACGGCGCGGAACACAAGGTGGTTTTCAATTTCGAATCGGGTCAGGAGGTGAATGTGGCCAACGCGCAGAAGTTCTCCACCTTCCACCCGCGCTGCGGCACCAGCTTTTTATTCGTGATGATGATTCTGGCCATGCCGGTCTACGCCCTGATCCCGTTCGATAACTTTGCAGCCAAGTTCGTCTGCCGCATCGTACTGCTCCCGGTGATCGTAGGGGTGAGCTACGAACTGGTCCGCTTCGCCGCCAAGCGCCGCGGCTCCTTCCTGGCCACCATCACCGCGCCCGGTCTGTGGCTGCAGCGCATCACCACCAAACAGCCGGCCGACGACCAGGCGGCCATCGCTATTCGCGCGCTGGAAGGCGCCATGGCGCTCGAAAAGTCGCAAGGCGGCGAGCTCGTCATCGCCTGAGAAATGTCCATGCAATTCGCCCAGAAGCTCGCGCAGCTCGAAAAGCGCTTCGACGAGCTCACTCAATTTATGGCCGATCCGGCCGTGATCAGTGACGCGGACCAGTACCGCAAAATCACCAAGGAGCAGGCCGAACTTTCCGAGATCGTGGGCAAGTACCGCGAATGGAAAGACGTGGAAGACTCCCTCTCGCAGGCGCGCGCCATGCTGCAGGAGAAGGATCCGGACCTGCGCGCCATGGCCGAAGAGGAAGTGGCCCGCCAGGAACCGGAGCTGACCAGGATCGAAGAAGCGATCAAGATCCTGCTGCTGCCGAAGGATCCCAAAGACGATAAGAACGTGGTGCTGGAAATCCGCGCCGGCACCGGCGGCGACGAAGCCACGCTGTTCGCGGCGGAAGTTTTCCGCATGTATTCGCGCTACGCCGAATCGCAGAAATGGAAGATCGAAGTAATGTCGACCAGCGAATCGGCGGTGGGCGGATTGAAAGAAGTCATCGCCCTGGTGAGCGGCAACAAGGTCTACAGCAAGCTCCGATATGAGAGCGGCGGCCACCGCGTGCAGCGCGTGCCGGTTACCGAGCAGCAGGGCCGCGTACACACTTCGGCCATCACCGTGGCGGTGCTGCCGGAGGCCGACGAAGTGGAAGTCAAGATCGAGCCGAAGGACATCCGCATCGATACGTTCTGTTCGTCGGGCCCCGGCGGGCAATCGGTGAACACCACTTATTCCGCGGTGCGCATCACCCACTTGCCCACCGGCCTGGTGGTCTCCTGCCAGGACGAAAAGTCGCAGATCAAGAACCGCGCCAAGGCCGAACGGGTGCTGCGGTCGCGGCTCTACGAACTGGAACTGGAAAAACAGCAGGCGGTAGTGGGCGCCGAGCGCCGCAGCATGGTAGGCACGGGCGACCGCAGCGAAAAAATCCGCACCTACAACTTCCCGCAGAACCGCGTCACCGATCACCGCATCAATTTCACCCTCCACCAGCTCGATTTCGTGATGGATGGCAAGCTCGACCCGGTCATCGACGCGCTGACCAACTACTACCGCAACCAGCAATCGTCATGACCTTGCAGACGGCGCTGCTCCAGGGCATTCAACTGCTGGAAGAGGCCGCCGTCTCCGTGCCCCGCCTCACCGCGGAAGTCTTGCTCTCGCACGCCCTGGGCCGGGAGCGTGTGTATCTCTATGCGCATCCCGAGCGGGAATTGCGAGAGGTGGAGTGGCTGCACTACGGCCGCTACCTGCACGAGCGGCTGCAGGGCAAGCCCACGCAATACATCACCAAACGCCAGGAATTCTACGGCCGCGAGTTCCGCGTGACTCCCGACGTCCTGATTCCCCGTCCGGAAACGGAGCATGTGGTCGAAGTAGCGCTGGCGGTGGCCCGCGATGCCCGCCGGATAGTCGATGTGGGCACGGGTTCGGGTGCGCTGGCGGTCACGCTGCAATTGGAGACCGGCGCGACGGCATTCGCCACCGACATCTCGGCCGCGGCGGCCACGGTGGCGGCCGGAAACGCCGCCCGCCTGGAAGCCCGCGTAGACTTCGTGGTGTGCGACCTGCTATCGGGCGTCGCCGATGGATCGATGGACCTGATCGTGTCGAACCCGCCGTACGTACCGCTCACCGACAAGCACGGACTGCAGCGCGAGGTCCGCGATTGGGAGCCGCACGTGGCGCTGTTTGCCGGCGAAAGCGGTTTTGAGCTTTACGAGCGGATCGTGGCCGACGCGCCGCGCGTGCTCGGTCCCGGCGGCTGGCTGATCATGGAACTCGGCTTCGGCAGTCTGAATCGTGTGTCGGCGCTGCTCGAAGGTTGGCATGATGTTCGCGTGGAGCCGGATCTGGCCGGCATCCCACGGGTGATCGCGGGGCGGAAATGACTGGCGATCCATTCCTGCAAGCGGCCATCGACCAGGCCCGCAAGAGTTCCGCGGAGGGTCAGAACTCCTGAGGTCGGCCGGGGATTTCGGATCGTTGGGGAAATTGACCTGAGCCATGACGTGGCGCAGACACTCGTGTCTGCGGCGCCGAGACTCTTCTCGGCGCTCCGGGACGGTGGATGCAGCTCGCGAAGAGGGTCGAGATGAGTCTAGTCTCGACCCAGCAGGCAGGAGTGCCTGCGCCACGAAAACGGGCTCATCCCAAATTCCACGACTTCAGGAGTTCTGAATTTGCAGTGAGCCCACCTGCGAAGCTTTGGCCATCGAAGGAAATGGCTCAGCCCATTTTCCCCGCCAGGCAGAAATTGCGGGTCGAGATCAGGAGGTCTGATCTGAGGGTGGCATTCCCATC
>Ga0302319_10004151_pt1 | contig 29952 bp, 15 predicted proteins | sample Bog_T0_2_FD_203319 | JGI IMG/M metagenome (GOLD analysis project Ga0302319, IMG submission 203319) | Peat permafrost microbial communities from Stordalen Mire near Abisko, Sweden - Bog_T0_2 | ecosystem: Environmental > Terrestrial > Soil > Wetlands > Peat | place: Sweden: Abisko, Stordalen Mire... | reverse complement strand
GCAAGGGTCGTCGGGGCTCTAACGACATTAGCCGATCGCCAGTTTCCCACCCTTGGTCGGCGCGCACATGGGACCTGCTGGCCAGCCCTTCTGCCGGCCGGCGCCGCCGCGATAGACTGGTCGCCGGCATTGCCGCGAACAAGTCGGTTGTCGGGAGGTTCCATGCGGGGTTCGGTTGCCATTCTTTTTGCGCTCGCCCTTGTGCTGGCGGCGCCGGTTCGGGCCGAACAAGCGATCGCGCCGGTCAGGGGCGCCAGCGTCGAAGGCGTGCGTGAATTCCGCCTCGCCAATGGATTGCGCGTGCTGTTGGCGCCCGACGAGTCGAAGCCGACCACCACGGTCAATGTGACCTATCTGGTCGGCAGCCGGATGGAAAAATATGGCGAGACCGGCATGGCGCATCTGCTCGAACATCTGATGTTCAAGGGCTCGCCGGACTATCCCGGCAACAGCATCGTCCAGGAATTTGCCAAGCGCGGCATGCGTTTCAACGGGTCGACCTGGTACGACCGCACCAATTATTACGAGACCTTCACCGCCGGCTCCGACAATCTCGACTGGACGCTCGGCATGGAAGCGAATCGTATGGTCCATTCCAATATTGCGCGCGCGGATCTCGACAGCGAGATGACGGTGGTGCGCAATGAAATGGAACAGGGTGAAAACAACCCGGCGCGGATTCTGCGGGAGAAGATGACCGCTGCCGCCTTTCAGTGGCATAATTATGGTAAAAGCGCAATCGGCGCGCGGTCCGACGTCGAGAATGTCGATATCGCGCATCTGCAGGCGTTCTATCGGACCTATTACCAGCCGGACAACGCGGTGCTGATGGTCACCGGCAAATTCGACCCCGACCAGACGCTGCAGCGGATCGGCCGCACCTTCGGTGCCATCGCCAGGCCCGAGCGCGTCCTGCCGCTTTTGTGGACGGTGGAGCCGGTTCAGGACGGCGCGCGGGCAGTGAGCCTATCGCGGGTTGGCGACATCCAGATCGTCGGCGCGCTGTATCACATCCCGCAAGCCGCCAGCGGCGATTTTGCCGCGCTGGAAGTGTGGTCCGAGATCTTGGGTGACACACCGAACGGCCGGCTCTACCAGGCGCTGGTGGAAAAGAAACTGGCGGCCACCGTGTCGGCCGCTGCCATGCCCTTGCGCGACCCCGGCTTCGTCCTGCTGTTTGCCACCCTGGAAAAAAGCCAAAACCGCGACAAGGCGGCCAAGGCCATGCTGGATGTCGCCGAGACGGTCCGCAAGAGTCCGGTCACCGAGGGCGAAGTCAAGCGCGCACAAGTCGCACTGGTGAACGGGATCGAAAAAACCATCGATGATCCGGCGCAATTCGGCGTAGGCCTGTCCGAGGCGATCGCGGTCGGCGATTGGCGTCTGTTCTTCCTCGACCGCGATCGCATCAAAGCGGTCACGGTCGCCGACGTGCAGCATGTCGCCGAGACCTATTTCAAGGACTCCAACCGTACTTTTGGTGACTATGTGCCGACTCCCGCACCCGACCGCGCCGCCATGCCGGCGCCGGTCGAAATCGACAAATTGGTGGCCGCCTATCAAGGCAATAAAGCGCTGCCGGCCGGCGAATCCTTCGACCCCAGCCCCGCCAACATCGAGCAGCGCACGCGGCGCACGCGCCTCAAAAGCGGCCTGCAACTGGCCGAATTGGTCAAGAAGAATCGCGGCGAAACGGTGGCCGGCACCCTGGTGATCAATCTTGGCGATGTGGACAGCCTGAAGGGCAAGAAGACGCTCGCCCGCACGGTTGCCCAGATGCTGAACCGCGGCGCCGGGGCGCTCAGCCACAAGGATATCGCCAACCGGCTGGAGCAGCTCAAGACCACTTTGTCGGTCCAGGCCTATGTCGACCATGTCACACTTACCTTCGAAACCAAGCGCGACCAGCTGGGTGACCTGCTCGATCTGATCGGCGATCTGGTGCGCCATCCGACTTTTCCCGAGGCCGAGTTGCTGCAGCTCAAAACTGAGTCGCTTACCGTCATCGAGGCGCGCCGCCAGCAACCCGAAGCGATCGCGCAGAACGCCCTGGCCCGCGCCGACAACCCCTATCCGAAAGGAGACGTCCGCTACGCCGAAAGCTGGGATGAGCAAATCGATGCGATCAAGGCGGTCACGGTCGCAGATCTGAAGGCGTTCCATGACGCGTTTTACGGCGCCGACCATGCGCAATTGGCGCTGGTCGGCGAATTCGACGCCGGCGCGGTTGAACCGCAGGTGACAAGGCTGTTCGGCACCTGGCAGGCAACCAAGCCATATCGGCGTGTTCCGGTACCCTATCGGGTGACGCCAAGCGCCAGCCAGCAGCTGGAGGCACCGGACAAGGCCAACGCTTATTATCTGGCTGGCCTGTCGATGAGGCTGCAGGATGACGATCCGGCTGCGGTTCCCCTGCTCCTGGGCGACCGTATATTGGGATCCGCCGGCTTGAAGAGCCGAATCGCCGACCGTCTGCGTCAGCGGGACGGCATCAGCTATGGCGCCGGCTCCAACCTTTGGACCAATCCGTTTGAACCCAACAGCTACCTGACATTGTTCGCCATCTATGCGCCGCAGAATTTGCCCAGGCTCAAGGCCGATATCGGCCAGCTCCTGGCGACACTGCTGCAGGACGGCGTCACTCCGGAAGAATTGACCGAAGCCAAGAGCGGGTTGCTACAATCATGGACCGTCGGCCGCACGCAGGACCGCAGCCTGGCGGCACAATTCGCCAGCCAGATGAAAATCGGCCGCACCATGGCCTTCGAAGCCGAGCGCGAGGCCAAAGTCCAAAGCACCAGCGTGGACCAGGTCAATCAGGCGCTTCGCACCTATGTCACGCTCGATCATCTGGTACAAATATTTGCCGGCGACTTCGCTGCCGTCGAGAATAAGACCTCCGAGCGGCGCTGACTGGAAATCGCCTTGTACCATCCCCTGTGGCTCAAAACCTCAGTCCCAGTCGAGGGCTAGAACGGAATCTCATCATCGAGATCAGCCGGCGGCTCCCAGCTGGTGGCGGCAGGCGCGGCCTTGGCCGGCGCGGCGCGGGGCGCGGCGTAGTCGGACTCGCCCGACGCGTCGTTACCGGCATTGTCGTTGCGACCGTCCAGCAGGGTCAATTCACCCTTGAAGCGGCCGATCACGATTTCGGTACTGTATTTTTCAACACCTGATTGATCGGTCCATTTGCGGGTCTGCAGCGCGCCCTCGATATAAACCTTGCTGCCTTTTTTCAGGTAGCGCTCCGCGACATCGGCGACGCGGTCATTGAACACCACGACACGATGCCATTCGGTTTTTTCCTTGCGCTCGCCACTGCTTTTGTCCTTCCAGCTTTCCGAGGTGGCGATATTGAGATTGACGATCTTGGAACCGTCCTGCCCATGCCGAACTTCGGGATCGCGACCGAGATTGCCGATAAGAATGACTTTATTGACGCTACCCGCCATGACTCTGCTCCTGTGATCTCGATTGATATTTTTAGTCGGAAAAGCTTGTGCTTGGCAATGCGGCCGCCGATCATCCCGCCTGGTCGATGGCACTGGCGCGCCGGTGCGCCGGCCGCGCCCGGCTGCGCTCGATATAGGCGGCAAAAGCCGGCTTGGCGGGCAGCACTTTCATCCGATGCACCAAAATGTCGACATAGGCGCCAACCACCACGTCGGCGGCACAAAATTCGTCGCCCAGCAGCCAGGGTCCGGGAGTCAGGGCCTGTTCGAGCACCGAAAAGACGCGCTGGGAATCGCCCCATGCCGCCGATCCGGGGGTCATCTCGAATTTGGCGAAAATCTGCGCGACCGCCGGTTCGATGCAATTGCCGCCGAAAAACAGCCATTGCCAATAGCGCCCGCGCCTTGGATCGCCGAGCGCTGGCGCCAGGCCCGCCTTGGGCGCCCGTTCGGCGAGATAGGCACAGATCGCGCCGGTCTCCGCCATTTTCACCGGCCCATCCTCGAGCGCCGGGACCTTCATCATCGGGTTGATGGCGCGATAGGAGTCGGTCGAAAGCGCCCCGCCCCGCCAATCCATCAGCACCCGCTCATAGGGCAAGCCGGATTCTTCCAACATCCACAAGGCCGTAAAGGCGCGGGTTTGCGGCGCCCAATAAAGCTTCATGCGACCCCCCTTGGCTGACATTGGAACATAACAAGAACATTTTTTGCTGTCAAGCGCGGTGCGGCCTTGGCAGCGAGCATCGGCAGCCCTATGTTTGAGGGTAAGTTCCCGCTTGTTCCCCCGGAAAATGCATGACCTCCTATCTGCGCGTTCGCGGTGCCCGTCAACATAATCTGAAGAATGTCGATGTCGACATTCCGCGCGACCAGTTGGTGGTGATCACCGGGTTGTCCGGGTCGGGAAAATCGTCGCTGGCGTTCGACACCATCTATGCCGAGGGACAGCGCCGTTATGTCGAATCGCTGTCCGCTTATGCCCGCCAATTCCTTGAACTGATGGGCAAACCCGACGTGGATCTGATCGAGGGATTGTCGCCGGCGATTTCCATCGAACAGAAGACCACCTCGAAGAATCCCCGTTCCACGGTCGGCACCGTCACCGAAATCTACGACTATATGCGGCTGTTGTTTGCGCGGATCGGCGTGCCGCACTCGCCCGCCACCGGACTGCCGATCGAAAGCCAGAGCGTGTCGCAGATGGTCGACCGGGTACTGGCACTGCCGGAGGGCACCCGCCTGCTGCTGCTGGCGCCGCTGGCGCGCGGGCGCAAGGGCGAATATCGCAAGGAATTGCAGGATCTGCAGCGCAAAGGCTTCCAGCGCGTCAAGATCGACGGGCAGATCTACGACATCGATCAGGCACCGGCACTCAACAAGAAACTGAAGCATGACATCGAAGTGGTGGTCGATCGGGTGGTGGTGAACCCCGGCATCGCCCAAAGGCTGGCCGACAGTTTCGAGACGGCGCTCGGTCTGGGCGACGGACTGGTGATCGGCGAGCCGGCCGATGGCGGCGACCGGGTGATGTTCTCGGCCAAATTCGCCTGTCCGGTCTCCGGCTTCACCATCGACGAAATCGAGCCGCGGCTGTTTTCCTTCAACAATCCGTTCGGTGCCTGTCCGGCCTGCGGCGGGCTGGGACAAAACATGCATTTTGCCGCCGATCTGGTGGTGCCGGACGAACGCAAAAGCCTGCGCCAGGGCGCCGTGGTGCCCTGGAATTCGGTGCCGTCGGTCTATGCCATGCCGGTCTTCGAGGGGCTGGCGCGGCATTACCAGTTCAGTCTCGACCAACCCTTCGACGAATTGCCGGCGCAAGCCCGCGACGCCATCCTGCATGGCAGCGGCAAGGTCGTCATTCCCATGCATTACAAGGACAAGGCACGCAGTTTCACGACCGAACGATCGTTCGAAGGAATTATCCCCAATCTGGAGCGGCGCTTCCGCGAAACCGAGTCCAATTGGGTGCGCGAGGAATTGTCGCGTTTTCAGATCACCGCCAATTGCGAAGTGTGCGGCGGCGCGCGCCTCAAGCCGGAAGCCCTGGCGGTCAAGATTTACGGCCTCAATATCGCCCGGCTGACCGAAATGTCGATCACCCGGGCGCGCGACTGGTTTGCCGCGCTGGAACCCCATCTGAAACCCAAAGAACAGGAGATCGCGCGGCGAATTTTGCGCGAAATCAATGAACGGCTCGGCTTTCTGGTCGATGTCGGGTTGAACTATCTGACTTTATCGCGCAATTCCGGCACGCTGTCGGGCGGCGAATCGCAGCGCATACGCCTCGCCTCGCAGATCGGGTCGGGCCTAACCGGCGTACTGTATGTATTGGATGAACCTTCGATCGGCCTGCATCAGCGCGACAATGACCGGCTGCTGTCGACCCTGAAAAGGCTGCGCGATCTGGGCAATACCGTGATCGTGGTCGAGCATGACGAAGACGCCATCCGCAGCGCCGACCATCTGATCGATATGGGGCCGGGCGCCGGCATCCACGGCGGCGCCATCATCGCCCAAGGTACGCCGGCCGAAGTGATGGCCAATCCGGCCAGCCTGACTGGACAATATCTCTGCGGCCACCGCTATATCCCGGTGCCGTCGCATCGTCGTCCCGGCAATGGCAAGTCGTTGCGGGTGGTGGACGCCAGCGGCAACAATCTGCAGCATGTGACGGTCGATTTCCCGCTCGGCAAATTCATCACCGTGACCGGCGTGTCGGGCGGCGGCAAATCGACTCTGGTGATCGAGACGCTCTACAAGGCGCTGGTGCGCCGGCTGACCGGGGCGCGCGAACATGCCGCGCCGCATGAACGCATCGACGGGCTCGAACATATCGACAAAATCGTCGATATCGACCAATCGCCGATCGGCCGCACGCCGCGCTCCAACCCCGCCACCTACACCGGCGCCTTCGGTCCCATCCGCGACTGGTTCACCAATTTACCGGAGGCCAAGGCGCGCGGCTACAAGCCAGGCCGCTTCAGTTTCAATGTCAAGGGCGGGCGCTGCGAATCCTGCCTGGGCGACGGATTGATCAAGATCGAGATGCACTTCCTGCCCGACATCTATGTCGAGTGCGATGTCTGCAAGGGCAAACGCTATAACCGCGAAACGCTCGAGATCACCTACCGCGATAAAAGCATCGCCGGCGTCCTCGATATGACGGTCGAGGAAGCCGCCGAGTTTTTCAAGGCGGTGCCGCAGATCCGCGACAAGATGGAGACCCTGAAACGCGTAGGCCTCGGCTATATCCATCTCGGCCAGCAGGCCACCACGCTCTCCGGCGGCGAGGCGCAGCGTGTCAAGCTGTCGAAGGAACTGTCGCGCCGGGCCACCGGCGGCACGTTGTATATTCTCGACGAACCGACCACCGGCCTGCATTTCGAAGATGTCCGCAAACTGCTCGAAGTGCTGCATGCCCTGGTCGATTCCGGCAATACCGTGCTGGTGATCGAACATAATCTGGAGGTCATCAAGACCGCCGACTGGATCATCGACCTCGGCCCCGATGGCGGCACCGGCGGTGGGCAGGTGGTGGCGGAAGGCACCCCCGAGCAGATCGCCGGCATCGCCGCCAGCCATACCGGACGCTATCTGGCCTCCTATCTCGAGCGGAAACCGGGCCCGATAAGGGTCAGCTAAGCCTCAAAATCGACACTGCATTTTGAGCTGGAAACTGACGTCCTGGCCGTCGGCGCGTCCCACCGAGCCGTCGATGTCGGCGATGACCGTCAGCCAGTCATTGGCGTCCGTGGTGAGACCGAGCCCGACGCGCGCCCAATCTTCCGCATTGCTCGGCAGGGTGGTGTCGATGGTGGCCTGCGGCAGGCTGGCAAGACGGCTGAACACATGACGCTGACCGGGCGAAAATTGGTGATCCCAGCCAACCCGCAAGGTCGGATGAAAGGTCACGCCGCTACCCGCGAAGCTGGTCGACAACTGGCCCCCCAGTTCGCCAATCAGGGAACTGAAGGCCTGATTGTCGACCGCTTCATTGATTGCCACCGCGCCTTGCTCGGTATAGGCGTCGATGCTGACCCGGCTGATGCGAATATCGGCGGTCGGACCGAAATTGGCGCCCTCCGCCTGCCACAGATAGGCGCCTTCGATTTTGCCGCCGATGGTGGTGCCGGCACTGGTGGCCGCCGCCACCTCACCCTCCACCAGCGTATTGCGGTCGATCTTGTCCCAATCCTGATAGGCATAGAATCCGGCGGCGGAACCGACCCAATGGCTGCCGAAGACGGCGCCATAAACCGCCACCGAATAGGAACGCAAATCGTCCTTGCCGAGCGCATCCTTGAAAGTGCTGCTGGCGCTGGTGTACCCCACCTGCGCACCAAAAGCCACATTCGGATCGGCGCGATAGTCGGCACCCAGGCGCACCGAATAACTGTCATAGGTGAAACCGGCCTCGGAATCGCGATTGTCGCGCGCGCCGCGGCCATAGCCGCCGGTCAGGTAGAAGGACAGCGGATCGTCTCGGCCGATATGGCTGGCGGCGCCGCCGGGACCGCTCAGGCTGATCCCGCTGGCGCCCTGTTGCAAAGCGGCAACGCGGTTCGATAGGCCGTCGAAGATCGACTGGCTGACGATGTCAGCCAATTGGCCCTGGGCGCCGATCACCCATGGCGCCTCGATGGTGGAGGCCACCGCCTCGGCGAAGATGGTCTGCACGCCGGTGGTCGGGTGCACCGAATCCCAAAACAGATTGCCACTCGGATTGGCGCACACGCCGGCGGCGGTCAGGCAGGCGGTGGTGACGTTGCTCAGTCCATATTTGCCGGGATGGGCTTCGACGTCATTGAACAGTCCGGCGGTGTCGACCAGAAAAATGTTGACACCCAGACTTTGGCCGAGCCGGCCCATGACGGTGGCGAGCGCGATATCGTGCGACGCTGCGGTCAGATTGCCCAGTTGCGCGGTCAACGGATTGCCGTTGAAGGCCGGTGTCGCGCCCAGATTGGGAAGCGTCGGCACCACGAAGGTCCTGGCCCCCGCCTTGGCCAGCAAGCCCACATCGGCGGCCAGATTGGTGACCGTAGTGGTCACCTGCTGGGTGACGATCCCGGTAATCTGGCTGGTGCTCAGCGCCGGTTGCGCCTCGATGGCGCCGAACATGGCAAAATAGTCGTTGGCACCGCCCCACACCACCGTGAGGCCGTTGCGCCCGGGCACCGAGCCGCTGCCGAGTGCGCTGATGATCTGGCCTTGCAGGCTGGTGTCTAGGGTAGCGGCCAGCAGCGCATTGGGACTAGCCAGCGAACTCAACAGCGGGTTGAGATTGACCCCCGACAGCGGCACCGCCCCCAGCGTCTCATGCAGCGGTGCCGAGAACGCGCCGCCGACCGCAAAATCAGTGAGCGGCGCAGTGATCCCGAGCAAGGGGCCGAGTTTTTCGGCATAGATCGGTCCGTTGCTGAAATGAAAGTCGTAATAAGGCGGCAACGGAATTTCGCCGGGTGCGTTGATGGTTTGGAGGATGGCGATTGGTACGATTTTCGGGATATTGCCGTTATCGGACAGGCTGTCGCCGAACACCGTCAGCGTGTTGTAAGGCGACTGAGCCAAGGCCGCATGTCCGGCGAGCACCGCACACAAGGCCGTGCCGGCCATCCACTTTGTCATGATCGCTTCCCTGTTCATTTTTTGCTGTCGGCTTGACGGGAATCCTGGCACGCGCATCGCGGCGCTGGCAATGGCGATGTGAAGGCGGGACATCATCCGATGCCGCACTGTGGCGAAAAAGTGACGGTGCAAAACGGCTTCCGCCAGCGTGACAGTTTTTGCATTGTTGTATTCCGTCACACTTTATTCTGTGGATAACTTTGCGTTCTTTGTCGCTATCGGCGGCCTGTCCAACTAGGGTCAAGTCATGACGACATCCCTTCCCAACGCCCGGCGTCTCGCCATTGCTTCGGTGGTCGCCGGTCTCGCGCTCGGTGCGCCGGCGTTCGCCGGAAGCGAGTCGGTGAATTGTGTACAATTTGTAAAATTCGCCTCCGGTGTCGTGCTCAGCGGCGACGCATATGAATGGTGGGACTCGGCCGATGGCCGCTACGGTCGCGGCTTTCAGCCCAAACCCGGGTCGGTGATGGTGTTCGAACAAAGCCACCGCCTGCCGCACGGCCATGTCGCCCTGGTGCGCCGCCAACTCGACAGCCGCACCGTGCTGATCGATCACGCCAACTGGTCGCGCTTTCAAGGGCGCAAAGGCCGGATCGAACAGGGCGTTCGGGTGGTGGATGTCTCGCCTGCCAATGACTGGAGTCAGGTACGGGTCTGGTACCAGGAAGCCGCCGACATCGGGCAATCGGTCTATGGCGTGCGCGGCTTCGTCTATCTCAGAGGCGAAGCTACCCCGCAAGCTGGGCGGTAACCCAGCAGCCGAAGGCGGCAGCGGCGGCCGACAGCACAGTGCCCCAACCGATATCCACCAGACTGAGGGTTGTGCTCCAATTGCGAAGCGTGGCCTGATTGGTCAGATCGTAGGTGGCATAGGCGACCAGACCGAACACGCCGCCCTGCAGCGCCGCGGTCAGCGGTCCGCCAGCCTTGAGCGCCGGCCACACGGCGAGAAACACCAGACCGGCCGGATAGAGCGCGTAGAACAGCAGAGCCGGCACCAGCCTTACGCCGTCCAGCGCCATGTCGCCGAGCGTCGGACGATAGAGCCGGCTGCCCATCACACTCAGCCACACCGAATCGAGCAGCAGCATCGGCACCAAAGTGGCGCCATAGGCCACCAATAGTCTGACCATGCGAAATTCAGCGCTTGGAGAACTGGAAGCTGCGGCGGGCCTTGGCCTTGCCGTATTTCTTGCGTTCCACCACGCGCGAGTCGCGGGTTAGAAAGCCGCCGGCCTTGAGCGGGATGCGCAGAGCCGGCTCAAAAAAGGTCAGCGCTTTGGAGATGCCGTGCCGCACCGCCCCGGCCTGGCCGGACAGGCCGCCGCCGGCCACGGTGGCGACCACGTCGAACTGGGCGACTCGGTTGGCCACCTGGAACGGCTGATTGATCAGCATGCGCAATACAGGACGGGCAAAATATACCTCGAGCGCACGGCCATTGACGACAATCACGCCATTGCCGGGCCTGACCCACACGCGCGCCACCGCGTTCTTGCGTTTGCCGGTGGCGTAAGAGCGGCCCTGTGCATCCTTCTTGACGACCCGGACGATCGCCACCGGTTCAACCGAGCCCTGCAAATTGGCCAAGGCGCTGAAATCTTCAGCCATGGGATTACGCGCTCCTTTTGTTCTTGGGGTTCATGCCGGCCACATCCAGCAATTCCGGCTGCTGCGCCGCATGCGGGTGTTCGGTGCCGGCATAGACGCGCAGATTGCGCATCTGGGCACGGCCGAGCGGACCGCGCGTGATCATGCGCTCGACCGCCTTGACGATGACGCGTTCCGGAAAGCGGCCGGACAACAGGGCGCCGATAGTGCGGCCCTTGATGCCGCCAGGATGGCCGGTGTGCCAATAGAACACCTTGTCGTCCAACTTCCGGCCGGTGAGTCTGACCTTGTCGGCATTGACGATGATGACATTGTCGCCGCAATCGATGTGCGGCGTGTAGGTAGTCAGATGCTTGCCGCGCAACCGCATCGAGACGATGCTGGCGAGCCGGCCGAGAACGACGCCGTCCGCGTCGATCAGCACCCATTTCTTGTTCACCTCGGACGGTTTGGCGGAATAGGTCTTCATGGCGCCCAACCTTGCTGATCCCTTGTCTGACGCGCCGGAAGCAAGACACCCCTGGCGGCGGAAGGCGCGCAGTATGCCAGAACAGAGAAATCTGTCAACGCAGAAGACTGTATAAAAAACAGTATCTTATTTGTATGGTACTATTTTACCGGTCTGGAAACTCCGGCAAACTGACGGCCTCGGCGCGATGCAGGTCCGGTCCCGATTGCACCGCCGGCAGGTACAGGAATTATCACCCATCGTCGAATGATTGTGATATCGTTAAGGGCGTTAAATTCAGTGGGCGCCCTTCAGCGAAAGACATCATCTTGTCAACCAGCCGTTCGCAGAAAGGCGGGGCGGCTCGTCCGAAGGCCAAACACCCTTCGCCGGCCGTGCCAGCGATGCAGTTTTTTCCGGTCGTCGGTATCGGCGCCTCGGCCGGCGGGCTGGAAGCATGCCAGAAGCTGATCGACACAATGCCGGCCGGCAACGGCATGGCGTTCATTCTGATTCAACATCTCGACCCGACCCACGTCAGCATGCTGGTGGATCTGCTGACGCCGCACACGACGATGACCGTTTGCCAGGCTAGCGACGGCATGATGATCGAGCCCGATCATCTCTATATCATTGCGCCGGGCACCTATCTTGCGGTTGGCGGCGGCGCGCTGCGTATATCGACGCCGCCCGGCCGGCAAGGTGCCCGGCTGCCTTTCGATTTTCTGCTGTTGTCGCTGGCTGAGGAATATGGCGCGCGCGCCATTGCCGTGATCCTGTCGGGCACCGGCGCCGATGGCAGCGTGGGGCTGAAGGCGATCAAGGAAAAATTCGGCTTGGTGATCGTCCAGGACCCGCTCGAGGCCAGCTATGACGGCATGCCGCGCAATGCGATTGGCACCGGCGCGGTCGATCTGGTGCTGCCTGCCGCCAAAATTCCCGAGGCGCTGATCAAATATCAGCGTCGCATGTCGCTCGCCAGCAGCGGTGACGGGTTGTTCCCGGAGGAACGTCTGTCGGAGATCATCGATCTGCTGCGCACCAAGACCCCGCATGACTTCAGGTTCTACAAACAGGGCACGCTTTTGCGCCGGATCGAGCGGCGCATGGCGATGGCGGCGATCGAAAGCGACGATTTGGACCGCTATCTGGCGCTGCTGCGCGGCGACGGCGCCGAACTTGATCTGCTGGCCAAGGACCTGCTGATCAATGTGACGCGATTTTTCCGCGATACCGCCGTGTTCGATCTGCTGGCCAAGAAGGTCATTCCCGAACTGGTGCGCGATCGTGCGCCGGACCAACCGCTGCGACTGTGGATCGCCGGCTGCAGTTCGGGTGAGGAAACCTATTCGTTGACCATGCTGTTCCTGGAGGCGATCACCGCCGCGCGTACCCCCATCACCTTGCAGGTGTTCGCCTCGGATATCGATGGCGATGCGGTCGCCACCGCCCGCGAAGGACTTTACCCCGAGACCATCGCCGCCGACATCTCGCCGGCCCGTCTGGCCCGATTCTTCGTCAAGGAGGATCATCGCTATCGCGTTTCGGCCGATTTGCGCGCCGCTGTCGTGTTCGCGGTACAGGACGTGCTGGCCGACCCGCCTTTTTCAAGGCTGGACATGGTGTCGTGCCGCAATCTGCTGATCTATCTGCGCCCCGAGGCGCAGGCCAAAGTCATGTCGCTGCTGCATTTCGCCTTGCGCGAAGGCGGCATCCTGCTGCTCGGCAGCGCCGAGACCGTCGGCAGCTTCGATAGCAGCTTCAAAGTGATCTCGAAGCCGGAGCGGGTTTACCGGCATGTGGCGCGCTCGCGTCCGGGCGATCTGAACCTATGGACGCATGCCGTCGACAGTGCACGACCACCGCTGCGTCCCGGCGGCGGCCAGGTGCTGTCGCGCCAGGACACGCTGGCCCGCCTCTGTCGCCGCCTGGTGATGGACAATTATGCGCCGGCCGCGGTGCTCATCAACAACAGGCAGGAATGCTTGTTTTCCCTGGGCCCGGTCGACCGCTATCTGCGGGTCGCGCCAGGCCGTCCCAGCCACGATGTGCTGACCATGGCGCGCCAGAATCTGCGCGTCAAGCTCACCCTGGCGATTCAGCAGGCGCGCCAGACCAATGCGCGACTGCTGGTCGATGGCGGCAGCCTGATCGACCATGGCGCCACGATCACCTTCGACATCGCCCTGCAGCCGGTGCTGGCCGAGGGTGAGGACCTGCTGTTGATCTGTTTCATCGACAAGCCGCGGCCGAAGGTCGAGCCATTGCGCCCGAGCGCGCCGGGCGAATTGCCGCCGTCGAGCGAATTGGAGCGCGAACTGCTGGCCACCCGGGAAGAACTCGAGATCGCCCGTCGCACGCTCGAGATTTCCACCGAGGAACAAAAGGCCATCAATGAGGAGGCGATGTCGGTCAATGAGGAATATCAGTCCACCAACGAGGAACTGGTAACCTCCAAGGAGGAATTGCAGTCGCTCAATGAGGAACTCACGGCCTTGAACAGCCAGTTGCAGGAAACGCTGGAACGGCAGCGCACCACCGCCGACGATCTGCAAAACATCCTCTACAGCACAGACGTCGCCACCATATTCCTCGATACCGAGCTGCAGATCCGCTTTTTCACGCCGGCCACCAAGTCTCTGTTCAGCGTTCTTCCCACCGACGTCGGCCGTCCCCTGGCCGACCTCAATTTTCTGGCAGCCGACGTCGGCCTGCTCGCGGACGCGCAAACCGTGTTGAAAAATTTTCAGCCGACCGAGCGCGAGATCGAGTCCCAGAATGGCACGTGGTATCTGCGCCGAATCCTGCCCTATCGCGTAAAGGATAAGGGCGTGGAAGGCGTCGTCATTACCTTCTCCGACATCACCGAACGGCGGCGTATCGCCCAGGCGCTCGGCGCCGCAAAGCGTGAAGCGGAATTGGCCAACATTGCCAAATCGCGCTTTCTTGCCGCCGCCAGCCATGATTTGCGCCAGCCCTTGCAAAGCCTGGCGCTGCTGCAGGGAATGCTGGAAAAATCGGTGCAAGGCGAAAAGGCACAAAAGTTGGTGGCCCGGTTGGGCGATTCGCTCGGCGCCATGGCGGGCATGCTGAACACTTTGCTCGACATCAATCAGATCGAGGCCGGCGTGGTGCAGGCCGAGATCGTCCATTTCCCGATCAATGACCTGCTTGGCCGTTTGCGTGACGAATTCGCCTATGGAGCCGAGTCGCAAGGATTGCGGTTGCACTTCGTGCCCTGCGGACTGAGCATCGACAGCGATCCGCAATTGCTCGAACAGGTATTGCGCAATCTGCTGTCCAATGCCTTGAAATATACCAGATCCGGCAAAGTGCTGATGGGCTGCCGCCGCCGCAAGGGGATGTTGAGCGTCGAGATCTGGGACACCGGAGTCGGTATTCCGGCGGCCGAACTGGGGGCGATTTTCGAGGAATATCATCAACTCGACAACTCTGCGCGCGAGCGCAGCCGCGGCCTCGGCCTCGGCCTGTCGATCGTCAAGCGTCTGGCGAATTTGCTCGACCATCAGATCAGAGTGCGTTCCAATCCCGGCAAGGGATCGGTCTTCATCGTCGATATCCTGTTGCCAAATTCCAAGGCGCCGCCGCCGGCCAAGGTCGCTCGAAGCCCGTCCCGCGCCGCCCCGCCCGCCGGCCCGGGTAAAGGCGGCGCAGTGATGATCGTCGAAGACGATCCCGATGTATCGCAATTGCTGGCACTTCTGCTGGGCGAAGAAGGCTATGTCACCAGTACCGCGTCCTCCGGCGTCGCGGCGCTGACTCTGGTGACGCGGGCCGCCGCGGTGCGGCCGGATCTCATTCTCGCCGACTACAACCTCCCCAACGGACTGAATGGCCTCGATCTTGCCGTCCAATTGCGGGAAAAGCTCGGTGCCGATTTTCCGGTCGTCATCCTGACCGGCGATATCTCGAGCGGCACCTTGCGCGACATCTGCCTGCAGGGCTGCACGCCGCTCAACAAACCGGTAAAGCCGCAGGAATTGATCGCCGTGATCGCGCAATTGTTACGGGCCGCGCCGGCCGTGCCGCGCCAGCCTACCGCTCCGCCGGCCGAGACTTCCGCTCTGGTCGACCATTCGATGATCTATGTCGTCGATGATGACGCGCAAGTGCGTGCTGAAATCCGCCATCTCCTTGAGGAGAACGGCCGCACCGTCACCGATTTTGTCGATGCCGAGAGCTTTCTGGCGTCCTATAAGCCGGGGCGCGATGCGGTATTGCTGCTCGATGCCTGCCTGCCGGGCATGGATGGACTGGTCTTGCTGCGGCATCTGTCCGATTCGGGCCGGCAACTGCCCACCGTCATGATCACCGGCAAGAGCAGCGTTCCTATGGCGGTGGACGCCATGAAGTCCGGCGTCAGCGACTTCCTGGAAAAGCCGTTCAGCCGCGCCGAACTGCTGACCTGCATCGACCGCGCCCTCGAACAGACGCGCGACAAGGCCAAGCTGGAGGCATGGCGTATCGATGCTGCCAAGCGCGTCGCCGGTTTGACACCGCGCCAGCACGAAATCATGCAACTGGTGTTGGCCGGCCATCCGAGCAAGAACATTGCCGCCGATCTGAGCATCAGCCAGCGCACCGTCGAGAATCATCGCGCCTCGATCATGGAAAAGACCGGTTCCAAATCCCTCCCCGCCTTGGCACGCCTGGCTTTCGCGGCCTCGCCGGATCGCCCCTAGCCGCCTTCGGGCACAGCGGTTCAGACCCACTGAGAATGAATTGGGGCGGCTCGGCGCCGACTGGCGCCGCGCGAAGCCAGCATAGCTGGCCTGGTTTGCGCGAGAGCTCCACACCTCTGGAGCTTTCGTCCGGCTGCGCCGGACCGCGCGCCAGCATTGCGCGGAAGCCAAGCGAACGAATCGACGCGGGTGGCGCAGCCACGCGAAGCGATGCTCCGCGGAGATGGAAGGCGAGGAATCGAAGATGACCGCGGAGCGGGGCCCGAAGGGCTGGCCGCCAGGCCACACTTGCGAGCCGACCTCGACGCGGGTGGCACTTGAGGGCACTTCAATATAGGTAAATTCCGTCGCTGGCGGCACGGCGATGGCGGTGGCTATGATGCGCCGTCGCCTATCGAGGGACCGTTAGATATATCTTAGCCATGCCACCCGGATCGGCTGAGCGGGGCTGTTTGCTCGCTTCGCCGCGGCCGTCGCCGTGGGCGCGATCTCGACAGCGTTTCAGCGATTGGGTCGTGTTGCGATCCCACCCTTCACCTTACGCAAAGGACATCTCCCATGAAAAAATCTCGCCAAATTTTTCTGTCGCTGATGCTGGCTGCGGCAACCGTCATGCCGATGGCGGCGATGACCCAAGCCAGCGCTGCCACGTCGGAAGACCTCAACGTCGACGCAAGGGCGGCCTTGGACAAGCTTTATCGGATCAATCCCACTGCGGCGGTGATCGGACACAAGGCGAAGGCGATCCTGGTATTCCCGAACATCGTCAAGGCCGGCCTCATCTTCGGCGGCGCCTATGGCGAAGGCGAACTGCTCAAGGGACCCGAAATCGCCGGTTACTACAATTCGGTGACGGCGTCATGGGGTTTCCAGGCCGGCGTACAGTCCTACGGCTATGTCGTATTTCTGATGAGCAACAAGGCCGCGAGTTACTTGAACAGGTCGGATGGCTGGGAAATCGGCGTCGGGCCGACGGTGGTCGTGGTCGATGAAGGCGTTGCCCGCAATCTGTCGTCATCAACATTGAAGGACGATGCCTACGCCTTCATCTTCAGCCAGGAAGGTCTGATGGCCGGCATCAGCATCGAAGGCACGAAGATTACCCATATCCACCCGAACAACTAAAACCTCCGTGGCTCGTCGCCGAGCTAAGTTTCCGCGCAGAAGATCCTTCTCGCCCTTGGTGGCCGAAGGATCTTCTGTCGACCGCCCGCCGAAGGGTAGGCTCGCTTACAGGGCGGCACTGTGAGTCGAAAGCGCGAGCCGTCCTCTCCCTGGGAGTGCGTCGAACCGATCCGCGAGGATCTGTTCAATGTCGAGCGGATCGAGGAGCACGCGCGCCAGCTGGCGCGTACCCACACCGTCACCGCAAAATTGGTCAAGGGCCGCCCGCTGACGGCCCGCGTGGCCGACAATGCCGCGGTTCTGCTCGCCTCGCACCAGGTGATCGCCCTGGCGATCGACCGGGGGCGGGCCATCACGCCGGCGGCCGAATGGTTGCTCGACAATTACTATCTGGTCGAACGGCAGATCGACGAAATCCATACTGATCTGCCATCAGCCTATTATCGCCAATTGCCCAAGCTCGCCGCGGGCGCGCTCGCCGGATATCCGCGGGTGCTGGCGGTCGCCTGGGCCTTCATTGCCCACACCGACAGCCGATTCGACGCCGAGATGCTGTGCCGCTATCTGGTCGCCTATCAGGAGGTTCAACCCCTGACGATCGGCGAGTTGTGGGCCCTCGCCATTACGTTACGGCTGCTTTTGATCGAAAATCTGCGCCGTATCGCCGAGAGCATCGTGCGCAATCACGAGGCCCGGCGGACGGCCGATTTGCTCGCCGACCGTCTGTTGGGAATCAACGGACTTGCCGCCATGCCGTCGTCGGCTCTGTTGGCCGCCTATGAGCAGGCGCCGCTGCGAGAGATCTTTGCGGTGGAACTGGTCTATCGGCTGCGCGATCAGGATCCGCGGGTCACGCCGGCGCTGACCTGGCTCGATGAGCGCCTGGTTCGGCAGGGCACCACACTCGACGCGGTGGTGCGGGACGAGCATCAGCGCCAGGGCGCATCGTCCATCACGGTCCGCAATATCATCAACAGTATGCGCCTGATCGCCGACGTCGATTGGACCGAACTGGTGGAACGCGTGAGCCTGGTCGACAAGGTGCTGGCGGCAGGCGGTGTTTTTGCCGTGATGGATTTTCCGACCCGCAATCTTTACCGCAGCGCCATCGAGACGCTGGCGCGGGGGTCGCACCTCAGCGAGATTGCCATTGCCCGTCGTGCCGTCGGTGCCGCCGAGGGGATTAACCGGCCGGCCGTGCCGGCACCGGATAGTCGCGAGGGCGATCCCGGCTACTACCTGCTCGGCGACGGACGACCCGTCCTGGAAAAGATGATCGGGTATCGGCTGTCCTGGCGCGCCTGGCCGACGCGGCTGAACCGATCGGTTGGCATCGTCGGCTATGCGTTTTCGATCATTCTGGCGGCAACAGCCTGCCTTGCCCTGCCTCTTTTCATGCTTGCCGCCGCCGGACTGGGGACTCTCTGGTTGCTGACGTTCGGCTTATTGGGAGCGATCCCGGCGCTCGACGCCGCGGTGGCGCTGGTCAGCCGCGCCGCCACCAGCTTTTTCGGCGCGGCGCAGCTGCCCGCTCTGGATCTGGAGAAGGGCATTCCACCCCATCTGCGGACGATCATCGCGGTGCCGACGCTGTTGACCACGATGGTGGCGCTCAAAGGGCAGATCGAGAGCTTGGCCATCCATCATCTCGCCAGCCCGGGTGGCGATTTGCATTTTGCCCTGCTGTCGGACTGGATCGATGCCGACACCGAACAAACCGACGGCGACCAGACTTTGCTCGATGCGGCGAAGGAAGGCATTCAAAGCCTCAATCAGCGCTTTGCCCCTGCCCTCGGCGGCGACCGTTTCCTGCTGCTGCACCGACGGCGGGTGTGGAACCAAAGTGAACGGAAATGGATGGGTTGGGAACGCAAGCGCGGCAAACTGCACGAGCTCAATCGGTTGCTGCGCGGCGCCACCGACACCACATTTTTGGCGCCGAATGGTCATCCTCCGCCGGTTCCCAAGGATGTCCGCTATGTCGTGACGCTCGACTCCGACACCCGCCTGCCCCGCGACACGGTGCATCGACTGATCGGGAAAATGGCGCATCCGCTCAACCGGCCGGTCTTCGACAGCGCCGTCGGTCGGGTAGTGGCAGGCTATGCGGTGATGCAGCCGCGCGTAACACCGTCCTTGCCGACCGGCCGTGAAGGGTCGCTGTTCCAACGCACCTTCTCCAGCATGAACGGTATCGATCCCTATGCTGCCGCCAGGTCCGACCTCTATCAGGATCTGTTTGGGCAAGGCTCCTATACCGGCAAGGGTATCTACGATATCGATGCCTTCGAGTTGGCGTTGCGAGGTCGCGTCGCCGACTCGACGATGCTCTCGCACGATTTGTTCGAAGGGATCTTCGCAGGTGCCGGCCTGGCCTCGGACATCGAGGTGGTCGAGGAATATCCCGCCCGTTACGATGTCGACGCGCAGCGCCACCATCGTTGGGCGCGCGGCGATTGGCAGTTGCTGCCCTGGATTCTGGCTGACCTCAGCCTGCCGGCGATCGGCCGCTGGAAGATGATCGACAATCTGCGGCGCACCTTGTCGGCGCCGATGGCGGTGCTGGCCTTGCTGGTCGGATGGGTCATGCCATTGCCACAAAGCGCGGCGTGGACCTTGTTCATCCTGGCGACCATCCTGCTGCCGACCGCGCTGCCGGTGTTCGCGGCGATTGTGCCGCGCCACCAGGGTATCACCTCGGACAGCCATCTGCGCGCTCTGCGCGGTGATATCGCGCTCGCCGCCACCCAATATTTCCTGCGGCTCTCGTTTCTGGCCGATCAGGCCTGGCTGATGAGCGACGCGATCGGCCGCACGCTGATCCGATTGTTCGTCACGCGCCGCCATCTGCTGGAATGGACCACCGCGGCACAGGCGAGCATCGGTCCGCGCCGGGATCTGCTCGACATGTTCCGCCGCATGGCCGCCGCCTTTTTGATCGGGGTCGGCGGGCTGGCGGTCGCTGTCGTCGCCGGGGATGGGACTTGGAGTCTTGCCCTGCCGTTGGCGGCCTTGTGGGTTTCGTCCCCGGCCATCGCCTGGTGGGTCAGCCAGTCGCCGGCAGATGCCGGCCGATTGTCGCTCTGCGCGGCCGATGCGCGCGCGCTGCGCCTTATCGCCCGACGGACCTGGCGATTCTTCGAGAGCTTCGTCACGCCTTCCGACCACATGCTGCCGCCCGACAATTTTCAAGAGGACCCCTACCCGGTCATCGCGCATCGGACCTCGCCCACCAATATTGGCCTCTATCTGCTGTCGGCGGCGTCGGCGCACGATTTCGGGTGGATCGGGGTGAAGGATGTGATGACCAGGTTGGAGGCGACCTTCGCCAGCATGAACCGCCTGGAGCGTTTTCGCGGCCATTATTATAACTGGTACGACACGCAGGATTTGCGGCCGCTCGATCCTATTTATATTTCCGCGGTCGACAGCGGCAATCTGGCCGGCCACCTGCTGGCGCTCGCCAATAGTTGCGTGGCCTGGCGCCAGTTGGCGCTGACCGCCGAACGGCGTCTGGAGGGCATCGCCGATGCACTCGATCTGGCGCGTGAAGAGGTGTTGCGACTCGATGACGGGCGCCGCACGCAAACCGTCACCTGGCGCCAACTTGAAGATGCCCTGGCGGCTCTGACGGCCGGCGCCGCACGAACCCTCCAGCCGGGCGAGGATATCACCGAGCGGCTCGCGAGCTTGGGCGCGAGCGCCGACACCATAGCCGACATCGCGCAGACGCTGGCGGCCGAACGCAATGACACCGCCAGCGCCGATATGCTGTTCTGGGTAACCGCAGCACGGCAGTCGATCGCCAGCCATCGGCGCGATCTAGAAACCGACAACGACTCTGTGCCTGCCATCGCCGCGCGCCTGGCCGCGCTCGAATGCGCCTCCCGGCAGATGGCGATGGCAATGGAGTTTGGTTTCCTGTTCGATCACGACCGCAAATTGCTGGCGATCGGCTATCGGGTGCCGGAATCTTCGTTTGACCCCAATTGCTACGATCTGCTTGCCTCCGAAGCCCGCCTGGCCAGCTTTCTGGCGATCGCCAAAGGCGATATACCCTCCCGTCATTGGTTCCGGCTGGGTCGCCCGGTGACCTCGATCGGCAACGGCGCCGCGCTGGTGTCGTGGTCTGGCTCGATGTTCGAATATCTGATGCCGTCGCTGGTCATGCGGGCGCCGGCGGGCAGCCTGATCGAAGAAACCAGCCGGTTGATCGTCAGGCGTCAGCGCGAATATGGCCTGTCGCTCGGTGTGCCGTGGGGCATTTCGGAGTCCGCCTACAATGCGCGGGACCTCGAACTCACCTATCAATACTCGAATTTCGGCGTTCCCGGCCTCGGTTTGAAACGCGGCCTGCGTGACAATGTCGTGGTCGCTCCCTATGCCACGGCGCTCGCCAGCATGGTCGATCCAGCCGCCGCCTGCAGCAATTTCAAGCAATTGGCCGATTTGGGCGCGCTCGGCAGGCATGGCTTTTACGAAGCGTTGGACTACACGCCGGGTCGCGTGCCGGACGGCAAGACGCTGGTGATCGTGCGCGCCTACATGGCACACCACCAGGGAATGACCATCGTGGCGATCGCCGATGCGCTCGGCGAGGGTGTGATGCGCACCCGGTTTCACGCCGAACCGCTCATTCAGGCGACCGAGCTTCTCCTCCAGGAGCGCACCCCGCGCGACGTGGCGGTGGTGCGTCCATTGTCCGCTGAAGGCAAGTCGGGAACGACGGTTCTGACCGTCGAATCGTCGAGCGGACGCCATATCGAGACACCGCATAGCCCGACGCCGGCGACCCATCTTCTGTCCAACGGCGACTATGCGGTGATGCTGACGGCGGCCGGATCGGGCTCCAGCCGCTGGCGGGACCTGGCGGTGACAAGGTGGCGTGAAGACGCCACCTGCGACGATTGGGGTTCTTACATTTTCCTCAGGGACACCGGCGACGGTAAGGTGTGGTCGGCCGGATTCCAGCCTTGTGGCGTCGAGCCCGACTCCTACGATGTCCTGTTCAAGGAAGATTCTGCCGAATTCACGCGGCGCGACGGTATCTTCACCACCACTCTCGAAATACTGGTTTCGACCGAACATGCGGCCGAAGTGAGACGACTCACTGTGTTGAATGGCAGCCACCGCAGCCACGAAATCGACGTCACGTCCTATGCCGAACTGGTGCTGGCACCACCTTCCGCCGATCTGGCTCATCCCGCCTTTTCCAAATTGTTCGTCGAAACGGAGTTTCTCGCCGACAAAGGCATTCTGTTGGCGACCCGGCGCCGACGGTCACCGGATGAAGCAGAGATCTGGGTCGCCCATCTTGCCGTCATCGACGGCGAGCAGGTGGGCGAGCCTGAAATTGAGACCGACCGGGCACGGTTGCTCGGCCGCGGCGGGACGGTCAGGCGGCCGATTGCGATTTTGGACGGCAGGAAGCTGTCGAACAGCGTCGGCACCGTCCTCGATCCGATCTTCGCCCTGCGCCACCGCGTGCGCATAGCCCCCGGGGCTTGCGCGCGCCTGGCTTTCTGGACCATGGTCGGCGCCTCGCGAAGCGAAGTGCTCGACCTTGCCGACAAGCATCGCGACATCGCCGCCTTCGAGCGTGCGACGACGCTGGCTTGGACCCAGGCACAGGTGCAGCTCCACCATGTCGGCATCGAACCGGGCACGGCCTCCCTGTTTCAGCGCCTGGCCGGACATCTGATCTATGCCGCGCCGACCCTGCGTCCGTCGTCCGAGGTGATCCGGCAAGGTGGCGGCGGCAAGCCGGGACTTTGGATGCTCGGCATTTCCGGCGATCTTCCGATCATCGTGTTGCGCATCGCCGACAGCATGCATGTGCCGGTGGTACGGCAAGTGCTGCGCGCGAACGAATATTGGCGAATGAAGCAGTTGGCCGTCGATGTTGTTATTCTTAATGAACGTGCCTCGTCCTATGTGCAGGATTTGCAGATCGAGTTGGAAAGCTTGGCGCGGACCAGTCAAGCGCGTTCGCCAGCGCGGCGACAGCATGGACCGTCAGGGCGGGTGTTCGTCTTCCGTACCGATCAGATTGCCGCCGAGAGCAGGGCATTGCTGCTGTCGGTGGCACGCGTCGTGTTGCTGGCGCAACGCGGACGTCTGGCCGATCAGCTCGATCGGGTCAACGAGACCGGGACCATGCCGCATCCGTTTGCCAGACGCCCGTCCGGTGGCGCTTTGGCAGTGTCTCGGCCGACCCTGCCGGTGCTTGAGTTTTTCAATGGATTGGGCGGGTTCGCCGAGGACGGGCGGGAATATGTGACGGTGCTGGGACCCGGCCAGTCGACGCCGGCGCCCTGGATCAATGTCATCGCCAATCCCGCCTTCGGCTTTCATGTCGCCGCCGAGGGAAGCGGTTTCAGTTGGTCAACCAATAGCCGCGAAAACCAGGTGACGCCCTGGTCGAACGATCCGGTCGGAGATCGGTCCGGCGAGGGGTTCTACCTGACCGACCTGGACAGCCGGACGGTATGGGGCCCGACCGCGTCGCCGATGCGTGACGACAATGCGACCTATATTGCCCGCCACGGTCGCGGCTATAGCCGGTTCGAACTGTCGGCACATGGCATCGAGTCGCAGATGGTGCAGTTTGTCCCGCTCGATGATCCGATCAAGATCACCCGATTGGTGTTGCACAACCGCTCTGGCCGTGTCCGACATTTGTCGCTGACCGCCTATGTCGAGTGGGTATTGGGTCCGTCGCGCACGGCGGCGGCGGCCTTCCTGACAACTGAAATCGATACGGTCACCGGGGCGATGCTGGCCACCAACCCCTGGAACTCGGACTTCTCGAACCGGGTGGCCTTTATCGATCTGGCTGGGCAACAGACCAGCTGGACCGGCGATCGCCGCGAATTCATCGGTCGCAATGGAAGCCTGGCCGTCCCATCGGCGCTGGCCAATGGCGCGCAGCTCTCCAATCTGGTGGGCGCCGGCATCGATCCTTGCGGCGCATTGCGCTGTCCGGTCGATTTGGCGGTCGATGGGCGCGTCGAGATCGTCATTCTGCTCGGCGAAGCGATTGGGGTGGCGGCCGCCAGAACGCTGATCGCGCGTTATCGCGAGGCCGATCTCGATGATGTGCAGGCGGCAGTCGGTCGCTATTGGGACATGATCCTGGGCCAAGTCCAGGTGACATCCCCCGACCGGGCGATGGATATCATGCTGAATGGCTGGCTGCTTTACCAGACGCTGGCCTGCCGCATCTGGGCACGCTCGGCGTTCTATCAAGCCAGCGGCGCCTATGGCTTTCGCGACCAATTGCAGGACGGCATGGCGCTGACCGCCGCCAGCCCGCTGATCACCCGCGATCATCTGTTGTGCGCCGCCGCACGCCAATTCGTCGAAGGCGACGTGCAACATTGGTGGCTGCCGCATTCCGGCTTGGGGGTCCGCACGCGAATCTCCGATGATCTGATCTGGTTGCCTTTTGCCGTGGCGCACTATATCGACCGGGTCGATGACCGCGCCATTCTTGATGAAACAATCACGTTTCTCGAAGGGCAGGCTCTTGCCCCCGGCGAGCACGACATCTTGTATCTGCCCACTGTCACCGACGAATCCGCCAGCCTGTTCGAGCATTGCGCCCGCGCCTTGGACCACAGCTTGGCGCTTGGCGTTCACGGCTTGCCGCTGTTCGGCACCGGCGACTGGAACGACGGCATGAACCGGGTCGGCGCCTTGGGCAAGGGTGAGAGCGTCTGGCTCGGATGGTTCCTCACGGCGACGCTGGAGGCATTCATCCCGCTTGCCGAGGCGCGTCAGGAAATCACCCGCGCCAGGGCTTGGCAAGTTCACGCCGCCGGATTAAGGGCGTCTCTCGAGCGCGAGGCATGGGACGGCGACTGGTATCGGCGCGGCTGGTTCGACGACGGCACGCCGCTCGGTTCGGCCGACAGCCAGGAATGCCGGATCGATTCGATCGCGCAATCCTGGGCCGTGCTGTCCGGCGCAGCGCCGCCCGAACGCGCCCACCGGGCCATGGCGGCGGTCGAACGGGATCTGATCCGCGCCGAGGATGGGCTGGCCCTGCTGTTCGCGCCGCCCTTCGATCATTCCGCGCAGGATCCCGGCTATATCAAAGGCTACCCACCCGGCATCCGCGAAAATGGCGGGCAATACACCCACGCCGCCTTGTGGTCGGTGATGGCGTTTGCCGCCCTGGGCGAAGGCGACAAAGCGACGGGACTGTTCAGCCTGCTGAACCCGATCAATCACGCCCGCACCAGAGCCAGCCTGCATCGCTACAAGGTCGAGCCCTATGTGATTGCCGCCGATGTCTATGCCATGCCGCCGCATGTCGGGCGCGGCGGCTGGACTTGGTATACCGGGTCGGCGGGGTGGATGCAGCGCGCCGGCATCGAGTCTATCTTCGGGGTGAGGTTGGCCGGGAATATTCTGCATTTCGACCCCTGCATCGCGCGGGCCTGGAACGGCTTCGCACTATCGCTGCGTCATGGGTCGGCGCAGTACCAGATCACCGTCGACAACCCGGTCGGGGTCGAACGCGGAGTCACTTTCGCGTCACTCGACGACCGACCCTTGACTCAGCGGCCATTGCAGCTGTCGCTCGACGATGATGGCGCCATCCATCGGCTGGTGGTGCGACTGGGATAGGCTGCCGCCTTGACAAAAAATATGTATGACCGTATTTTGCGATATGGCAAAAATCGGCAACCGGGAGAAGATTCTCTGCGAAGGCCTCAAAGTCGTTCATGCGCGCGGCTTTGCCGGTGCCAGTGTGCGCGACATCGTCGAGGCCGCCGGCGTGCCGCAGGGATCCTTTACCAATCATTTCGTCTCCAAGGAGGCGTTCGGTCTCGAGATCCTTGATCGCTATTTCGCCAACAGCCGCGTTTTGATGCAGGAGACCCTGCTCGACCTGTCGCGGCGGCCCTTGGCGCGCCTGCGCGCCTATTTTGCCGCCCATCAGGCGCGGTTGCGGGACGGCGGGATGCGCTATGGCTGTCTGTTTGGCAATTTTACCGCCGAATCGAGCGACAATAGCGAGGTCATTCGGCAGAAATTGATGCTTATTTTCGCCGACATGCAGCACTGTTTCGCCCTTTGCCTGCAGGCGGCGCGCGACGCCGGCGAACTGTCGGCGGGACTCGATTGCGACGATGCCGCCGCTTTCCTGGTGGCGTCGATGCAAGGCGCCGTCTTGTTGGCAAAAGCGCAGCGCAGTCTGGCGCCGCTCGAACGGCTGGAACGAATTTTCCTGGCCATGTTACAGAACGACTGACCTCCCTCACCGCCCATTCCGCCTGTGTTCTGCGTCGCTGAAAAATCGCATTCAAGAAAATACATACGTCCATATTTTTCTTGACAAAATAATACGTACGTACATATATGTCGGCGCCGTGGTTCTCAACGCGGCGTCGACATGAGGATCCCCGAAGTGACACCCCGCGTCCCCACCATCACCCGTCCAGCCTGGCCCTTCCACAACGGAGCGCGTCATGTTGGCTGACCTGAAGACCAGGACTCTGCTCACCACCACCGACCTGATGGCACGCGCCGCCGATTTGGGCCTGTCGTCCACAGAGCCCGATCGCTTGGCCATCGCCATCGGCGGACTGGTGATCCGCCAGCTGCGCGGCTATTTCTGCCGACAGAATTGGCTGCAGTGAAGCGCCCAGCGGAATGAGTGGCATGCTTGTCGTGCCGGACTCGTTCGACTCAGCACAATTCAATGGCGATATTGTTGTTTGATAAGGGCCGTGGTGACGAACGGGTTGATCCATGCTATAAGACGCCAAATGTCATTCATACAGTGGTGTTGAATTCCTGAAGTTGTTTTTTAAGGAAGTATTAATTAGAAACATAAATGCTGAGTATCGATTGTGCTTTGGCACCGCTGAAATTGGACTCGTCATATGCAAAAAAAGTCACAGTTTATCGCAGGCTTGCGTATCGTAATCGCCGACGATGAGCCCTTCAACTTATCGTTGGTGGCTGGCATGGTCCGCGATTTCGGCTGTACAAATATTATTTTGGCTTCGAGTGGCGTCCAGGCGGTTCTGGCAATATCGAATATTAGCAATCCTCCGAATGTACTGATCGTCGATTTCAACATGCCGGACGTCAATGGATTGCAGATCCTCAGAATGATCCGCTGCGGCGAAGCCGATGTCACCCGCGACTTACGGGTTCTGATGCTGACCGGCAGTTCGGATTTCAATCTGGTGGGCGCCGCCATGGCGCTCGATGTCGACGCATTTCTGGTCAAACCGGTGTCCAAGGCGACTTTGTCGTCGCGGCTGGAAAAGCTGGTCAATCCTCCCGGTGACATAAAATCCGTTCAGGAATATGCCAAGATCGATATCGACGCGATTTCCCGCACCCTGCAGAGCCGCCAGCCGGTTGGCACGCCGCGACCCAGGACCGAACAGCGCGGCACGCCGTCGGGCGTCAAGCTCGGCTTCGACGCCCTGGTCGAGGGCATGTATCTGGGCGAGGATATTTACGGCCCGGCCGGCGAGCTTCTGCTGCCAAAGAACACCCGTCTCAGCGATCGGCTGATCCGCCGCATGCGGGAATTGCGCGGCATTCTGCAAATCGACTCGATGTACGTAACCAAGGCCGAGGAGGCTAAAAAAGCGTGACGACGGCCGCCTTGATCGGCGCCTCCGCTCCTTTCGACGCCACCGATTCCCAATTGTTTGACCTGGCACCGCTGCCGATGGTGTTGTGCAGCCTGCCCGATGGCGAAGTTCGCCGTGCCAACCACCGCGCCGCGGAGCTGTTCTCCTTTGGCGGCGACATCAGCTCATGCAACATCGAAGATCTGATCGGCCTGGTCGGCAGCCGGATTTTTTTGCAGCAACTCACCGACAGCGGCGGTTTCATCGACGATTTCGAAGTTATGCTGCATACCGCCTATGGCGTTTCGTTCGCCAGCACTCTGTCCGGCCAGACGATTTCCAACCTAGCCGAACGTTTTGTCCTGATCGGCATGCGCGACATCAGCGATCGCAAGGTCGCCGAAGAGACGCTGCGACGTTTTTTCGACGCCGGCCCGTCGCCAATGCTGCTGTGCCGCATCCGCGATGCGCGTGTCACGCGTTTGAATTTGCGGGCGGCGGAACTGTTCGGTGCCGACGACAGCAACCTTGCCGAACAAAGCCTCGAGCGTTATTTCGGCGCCACAGCGGCGCAGGACTTTCTGCGCGGCGTGGCGGCGGGCGGCGGCTTTTTGCTGTCCTTCGAAGCCTCCCTGACAACGACGTCCGGCGCGAACTTCTGGGCGATCCTGTCCGGCCAAATCGTCGAAATCGAAGGCGAAAGCTGCGTTCTGGTCGGCATCACCGACATCACCGATCGCAAACATGCCGAACAAGCCTTGAGTGCCGCCAAGGAAATCGCCGAGCAGGCGACCAAGGCAAAGTCGCTGTTTCTGGCCACCATGAGTCACGAGATCCGCACCCCGATGAACGGCGTGCTGGGGATGCTGGAGATTTTGCGACGCTCCGCCCTCACCGGCGATCAGCGCGAGACCGTCGAAGTGATCAGCCAATCGGCGGCCAGTTTGCAGACCATCATCGACGATGTTCTCGAATTTTCGAAGATCGAGGCCGGCAAGATCGAATTGGCACCGGTCCCGCTGCGCCTGCGCAGCCTGATCGAGGTCGCCGTCGAACTGGCGGCGCCGCCTGCGCGCAACAAAGGAATCGAACTTGCCTGGCACGTCGATCGCGATCTGCCGGATCACTTTTTCTGCGATCCGGTAAGGTTGCGACAAATCCTGCTGAATCTCCTCAATAATGCCGTGAAATTTACGCCGTCCGGCCATGTCAGTCTGAGCGTACAAGCGATCGAAGAGACCGGCGACCAACAATGGGTGCGATTCAATGTGACCGATACCGGCATCGGTCTGTCGCCCGAACAGAAGGATCGGCTGTTCCAGCCCTTCGTGCAGGCGAATGCCTCGGTTACCCGCCAATTTGGCGGCACCGGATTGGGTCTGTCGATATGTCGGCGCCTGACCGAGTTGATGGGCGGCCGGATCGGGCTTAGCAGCCGGATCGGCGTAGGCAGCAGCTTCTGGTTCGAATTGCCGATCGAGACCTTGCCGGAGCAGGACGAACCGAACGCCAGCGCCCTGGCGGGCGTCAAGATATTGCTGATCGATGATCTGGCGGAGTCGCGCCGCGGCGTCGCCGAGACTCTGCATCGCTTTGGTGCCACGGTGCAAGATGTGGCCGACGCAAACTCGGCGCAAAATCTGGTGAACGCAGGTCTCGTCTTCGATCTCGCCATCGTCGATCTGGCCGAGGCGCTGCCGCAGCTGCCGCCCTTGCTGGCCGATCGGCGCGGTCGCCGGCCGGTTCTGCCGATGATGGTGGCCGAATCGCAACAATTGCGCCAATTCTGTCTGGAGCAAGGGCTGTTGCGACCCTTGATCAAGCCGTTTCGTAGCTCGGTCCTGCTCCGCGCGGTCAATGGGGCACTGGGGCGCGCCACCCCTGGCAATGCGGTATTGACGCCGGCGGCTGGCGCGCCACCCCGGCAATGGACGGTCGCCGACGCCGAAAAAGCAGGCCGCTTGATTCTGGTCGCCGAAGACAATGCGGTCAATCGCATGGTGATTGGCAAACAATTGGCCGAACTGGGCCATGCCTGTGAATTCGCCAATGACGGCGAGGCAGCCTGGACCATGCTGCAAGACAAGCGGTACGGTTTGCTGCTCAGCGATTGCGCCATGCCTTTGCTGGATGGCTATGATCTGGTGCGACGCCTGCGCGCCCAGCAAAGCGAAGGCGGCCGGCATCTGCCGGCGGTCGCGCTGACCGCGAATGCCATGGAGGGCGCAGCCGATGCCTGCACCGCCGCTGGATTTGACGGCTATCTCAGCAAACCGATCTCGATTGACCGCCTGGGGATCTGTCTGGATCGGTATTTGCCGGCGCTAACGCAAAAGACAAGGGCGACTCGACGGCTACCGCGCGATTTGCCCATC
>Ga0302319_10004150_pt1 | contig 29952 bp, 28 predicted proteins | sample Bog_T0_2_FD_203319 | JGI IMG/M metagenome (GOLD analysis project Ga0302319, IMG submission 203319) | Peat permafrost microbial communities from Stordalen Mire near Abisko, Sweden - Bog_T0_2 | ecosystem: Environmental > Terrestrial > Soil > Wetlands > Peat | place: Sweden: Abisko, Stordalen Mire... | reverse complement strand
ATCGGAGGTCTCAAACGCTGATGGACTCAGCCGATTGACCAATTGCCGCGACAAGTAGCCTATAAATTCCCGGGCTAATAGCATCCGTGGCTAGTTTAACAATTCAGCCAGGGGACCCATCGCCGCTCGCGCACTTATACGCCTAGTTCAGCAACCAATTCTCGATAGACGTCAAATGCCGGCTTAGGTGAATAATCGTCACGTAGTATCCCGAATTGATGATTCAAATCCGGATTGGCCGTATCCGCATCTCGAAGGCAAAATAGCTCGTAGTGCGTAATATTCAGTTTCCCGCGCAAGTCTTGAACTGCCCGAACGGACCGTTCCACGAACTCCGCTTGGCGCGTGTAATAGCGATACGGCCCGGTAGGCCAACCGTTTTCACAGATGTGAATGGGAACTGATCCTGGAATGCCCACATCCCGCAGAGTCTCTTCGCGAAACTCCGTCAGTACGCTAGTCACCTCCTTTGCCAAATCGCCCACCAGCGGCACCGCGACGTCGGGGTAAAAATTCAAACCGACATAATCAAGGGCATTGATGAATGCCGTATCCATCTTGTCTGCGATCTCACGCCAGAATCCGTCGTTCGGATCGGAACAAGGAACGGCATTGAAACCGACGCTGGCCGAAAGCGCCCGCTGCTTGAGCTTCTGATGCGCCACTTTGACGCCGGTCAGTATATTGTCAACCGCACAGCCAAATCGTCCATCTCCGGGATAATCATAAAGATTTGGCTCCTCGCAAATCTGCAAGCAGCCGATGTATGGCCCATACCGCGCAATCACATTCTCAATAAACTCGACCCACGCCGCAAGATTACAGCAGCGGTCCCAGTTGGAAAGCACCAAGTCTAGCTTTCGTCCGCGCCACGTATAACGCGCCAAGTCGGGCATGGACGGCATGTCCACGAGTTCGGCGTCCTGCTCGGTACCCGTAAAGCCCAGATAAGTGCGCACCAAGAACTGCTTATCGCCCTGCAGCAGGTCCAAAGCCCGGTTTATCTCTTCCGGAATATCTGGTTTGCCGGTCGCCAGTTCATGATGAGCTTCAGACACGCCGCCCATGTACACGCCGAACCGCAGGCCCCCCCGGCTATTGAAGGGAATGATCTTGGCTCCGCTCATTGTCGAGTTCATGCAAGTACTCGAATGCAATATCGGCCAAGGCGCGCCAAGGCTTTAGGGTCTATCTCGTCTGCACCAGAGATTCCGGCGTCGAAGGAGTAAAATGCAAGCCCTCCAGAGTCACCGGCAAACTGAAAAAGAAAGTGGCGCCTTCGCCTTCTCTGGACTCGGCCCAAATGCGGCCCCCATGCCTTTCTACAATTTTGCGCGAAATAGAAAGGCCCATGCCCGTGCCCTCTATTTCGCGGCCATGCAGCCGCTGGAAGAGGCCAAAAATACGTTCGGCAAATTCCTGGCCGAAGCCGCAACCGTTGTCAGCCACTGAGAAGATCCAATTCCCCCGATCGCGCCGCGCCTGAATCCGTATCCGCGGCGGTTCCGCCGACCGGTATCTGATGGCATTCGAAATCAAGTTCTGCAGCACTTGAGAAAACTGCACCGGATCAACCACGAGCGATGGCAGCGAACCGTGCTCAATTCGCGCCTGGCTTTCGCGAATCGCCGCTTGCAGGCTGATTTCCGCCTCCTCCAGCAGCCGTTCAAACGAAACAGGCGCAATGGGCTGCCCGCTTTTGCGCAGGCGTACCAGTTGCAACAAGCCATTGATCAGGTCCGTCATGCGCCGCGAGGCTGTTACAATATAGCCGATAAATTCATCGGCATCGGCATCCAGCCTCCCTTGGTACCGCGACGCGAGCAACTGGGAAAAACTGGTGATTGTCCGCAAAGGTTCCTGCAGGTCGTGGCTTGCTACATAGGCAAACTGCTGCAGCTCCGCGTTCATCTCTTCCAACTCGCGCGTGCGGTTATCAATGCGGTTCTGCAAATCGGCGTTCACTTTTTCCAACTGCTCGCGCGCTTCGTCGCGCGCATAAAGGTACGAAAGCAGCGCGTTATACAACCACACCATGACCGCGATCATCACCATCGTTCCCGCCGCGAAAAAGATGAATGTCCAACGATTGAGATTTCGCTCCCGCTCCAGATTGCTTTCTTCGAGCTCGCCGATTTGCTTCAGCAAATCGTTGACGGCGTTATCGATGCGGCCCATCACCAGGTCGGGCGTGCCCGTCTTTTCCTGATCCAGCGCGGCTTCCAGGTTGTTATCGCGCTGGGCCAGCACCTGAAGCTGCTGCGCCCAGGCAAAGCGCGTTTGCACTAAGGTGTAGATGGCCTCGATTTTTGGCTGTAGCTCGGGGTGGTTGACCGCATACCCTTGGCAAATTTTAATCCGCAAGGGCAGCAGCAGAGCCGCCTCGTTCAACGGCTGCAGGTAACTCTTATCGCCCGTTAACAGAAATCCGCGCTCACTTGATTCCGCGTTCTTTGCCAGGCGTCGCAGTTCTGAAATGCTGGTGCGCAGATTCTGAATTTCCAGCAAGCGGATATCGGTGCGTTCGGACAGCATCTCAACGCCCACAAAAACCAAGCTAAACACCAGTGGCAGCGAAAATAGGAACGCTAAGCGTTGGCGGGTTTTGGGGGGGACCGGAAGCGGCATTGAAGGTCGTCCTTCACTGTACCTGGACCAAATCCAGCGGAAACTGTTTCAAATTCCAGCGCAGTGCGTTAGTGCCAGGCAATGCAGCTTTTCCAGTAGCACCCGCTCGTAATTATAGTAAGCAATGCCGAGAGGAAGATGATATTGCGCCCGCAGGATGTGTGCTGGCGCACGTTGCGGTAAATCGCAAGCAATCAAGCGGGCCGCGCGCGCGCGTTCAGCCAGAGTGGGCGGGAATAAGCGGTCGAAATCGACTTCGGCAAACTTCCCGCGCGCCGCCCCTCGATCGCCGCCAAACAACACGTCAAAACACGCTGCCTCAGCCAAAGTACGGTTGGCTTCCCGAAAGCTGCACTTCTTGCTTGCGGCGAGCGCATGTTGCTGCCAGGAACCCGCCGCCGCAACGTCGCCCGAATCGGTCGCCCACTCCACCATGCGCCGCGACACCATTAAATTGGTATACGGACGGCCCTGAAAGCCGGCCATTTCCAGCATTAGCGCCGGCGGATATTCTTCCGGCCGAATCCCGCGCAAAGCCAGTTGGATGGCCTGTTGGCAAACGAACATCTCACGCGCATCCGCCGAGTTCCTAAAAAGCTCCAGCAACAAACGGGCATCGTTGCGCACTGCCGCAGATCTGCTGTTCGGAATCAAGCCCAACATGAAGAGAAAGAAACTGACCTCGGCGCAGCAACCCCAAAAGCCGTTCAGCCACCCTTGGCGATAAAAGGCAAATCGCGCCGCGGCGATCAACAAGGCGAGCGTCGCACACGGACCAGCCGCCACCAAAACCATCGTGCGCTCACGCCAACCCGCGCCGAAGTCGCGTGCCACCGCCGAAACCGAACAGCGGAACCAGTTCTTTGGGTCATAAAGAAAGATTCCGTTACCCTGTTGTCTTTCGTATTGGAAAGGCCCCAATCCGCCGCCCAGGATTTCGTAGTGCAGGCACCAGGCCGCAACCAAATGGCCAAGCTCATGCGCCAGAATTGAGGTGCTCAACGCCGCCAAAATTCCGCTGAGAACGGAGAAAGAGTCTAACTTTACCCGCTCGAAAATCGCGCGCACCCACCACGGGCCGGCAAGTTGAAGCACCAAGCCAACCGTTACGGCGACCCCCAAAAGCTGCATCTGAAAACGCAGTTCGCCCGGCCTCTTTTCAGCATCGGCTGCCGGCGAAACAGGCAGCGCTTTCTCCGTGGCCACAGTCCCCATTGCCGTAAGTATCCGTCGCGAGAACAGCTTTAGGAAAGTCCGTCCCGTACTTGCTTCCGCCAATGAGTTACTGGCCTTACGGTCTATCTCGTTGGCTAAACCAGCTTGCTATCCCGCTTGCTAAACTTGAAGCCGAAACCTTGTAAATGGCCATTCAAACGCTTTTTGGCGCTGTTCCCTCCGAACCGAACCTGCTCGACAAACTGAAGGCCGGCATTCAGAAGACCCGCTCCGGCTTGGTGGACAAGCTCGAAGACGTCCTCTCCGGTAAGAAAGAAATAGACGCCGATCTTTTAGAAGAGCTGGAATACACTCTCATCACCGCCGACCTGGGCGTGCGCACGGTGGAAGATATTCTCGAGCGCATCCGCACGCGTGTTGACCGCAAGCTGACTGGCGACCCGCACGAGATCCGCAATCTCATCCGCGAGCAGATCCTCGAGGTGCTGGCAGCCTCTGAAACTCCCGTCCATACGGTTGCCACCCCGCCCGCTGTAGTGATGGTTGTCGGCATCAATGGCGCAGGCAAGACCACTACCATCGGCAAGCTGGCTCATCGCTTCCTCGGCGAAGGGCGCGAGGTTCTGCTCTGCGCCGCCGACACGTTTCGCGCCGCCGCCATTGAGCAGCTCGAAGTTTGGGCCGAACGCGCCGGAGTCAAAATGATCCGCCAAAAAACCGGCGCCGACCCAAGTGCAGTGGTCTTTGATGGTCTCGAAGCCGCCAAGGCTCAGGGTGCGGACTATGTAATCGTCGACACTGCCGGCCGCCTTCACACAAAAGAGAACCTAATGGCCGAACTCGACAAAATGCGCCGCACTTGCCAGCGTGTAATTCCCGGTTCGCCGCACGAAGTGTGGTTGGTGCTCGACGCCACTACCGGGCAGAACGGTTTGGAGCAAGCGCGTAAATTCACTGCGTCCGCCGGCGTCACCGGCATTGTTCTTACCAAATTGGACGGCACCGCAAAAGGCGGCGTGGTGGTGGCGATTGCCAGAGAATTGAATCTGCCCATTCGCTATGTCGGCGTTGGTGAAAAAATTGACGACCTGTTGCCGTTTGAGCCCGAGAAGTTTGTCGAATCGCTTTTCGATTAGATATGAGTGCGTACATGCAGCAAGCGCTGGAACTGGCGCTGAAAGGCCGGGGGAGAACGAGCCCCAATCCAGCCGTGGGCGCTGTGTTGGTGCGCGACGGCTTGGTAGTTGGCTGCGGCTTTCATACCTGGGCTGGACGCGATCATGCCGAAATCCTAGCGTTGCGTCAAGCCGGCGAAAATGCGCGCGGCGCGACCGCCTATGTGACGCTGGAGCCTTGTTCCCACACCGGCCGCACCGGGCCTTGCGCCGACGCGCTGATTGCCGCTGGCATAAAGCGCGTCGAAGCCGCCATGCAAGACCCCAATCCTCGGGTTTCCGGCAGCGGCTTTGAGAAACTGCGCCAGGCAGGTATCGAAGTCGCTCTCCGCACGGAATACACCCCAGCCGCCGAAAAGATCAACGAATCGTTCATTCACTTCATGCGCACCGGCAAGCCGCTGGTAACCGTAAAGGCCGCGCTCACGCTGGACGGCAAGATCGCCGCCCCCCAGGATAACTTCGGCTGGATCACCAGTGAAGTGGCGCGCGCCAATGTGCAACTGATCCGCCACCACTCCGACGCTATTCTCACGGGTCTGGGAACCGTGCTCGAAGACGATTGCCTACTCACCGACCGCTCCGGCTTGGAACGCAGCCGCCCGCTCCTGCGCATTGTGCTTGATTCACAACTGCGCATCCCCCTGACAACCAAGCTCGTCACCAGCGCCCGCAACGACGTGCTCGTCGTCGGCACCTCGTTTGCACCAGCCCACCGGCGAAAGGCCTTGGAATCCGCCGGCATTCAAGTGCTCATCGCGGATGGCCTATCGGGCCGCACCGACCCTCGCAAACTGATTTCCTTTTTGGCCGAACAAAGGTATTTGTCTCTCATGGTGGAAGCCGGCAGCCACGTGAATTGGACCATGCTCGATTCGCAAATCGCCGACAAAGTTTTCTTTTATTACGCGCCTAAGATTCTCGGCGGGATGAAGAGTATCCCCGTAGCGGGCGGCCCGGGCCGGATGCGCCGTGTCGATGCCATCATGCTCGAGCGCGTCACCTTGCATGACGTCTCAACCGATGAGTTTGCCGTCGAAGCCTACGTGACCAAAGGCGGCGCTAGCTAGGTGCCTAATCGCATTGGCCTTCATCCGCCAACGACAATAAAAACGCTCCGGGCGGCGTGGCGCGGGCACTCGTGCCTGCTGTCTCGACACTCGTGTCGAGACTGGGCCTGCGGCCCCCGGAGCTGGGGTCGTCAGCGGCCTGGCAGGACGGCAGTCTAGTGTTCACCGGCATTATCGAAGAACTCGGACATGTGATCGCGCTCGAGCCGCGTAGCACTGGCGCACGCCTGATCGTCGGCTGTGCCAGTGTCCTGCAAGACGCCACGCAAGGCGCGAGCATTGCCGTGAACGGCGCTTGTCTCACCGCGGTCGAGCTCGCGGAAGATCGCTTCGCCGCCGATCTGGCGCCCGAAACCCTCGCTCGCACCAACCTTGGCAGGCTACAGACCGGCTCTCCCGTAAACCTCGAGCGCCCGTTGCGCGCCAACGCCCGGCTCGACGGACACTTCGTCCTCGGACACGTGGATGGCACCGCGGATCTCATTTCCCTCGCTGCCTTGGGAAATGATAACTGGTGGCTCCGCCTTCGCGTTCCCGACGATTTAACTCGTTACATCGTCGAAAAGGGCTCTCTAGCAGTCGACGGCATGAGCCTCACCGTTGCTGAGATCAAAGGCGCGGAGGTCGCATTCACCATCATTCCCCACACCTACCGCCACACCACCCTGCACGGCTATCAACACGGGTCCAAAATCAATGTTGAAGTCGATATCCTGGCAAAGCATCTCGAAAAACTAAGGCCGTCTTGGTAACTGTTCTGGTGTTAGCGAGTATCGCACTGCCGCAGACCAATAACGCAATTATGCGAATCCCCTATCCTGTCGGATCTCCATGAATCTCCACCATCGCATCATCCTCCGTAACCGCCGGCTCCGGCAGCTTGCCTGTCCAATTCGCCCAACCCCAAAAAATCGCCGTGGAAGAACTCAGCAATCCGGACACCGCCCCGATCAGGCGCACACTATAATGTTGCGACGCTAGTCCCGCCGCCAGCATCGACAGCATCATCGTCGACCAGTTCATCGTCTCAATCGTCGCGAACACCCGCCCTCGATAGCGGTCGTCCACGTGCTTCAACAGGTTCGACCAGTTCAACAGCGAACTCACGGCCACCGCGCCGCGCGAAAATGCCATGAAAAACAGCGCCCATCCCCATTCACCCATCTGGCTGAAAACTACATAAGCTCCGCCATGCAGCAAGTAACAAAAAAACACCGTCTTCTTATAGGCTTCAAACCCGATTCGTTTGCCTAGCCTGTTCCCGACAAACCCGCCAATCAGCAGACCCACTCCCGCCGTTCCCCAAAGCTGCCCCAACCCTTGAGCGCCGCGCTTGAAGACCAATTCACTAAAAAGCGTGAACAGCACCTGCGCCGCTCCTCCGCCGCTCGCCCAACCGACCGCAATCAGCGCAATACCCAGAATCAATGGCGTCTTCACCATATAGCTCAGCCCCTCGCGGTATTCATGCCAAGGCCTCGCTACTTTGGTTTCGTTCAAGCTGCGATCTTCCGCCCGAAAGTGTCCCTTCTCTTGCCGCAGATTGAAAATGCAATACGCCGACACAAAGAACGACAGTGAGTTAAACAGAAACGCCAGCGCATAGCCGAACCTCGCCACGGTCGTGCCCCCAAAATAAGCTCCCACCGACAACGTCAGCCAACCCGTTGTCTGAGTCAGTGAATTGGCCGTATGTAATTCATCTTCCGTGGCAATAGAAGGCAAAATCGCGGACCGGCCACTAGTGAAGAACGGCGAGGCCAGCATGAGCAATGCGCTCAAAATATAGAGCAGCCAAACCTTATGCTGGCCAATAGCGTATATGAAACCCAAAGCGATGAAGCCGCGGATCAAATCGCTGGCGATCATAATGCGGCGGCGGTCGAAACGGTCCAGCATCACTCCCGCCAAAGGGCCGGCCAGCACCGCTGGGATCGCCCGCGAGAGCATGAGCCCTGCCACCGCCGCGCCATTGTGCGTTTCCTCCACCGCTAGGCTCAGCACGGCGATGTTGTTAAAGTGATCTCCCACCTCGCTCACAATTTGGCCCAACCACGTGTAACGGTAGTTGCGATTACGAACGAGTAGCCCTGTGAAGCCAGGCATTAACTGGTCTGCCGTAGTAGTTTGGCAATAACAATAACTTGTCCTAGATGGCGCTGGGTGTGTTCGGCCAAATGAACAATCAGGCCAATCACGGTAGTTGGCAGCCCGCGCCGGCCAACCGTACGCGCCTCATAGAGGGCCGCGGTGTCAACATCCCGCAATTGGTTTTGCGATTTATCGAGACTCGCGTCGACCTTCCCGAGCAACTCCGTTAGCGTGCCCGACGGCTGCAACTCGTGGCGCAGGAATGTCAGTTGCTCAGCCTCTAATGGCTGGCCCAAAAGATAAGTGGTGATTCGGTCCACACTTCCGGCAATGTGCTTCAACTGAAAACCCAACGAATTGCCTGCCACAGGTTTCCATACTTGATCATCCGCGAGTCCGGCGCAGTGCTTCGCCAACTCATCCCGCACCTGCGCATAACTGAAGAACACCGGCATCACTAGCGGATGAACACCCGCCAGCGGCCCGCGCAGCCACGGTTCGTCACTCACGTCCGCTCACCGCATATTCCCAGTGTGGCCTAGCGAATAACGGCCAGGCTGTGGATAAAAACATAAGCCATGCGGCCCATCTCCCACTTTGATGCGGGCTCGCAGTTTACCCGTCGAAGTATCGATCACATAAACCTCGCTGTGATATCTGCCCGACAGCCAGAGTGTCTTGCCGTCTGCCGAAACGCCTCCCATATCAGGACTGCCGCCTCCCGGGATCGTCCATTTCTTGTCGACCTTCAAAGTCTCCATGTTGACCAGAGAGATACTGCCCTCGCCGCGGTTTGAGACATAAGCGTACTTGCTGTCGCGGCTGAAGTATATGCCGTGCGCACCCTTACCAGTCTTGATGAATTGCACCTGCTTGAAAGGTTCCACGTTCACCACGTGAACGCCATCGGCTTCCATATCGGCAATAAGAAAATGCTTGCCATCCGGAGTGATCCGGCAATCCTGCGGCATCCCTTTCGGTTCCAGCGCCAGATGCGCCAACACTTTTCTTGCAACAATATCTACCTTGATCAACTCGCTTGAAAACTCGCAAGTGGCGATCATAATGCGTCCATCCGGCGTAAAGTCCGCATGGTTCACGCCCTTGCAGTTCACCGGCATGCGAGCCACGACTTTCATCGTTTCGGGATCGCGGAAGTCAATGCGCTTTTCCCGCTCAGCCATTACGATGGCGTACTTGCCATCGGGCGTGTAGTACATGTTGTACGGATCGTCGACGTTGATCGTTTCGCCCTTCTTGCCCGTCGCCGGATCAATCAAGGTCAGTTGATCGCCCAAGTCCTGTGCGACCCAAAGTTTTTTCAAATCCCACGAGGGGACTATGTGCTGCGGCTCCATCAGCCGGCCGCCTTTTTTCGGCAGCGCAAAATGATCCACAATCCGGTATGTTTCCGGATCAATCACATCCACCGTGTCGCTCTTAGTATTAGGAACGTATACGCGCGCTGGAAATTTCGCCACTTTTGGCGAAAGCATATTGGGACCGTCAGCCGAATATATGTTGTTTGGATCGAGCACGGGCGGCATTCCCGGCAGCGCGCTCTGTGCGTACGCAAACCCGATCACGCTGGCGCCGGAAAACAAGGCGGCGAACACGTATCGAAAATTGTTTTTCATAGCTTACTTAAGTACTGTAGCGCGCGTCATGCTTTATGAGGGAAGATTAGTTCAGTACAATTTTAGGTAGAAATGTCTTCAACCAGCGATAACGAAACAGAGATTCTGCTCGGCAACAGGCATCTGCTGGCCATTTTTTTTGTCCTCGCCGTTCTGCTGGGCATTGCCTTCACCGGCGGCTACATGTTGGGTCGCAATGGATCCGATAAGAAACCTGCCGCGCTGACGGCAACGGCCAACGATCCTAGCGCCAGCACCACCAGCCTTGAAACGCATTCGCTTGCGCCCGCAGGCGAAGTTCCCGATCCGTCTCAAGCAGCCGCTCCAGCCGCTGGGCAAACGCGTACGCTCCAACCTCCTCCCACAGAGATCGTTCCGGCTCCCGTCAAAGAAGATAAGCCTCTCGGCTCACCGAAGGACGAACCTGCCGACGAGGCTCCGCCCGCACCACTGAAGCCCGAGTCCAAACCCGTTGCTCCGCACAACAAGCCGCTAAACTCCGCTTTTACCGGACCGCAGAGCGGCCAGACCTTTCTGCAAGTCGCTGCTGTGGGCCATACCGAAGCGGATGCACTCGCCGCTGTCCTAAGCAGGAAGGGCTTTAATGCACACGCCGTGGCTAAGCCCGGGTCAACCGAACTCTATCGAGTATTGATTGGACCCATGCGCGACACCAGTGAGCTATCAGGCACCAGAGATTCGTTGCGCAACGCCGGCTTTACTAAAATCTTTGTGCAGCGCTACTAGATCTCGGTACCAACAAAGGAACGTCACGAAAGTTAGGAAACCTCGGTAGTACTCCGAGTGTGAGCCCCTTTACTCAATCCCTGAGATGCAGCGGGCTTCTTAGGAGTGAGCAAGCGCTTCGTGTGCCTCACCAAATTAGCGACCTCGTTCGAACTCTTTTGGATCACTACGTCCGCGCCCGTATTCTCCGAGCGCATACCGAGCGTTTCAGCGAAGCCACTCAGCAAAATTATAGGATTGTCGAACCCACGCTCGCGCAGATTCGCAATCAACTCAAGGCCATCCATGGGAAACATGCGATAGTCGGTGATTACCAGATCGGGATTGCGCTCCTCGCGCAACGTAAGAGCGTCCACGCCGCAAACGGCCGTGACCACCTTGTAGCCCAGTTCCTCGAGCACGGAACGGCGGGCAATGACACCATCCTTGTTATCGTCCACAAGAAGAATTAGGGCGTCGGAAAGGACTCGCTGAGAAACAGATCGCATCGAAAGACCTCCCGACAGTATCAGTCTCTTGATCAAAGTGTCAATAAGCCGCTATCGAATTCAAAGCAAGCGACATTGAGTTCTTGACAGGAAACGTCACACTCCCTGGCCAAATATTAATCGACTTCGTGTGGTGCTTTATAGCCGGCCTTGGCGATGATCTGATACTTAATCGGTTTGCCTTTGCCGTCCAGGAATCGCCATGGTTCGTTGGTCTCCGGGTTCACCAGTTCCACCTTAATGCGGCGGAACTTTCCATCCTTGGCAACGTTGGTTGGATGATAAGTGAGCGAGTACTGCTCGCGCATGGCGTTCTCAATCTGCCGAAAGATCGACGGATATTCTCCTGGAAAGCGCGGAAAGAAACTCAAGCCGCCCGATTCCTTGGAGAAAGTCTTCATTTCGTTATCTGCCTGCAGGAAATCCATATTCATCATTTGCGCGCCCATGCCGGATCGCGATTCCAGACCGATGCGCTGGACTTGCAAAGTGCTAATGGTGTAAATCGGCACTCCCGATTCCTGCAACGATTTGCGCGCCTTGTCGAATGTGATTTTGCTGAATGTATCCAAACCAGAGCCAATCAGCAAAATGGCTTTGCGGCCATCAATCGCCGACATGCGATCAGCCATCTCCGTTAAGGCGTCGAAAACATTCGATTCGCTAAAGCCGGGAATGCGCAGTTGCGCCATAGCCTGTTCAGCTACGCGCTTATCGGGCGAAAAATCGGAAAGGATCCGCGTATTCAGATCGTATTCGACTACCGCGACATTGTCGTCCGGCTTCAAGGTCTCGAGGAAACCATAGGAGGCTTGCAAAGTCTCGGCCCATCCGCGGGTCCAATACGCTTGAAACCGCCCGCTGAACTCGATCAACATGCAGATGGTGATCGGTGCCTCGCCGCGCCCGAACTGCGAGATCTGCTGCGGCACGCCGTCTTCGAGCACGCGGAAATAGCCTTGTGGGATTTTCGGAACGAAATTGTTGTGATCGTCGATTACACTCACGTCAACGCTCACCGTGGTCGCAGTACTACGATACGTCGGCACGTCACCAGCCGCCGCGGCGTCTTTCGCTTTCTTGAATTCCGAAGGAATCGGCGCCTTGTCCGGAGCGGGCGCGCTATCGTCTGCCGCCGGCTTTTTCGGCTTCGCAACCGAGTCCGTACTCTGGGTTTGCGGACCCTCTTGCGCGCCCAGATGCAACTGGCAAATACCGCTCATGACCAGGCTTAAAGCCCCTAAAAAAATTCGCTGCTTCATCGTATTCCCTTTGACGGATCAAACCCGCTGGAAGCTACGAGAATATCTCAGTTAACCCAGCGGTCCGAACCCGAATCGCGTTTCTTCAAATACACTTCAAATTTCTTGCGCGCGCGGCGCAGCTTCCATTCCTTGTACCCGGCCACAATCGGCTGACGGATCTGGCCTTTCAAGCGGTTGCCTCGCAACAGCAGGTAGCCCGCCAGCATACCGCTAAGCAACGCCGTTTCGCCGATCGAACCCGGGAAGGTTTGCAGGAACACTACCGCCCCAATTATCAACACGAACCACTTCGATTTCATTGGAATCAGAAATCCGAACAACAACGTGTTGTCCGGAAAAACTACCGCGTAGGCGGCCAGGATTCCATAAATGGCCCCATTCGCGCTCACGATCATGCTGCCCGGCGAGCCGAACGCATAAGTCACGAGAATAACCGCTAGCCCGGCGATCACGCCGCAAGAAACGTAATACCGAATAAACTTCTGTGTGCCCCAGGTGCGTTCCAACTCCGCGCCAAACAGCCAGATCGTCAACATATTCCAAACGGCATTCATGACGCCGATATGCAGAAACATGTAGGTCAACACCTGCCAAAAACGCAGGCCGAACAACGCCAAGGCCGGCACAAGAGCCATTTCGTCCAAATACGGTCGAACCGGCGAGACGAGCTTATAGAGAAGAAAAATGACGACGTTTACGATCAGCAACCATTTCACCCCGACGGGAAAACGGTTGGATGGGGTATACCGATTCACGTAGGAACGCGAACTGATTGGCATTGAACTACTCTTGAGCTTCCTGCTTTAGAGAATAACAAACAAAAACGGCACGCCGGTTTAGAGGCGTGCCGTTCTCAAGATTAATTTTTCTAGTTTATTCCTGTTCGCTCCGCGAATGCCTGCGCAGAATGTCTGCCGCTAGCGTCGCCAAGGCGGCGACTCCCATCCAAATCATCCAATTGGAGAGCGGTCCAGTTTTAAAAACGAACGTATCGGTCCATCCCAAATTCGCAGCCAAGCTCCAGGCCACAAACGCATACACGGACAACACCGCCGGTCCCATTAACGCCGCTACCAATGCACCAAATTGCTGAGCGGTATCGGCTGCCCACACGCCAACGCGTCCTAAAACCAAATTACTAGATTCAAGTACTAGGATGGGCCAGGAACGAGTGTTCTCTGCCCTCAGTGCTACTACGTTTGTTCTTGGCTCAACAGTCATCGAGATTAACCTTCTGCCAATATGGATGCATTCCAATGGCCTAAAGTTGTTCGTGCGAAAAACATTTTTGCTTTCTAAAGCTTAGCAGAGTTACACTATCGAAAACTCTATGATCGATGGTATCCACTATGGATAATAAGATCACGGTTGTTGCATTTTCGTGCTTATGCACTAGAAGTGCAACGAGGAGCCAATTACTCGCAGTACCAATAGTACTTTTCCCTGACTTTATAACATCCCTCGCGGGCACATATATACTCTTTTCGAGGACTCAACGTTCGGAAATGACCAAGAAAATTAAAACAGCCATCGTAGGCACCGGCTTCATGGGCAAGGTGCATACCGAAAATGTGCGGCGCTTAGGAAACGTGGAGATTGCCGCAGTCGTGGGTAGCCGTATAGAGACGGCGCAGAAGTTCGCCGATGCCAACGGCATCCCCATGGCCACCGCCAATCTGCACGAAGTTCTGGCCAATAGGGAGATTGCGGCCGTTCACATTTGTACGCCCAACGTGGATCACTATCCCATGTCGCTGGCGGCGATTGAAGCAGGCAAAGCGGTGCTGTGTGAAAAACCGCTCACCATGACCGCCGATGAAGCCCGCAAACTGGTAGCCGCCGCCAAAGCCAAGAACGCGGTGAATTGCGTGCAGCACAATCTGCGCTACTACCCGGTGGTGCAGCAAATGCGCCAGATGATCGCGCACGGCGATCTGGGCGAGATTCTGATTGTGCAAGGCACTTACTCGCAGGATTGGCTGCTCTACGAGACCGATTGGAACTGGCGGCTGGACGCGAAGTCGAACGGTAAGTTGCGGGTGATGGGAGATATCGGCTCACACTGGATGGATATGATCCAGCATTTGACGGCCCTCTCCATTACCGAGGTTTGTGCCGATCTGATGATCTTCCACAAGACGCGCAAGAAGCCCAAGGGATCGGTCGAAACCTTTTCCGGCAAGAAGCTTGCTCCGGGCGACTATGAATCGTTTCCGATTGATACCGAAGACTTTGGCATGGTCATGCTGCACCTGGGCGAACGCGCTCGCGGCGCCTTCACCGTAAGCCAGGTTTCAGCCGGCTCGAAGAACCATTTCGCCTTCGAGATCTTTGGCGCCAAGGCCGGCGTGTCCTGGAATCAGGAACAGCCGGATACGCTTTGGATCGGCCATCGCAACGATCCGAACCAGATCCTCATCAAGGACGCCTCGCTGTTTTATCCGGAGGCGGCGGGCTACGCCGATCTGCCCGGCGGCCACAGCGAAGGCTACGACGATTCGCATAAGCAGATCTTCAAACGCTTCTATGCCAAGGTGGCCGATCCGGCAGCGCCGGTGGACTACCCTACATTTGAAGACGGGCTGAAGGGTATGATTTTGCTGGAAAAGGTGTCCGAAAGCTCGGACAAACGCGCCTGGGTCACCGTATAGCTAAGCGGGCGCTAGCGCTGCTGGCCGTTGCTTTGCTGGCGCAGGCGCGGCCGAAGAAGCAAGCGGCCATCGACGAATACTGTCAAAAGCTGCGCCTCGACTTGGTGGAGGCGCAGCCGGCCATCTTTGCCGGTCCAAATCCTTGGGTGGCGCTGGATTCGTCGCCGGGCAAACTGTTCGATGGCCAGCTGGCGTATGTCTATTACGAAGGTTCGCGGCCGCGGCTGCTGGTGCTGCTCATGCGCGGGCCGCGCCACGAATGGCTCCAAACAGTGAGCTACTTCTATGGGCCCGACGGTCTTCTGTTAAAGCGCGAGCGCTATCTGGAGCAGACACTGGCCAATAGCGCGCTCGAAGAGTCGCTCTATTACGAGAACGGCCGGATGCTCAGCCGCAGCAGCAAGGATCATGCCCTTAACGGCGGACACGAGGACGACTCGCTGTTCAACGACCACGATGCGCCGGAGTTCATCTCGACCGACGATTTGCCGTTTCCGGCAGCCTCCGATGTCACTAACGAGATATCACAACGTGACCGCCCTCGATCCTGGTTTCCATCTTCACCAGCCGCTCGCTAATGCTGGCCAGCTTAGTGTCCACGGAATCGAGCCGCGTTTCCATCCTATCCATGCGGGTCTCCATCCGGCCGAGCCTTTGGTCAATGCCGCCCATGCGCTTGTCGAGGGCCTGAAACCGCCTATCGTTCTGCAACAGACCCCACACGATCGCGCCGAGCAGCGGCAGTGTTCCCAGGAACACGTTCACGGCCGGACTGTCTAGCAGCGATTTGAGGACTTGCACTTAGTTTTGATCGTAACAAGTTTCTTAATCACCCAGAGCTTGATCCAGATCCCAGATCAAGTCGTCTACATCCTCCAAGCCGATGGAAAGCCGGACCAGTTCGGGCGTGACACCGGCGGCCTGCTGTTCGGCCGCGGCCAACTGCTGGTGAGTGGTGGAAGCCGGATGAATCACCAGGCTGCGCGCGTCGCCCACATTGGCCAGATGCGAGAACAGCTTCAGCCGGTTAATCAAACGCTTGCCTGCCTCAAAGCCGCCCTTCACTCCAAACGAGAACACCGCGCCCGCGCCTTTGGGCGTATATTTCAAGGCCGTAACGCTGTACGGACTGGACGCCAGCGACGCATACTTGACCCATTCCACCGCCGGGTGGCTTTCGAGATGCTTCGCCACCGCCAACGCATTCTGCAAATGCCGGTCCATGCGCATGCCGAGTGTCTCAATGCCCTGCAGGAACAGGAACGAATTGAACGGACTCACGCATGGCCCTATATCGCGCAAGCCTTCGACGCGCGCCTTAATGATGAAACTGATAGCGCCGAAGGTATCCCAAAACTTCATGCCGTGATAGGCGCGCGCCGGTTCGGTAAAGTCCGGGAACTTGCCGTTGTTCCAAGGGAACTTGCCGCTATCCACAATGATGCCGCCGATCGAGTTGCCGTGGCCGCCCATGAACTTGGTGAGCGAATGCAGGACCACGTCCGCGCCATAGTCGATGGGGCGCGTGACATAGGGAGTGGCGAAGGTGTTGTCAATCACCAGCGGCACACCGTTCTCGTGCGCGATGTTGGCAACGGCTTCGATATCGAGCACGTTGCTGCGCGGGTTGCTGATGGTTTCGCCGTAGAGCGCTTTCGTCTTTGGCGTGATCGCCTGGCGGAAGTTCTCAGGATCGTCGGGTTCAACGAACGTGAAATCGTAGCCGAGACGGCGCATGGTGCAATCGAACTGCGTGAACGTGCCGCCATATAGAGTGCTGGCGGCGACGATATGGTCACCCGGGGCGGCAATCGTCGTGAGAGCGAGGAACTGCGCCGCCTGGCCGCTGGCTAGCGCCAAGGCCGCTACGCCGTTCTCGAGCGAAGCGACGCGCTCTTCGAGAACCGCCGTGGTGGGGTTCATGATGCGCGTATAGATGTTGCCGAATTCCTGCAGCCCGAACAACCGGGCGGCGTGATCGGTATCGTCGAAGGTGAACGACGTCGTTTGATAGATAGGCACGGCCCGAGCATGGGTAGTGGCTTCGGGAGCATAGCCGGCGTGGAGCGAGCGCGTGTTGAAACCTAGGGGGCGCTGAATGTCTTTGATAGCCATACCAGACAGAATACATTGTCCGGTATGTTGATAGAGAATACGTTTATGGCATCAACTAGCTGGCCCCAGGGCGCGCGGGGAACGCTGCTTGAGTTCGGCCAATAGGCGGTCCACTTCATCGGCCCGATCCATCGCTTCGAGTTGGTGAGTGGCATCAATGGCGGCGGCGTGCAGTTGGCCGGCGGCCATGGCCTCCGCTTCGTCGACTTTATTCTTAGCGCGGTTGAGCAACGCTTCATTGCGATACTCGACCGAAGGTTCAATGCCCGCGCGCTGCGCCAGCTTGGAACGGCGGTGTTGAGCGATGAGCAGATCGACCTTGATCTTGGTCTCCGTCATTTTTTGTTCCAGACGCTGCATGGCTTCGCGCAACGTCTGAACTTGCTGAAGCTGCTCTTCCACCTGCTGAGCGAAATTCCGCGCGGCGTTTTCAAAAGCGAGGGAACGCTCGAGCGCGGTGCGCGCCAGGCCCTCGTCGTTCTTTTGCAGAGCGAGTTCGGCTTTGCGCAGCCATTCGCGCTGCGAAGTAAGGCTTTCGTTCTGCTTCTTCTCGAGCAGATGGTGATCGGCAATGGCCATGGCCACTTGCGTTTTCACCTGCATGAACTGATTCTCCATATCGAGGAGAAGCTGCTTGAGCAGCTTCTCCGGATTTTCGGCCTTCTCGATCAAGTCGTTCAGGTTGGCCCTGATGAGGGTTGTAACTCTTTCCAGCAATGCCATGTTTACTCCTTATTTGCGCGGTTCTAGCGGAATGCCATTCGCAGGGGCGATATCCGAACGGTCGGTAATGGTTTTCACCTTGCCCAAGAGATCGGACATCTTCATGCCGGACAAGGTTTCAAACAGCGCCGGTATTTGGGCGGCTATTTGCGTAACGTCGCCGGTAATTTTGTGCATGCCGGAATTGCCCGACTCGCCGGTAGAAATGATGGTGATCTTGTCGACGTTGGCCAGCGGCGCAGTCAAGGCGCGGACGATTTCCGGCAAACCGCTGATCAGTTTATCGACGACGGCGGCTTGGTTCCATTCCTGATAGGCTTCGGCCTTGACGTTCATGGCCTTGGCTTCGGCTTCGCCTTTGCGGAGAATGATATCGGCATCGGCTTCACCTTGCACGCGCGTGGCGGAGGCTGAACCTTCGGCTTCAATCATCATCTTGCTGCGGGAAGCTTCGGCGATCATCTCCATGCGCTTGCGCTCAATTTCGGCGCCTTTCAACACGGTTGAGATGAGTTCCTTTTCGTGGCGCTGAATTTCGGCTTCCTGAATCTTCACTTCGCCTTCTTTTTCGACCTGGCGGATTTTCATGGCCTCGGCCATGACCTGCTGTTGCATGACGTTGGCTTGAATATCGTAGGCTTTATCGGCTTGCGCTTGCTGGCGTTTGACGGTTTCGACGTACTGCGCGCGGCGAATTTCCAAATCGCGCTGGGCTTCTGCCTGGGCGGCGAGGGATAAAGCTTCGGCTAGGACGCGTTCCTGGTCGGCTTGCGCCTTGGCCACGGCGGCGGCGCGGGTTGCTTCGGCGCGGCGAATGGCGGTATCGCGCTCGGCTTCGGAGGCGGCGACGTCGGCATCGCGCCGGATGCGGGCGATATCGGGCCGGCCCATATTCACGATGTATTCGTTCTTGTCGCGGACTTCCTTAATAGTGAAGGAAATCACTTCGAGCCCCATCTTGGTGAGATCGGTGGAACAAGTGGCGCGCATGCGGTCGCCGACCATTTCGGGCTCTTTGACGATCTCTTCGACCGTGAGCTGGCCGATGATGCCGCGCAAATGACCTTCCATGACGAGACGGATCAAGCCTTCGCGCTCTTCGCTGGTTTTGGTTAGAAACTGTTCGGCAGCGGTGCGGATGGATTCGTTATCGCTGCGCACTTTAATTTGCGCAACGGCTTCGACAGTCACCGCGACACCTTGCTTGGTATAGAGATCCTGCTGCGGCGCTACGTCGAAGGACATGAGCTGCAAGGACAGCTCCCGATACGTTTCGATCATGGGCAAAATCAAGGTACCGCGGCCGACGAAAGTTTTGGTACCGCGCAGCCCATACACGATCAGCGCCTGATGAGGGCCAGCCTTTCGAAAAAGAGTCGCGACGGCCATCATCATGAAGAGCAGCGTGAGCACGGCCGCGACAACAATGTAAGTCACTTCGTTAAACATAAATTCAATCCCCTTTGGCTGAGTTTTCCGAATGGCCAGAATCGGCATCCGGCTGGGTCAAGGCCGCCCAGGTGCGTACATACGCAATCCCTTGTTCGTAGCGGGTGACGACGACTTCTTCATCCCGCGAAATTTGCAAGCCATCTTCGGCCCGAGCCGGAATGGCGCGCCGCGAACCATCGCGGACGTAGATCACTTCGCCCACACCGGTGGGGCGAATGGTGCTCGAAACTTTGCCGAGCGTGCCGATGACGTCGGTATCGGTCGATTCGAGCGGCTGCTCGTGCGATTGCAGCCAGCGCAAAAACAGACCCAGCAAAACCGCGCCGGCCAAGCCGACCAAAATGGCGATAGCCAGATCGGCCCAATCACCGAGCGCCGAATGGCGGGTTAACAAATAACCGATGCCGCCGAACCAAGCCAAGAAAACCGCTAGGCAGCCGGGCGTGAGCAGCGTGCCGAGCCAACTGGCCCAGCCCGCTTGATCGATATGTTGATCGATCCGGCCCTGACCGTGACCATGCGCGTGCGGCCCGTGAGCGTGAGCGTGGCCGACGTGAGCATGACCGTGGCCCAAGTGCATGCCGCCCATTAAGAGGGAAGCAAGGCTCCACAGCGTGCCGATGCCAAAACAGATGAGATAAATTTCAGACCACTGCATGAGTTTCGCTCCTTTGGGGCAACGCCTCCGATAAACGTTCCAGCAATTCGGGCATCTCGAGCACGCGCGCCAACACCAACAGGCATTGGCGGGTATCATTATGCCTGGCCAACTTCAACAACGCCGCCGCCAACTGCGGATCGCGCGCGAAGCGTTCGGCGCCTTGAATGAGCCAGGAATCGAGCTTGTTCTCGCGCTCGGTCAGATCGGTGATCAGCTCGGTTTGAAAACCGCTGGGATCGTCGACCAGGTGGCCGGGATGAACCTTAAAAAATTTGGCGAGCAGCAGACGAGTGGTGTTGGTGAGATGCTGGCGGCGGCCGCTTTCCAATTGTGAAAGATAGGGCTGGCTGATGGATGTTTTTAGCTCCTTTTTGATCGCGGCGACTAATTCGCTTTGGGTCATTTCGCGGCCGAGGCCGCGGAGGCGGCCTTCGATTTCGCGCAGATGCCTGATTTTGGCTCCAACCGTCATATAGCAATCTGCAATTACGTTATCGCAAATTGCTATATGAGGCAAGAGAAATCGGTGGACTGGGGGTGCAAGTTGTTGAGGATAAGGGTAAAATTGGCGTTTTGTCCGGGGAGGTGCTGCGCCGCACCGAGATGAGTCCCGGTGCAGCGGACACGAATGTCTGGGCCACGGGCGCGGCAGTGAGCGCCTGGTGAAGAAGGCGGAAAGCGCGTTGGAAGGCGCATTCGGCGGCGGTTTTGTAGCGCAACAGGAGAGCGCGGGTTTTGGATGCGGGATCGGGCGAGGCTTCGAGGCACGAGTTGTACTGGCGCTGCGCGCGGATGCGGAACCATTCGGCTTTGGCAGCTTGGCGCACGTATTCAAAGAGAAAATGGCCTTCGGCGGCGCGGTAGTTTTGGCACCAATGCTTCAGCAGAACGAGAAAATCCTGCATGGTTTCGCCCGGCTGGATGAGAGTTTGCGAGCAGAGGCCATGTTTGCGCGAATTTTGCGCGGAGATGGCGCGGCCTTCGGGCGTGACAGGACCCGTGCGGCCAGAGTTGCGTTTTTGCGGGGCGGCGGCGGACATCAGGCGGCGTTCTCCTCAGGTGGATTGGTGGGCGGGGGCACGTAAGGCGGCGGATTTTCGGGACAGCGGCCTTTGGGGCATTCGAGGACGACGCGGTAGCCGTCGGGATGGGTGGGATCTTCGACGGTAAAGATGACGTCGGGCAATTCGTCTTCCGGGGTGGGGACGAAGGCGGGCTCTTTGGTAGTAGCGCGTGGGGCGGGGCGGTGGGATTTGAAGAATTGCTCAGTCAGGCGGAATTCGCGCTGGAAGCCGCGTTCGGCGGAGTTTTTGTAGCGCAGCATGCGGTCGAACAATTTGGTTTGTTCGGGCGTGAAATTGAAGGCGGAGCAGCCGAGATGGGCGCGGCAGGAGTTGTATTCGCGCTGGGCGCGGATGCGTTCCCAATCGGCTTGGGCGGTGCGATAGACAAACTCGTATTCGAGCGAGTTTTCGGCGGGGTTATAGGTAGCGCACCAGTGCTGGAGGACGATCTGCCAGGCTTCCTCGGCTTCGCATTCGAGGATGAGGGTGTAGCAGCGAGTGCCGAATTCGATTTTGCGCGCATGACGGCGCGCTTCGTCGGCCGCTTCGGCGGCGGCTTCGGTTTCGTGTTCCGGGCGCGCGGCGGCGTCGGGGAATGCGAGATTGTCGGAGGAAGAAAATTGAGAAAACATGATTTTCTGCCTTCATCTTGGAATGCGGGCGTGCGCGATGAGGAGAGAAATTGTCTGGAAGTGGTTGAAAAGAATATTGAAGATTTTTTTTGAAAAGTTGTGACTGGAAATTCGGACTGCGGAGGCGAAGACGAATTAGCCAGGGATGAACACGGATGAAAACGAAGAAAGAATGGCCGCAGATGAATGGGATGAACGCAGATAAGAAACGCAATACGGAACGAACTTGAAAATGGGTTCGTTTTTTCAGGTTTGGGTACTAGTATTGGTTCCTCGTTATCCATCCACAAGGGGGATGGAATTGCAGGCGCGTTTTCGCTAAGGTTGGAGGATTGTCCAAATGTGCCGCAGTTCCCAGATGCTCCCTGTTTCTAGCAATCTTTTTGACTGTGCCGCGGGTGGCGCAGCCTTACGGTTCCCCATCGGCAGGACCGCCAGTGGCGGTGTCTTTGACACCGAATTCGGGTTTCGCGGCAGGCCAGACCTTCTCGGCGGTCTATTCGGATCCAAATGGGGCAGGCGACCTGACGAGCCTGGCGCTTTTGTTCAATGCCAGCGTCAGCGGGGCGAATGCCTGTTACATCTCGTACAACCCCAATCTGAAATTGCTCTATCTAACGAACGATCAAGGCACAGCTCAATCGAGCGGCGTAGCTCCGGGTTCTGCCGCTGCCGTATCGAACAGTCAATGCACACTTGCGGGCAGCGGATCATCTTATGCGCTCGCGGGAAACACGGCGACGTTAAGCGTGGCTCTCAGCTTCAGTGCGACCGTGCCGGAAAACGTCTATTTATATGCAGCGGAAAAGAACGGCACGAGCAGCGGTTGGGTGCTAGAGGGCAGCTGGGGACTGTCGGCCGGACCGCCGGCCGCGGTGTCGGTAACGCCCAGTTCCGGATTTCTGCCAAGCCAGACGTTTGCGGCATTATATTCAGATCCGAATGGCGCAGCCGATCTAACCAATGTGGCCCTGTTGTTTAATACATCCGTCAGCGCAGCGGCTGCTTGTTATGTCTCTTACAACCCCAAGTTAAATCTGCTTTATCTCACCAACGATGCGGATACCGGGCAATCGGCGGGTGTCACGCCGGGTTCTTCGGCTTCGGTAGCGAACAGCCAGTGCACGCTTTCGGGAACGGGCTCGTCCTATGCAGTTTCCGGCAACGCGGCGACATTGAGCGTAGCGCTGAGCTTGAACGGGAGCGGCCCGCTCAACATTTATCTATATGCAGCGGAGAAGAACGGCAGCAACAGCGGGTGGGCGCAAAAAGGGAGCTGGGGGCTTTCAGCAGGACCTCCGGCGGCGGTTTCCATTACTCCGAGTTCGGGCTTTGCCAGCACGCAGAGTTTTGCGGCGATTTTTTCCGATCCAAACGGCGCAGCCGATCTCAGTACGGTGTCGGTTTTGTTCAACAGCCAAGTCAGTGCCGCCAACGGCTGCTTTGTTTCGTATAACCCGATACTGAAATTACTTTTCCTGACGAACGATATAGGCACGGCTCAATCCGCCGGCATCGCGCCAGGGTCTTTGGCTACGGCGGCAAACAGCCAGTGTTCTCTAGCGGCGAGCGGTTCATCGTATACAACTTCCGGCCACACGGCGACATTGAATTTATCTCTGACCTTTAAAACGACAGCGCCAACGGCAATTTATTTGTACGCCGCCGAGAACAATGGAAGCGGCTCCGGCTGGGTGAAAGAAGGAAGCTGGGGAGTTTCCGCCGGACCGCCCGTGGCGGTCTCGGTAACGCCGAATTCGGGCTTTGCGGTCACGACCATGCAGAATTTTTCGGCGGTCTACTCAGATCCCAATGGGGCGTCCGATCTGGCAACCGTGGCTATGCTGTTTAACTCGCAAATCAGCGCCGCTCACGGGTGCTATGTGTCTTACAACCCGATTTTGAATCTGCTGTATCTGACCAATGACGCGGGTACAAGCCAGTTTGCGGGGATAGCGCCGGGTTCAGCGGCCAGCGTTTCCAACAGCCAGTGTACGCTTGCCGCCGCCGGTTCGTCCTACTCAATTGCAGGGAATGAAGCTTCCTTGACGGTTGCGCTTGCCTTCAGCGGCAGCGCTCCGGCAAACATTTATCTGTACGCGGCGGAGAAGAATGGAACGGGCACCGGCTGGGTGCGAGAGGGTTCCTGGATCTTTTCAGCGGGACCGCCAACGGTGGAGTCAGTTACGCCGAGTTCCGGCTCGGGCACCTCGAACGAGAGTTTTGCCGCCGTGGTTTCAGATCCGAACGGCGCTGCCGATCTGACCACCGTTTCTATTTTGTTTAACAAGTCGGTGACAGCAACCCACGGCTGCTTTGTTTCGTACAACCCGGTATTGAACTTGCTTTATCTAACGGACGACGCCGATACCGGCCAGTCGGCAGGTATTACGCCCGGTTCGCCGGCGACGGTATCCAATAGCCAGTGCAAGCTAGCGGCGAGCGGTTCATCCTACACGGTCATTGGCGACAGCGCGATATTGACGGTATTGGTGACCTTGAGCGGAGCGGCCCCGCAGGGGATTTTTGTCTATGCGGAGGAGAGCAACGGAAGCGGCAGTGGTTGGGTGCAAATGGGAAGCTGGGGACTTTCGTTAGGACCACCTTCCTCCATGTCGATAACGCCCAGTTCCGGGTCAAGCATTGGGCAGGTGTTCGCGGCGGAATATTCAGACCCTAACGGCGCGGCGGATCTAAGCGTGGTTTCGGTGCTGTTCAACAATAAAATTATTGCCGGCGGGGGCTGCTTTGTTTCATACAATCCCACCGCAAATCTGCTGTACCTGACGAATGACTTGGGCACGGGACAGTCAGCCGGGATAGCACCCGGATCGCCGGCTACGGTAGCGAACAGTCAATGTACGCTATCGGCTTTGGGCTCGGCTTACGCGGCTTCGGGCAACACGGCAACATTGACGCTAGCATTGACATTCAGTGGAACTTCGCCGACCAACATTTATTTATATTCGGCGGAAAGCAACGGCAGCAGCAGCGGCTGGCTAGAGAAGGGCGTTTGGGGAGGGGTGCTGCTCAACTCGATCGAAGTCACGCTGGCGCAAGCCAATGTCAACACTTTCAGCGAAATAAACGGCAACATTCATTTAGCCACACCGGCCGAAGCAAGCAGCGGCTCGTGCAACGGCCAAGCGGTTTCCATTTCGCTCGACAATGCAGCGCTTGGCATTCTCACGACCGCAACCGCCAATCCGGCCAGTACGGTGTGCATACCCGCCGGTTCGCAAGACATGCCGTTTCAGCTGATTGCCGGGAGCACGACGGGGAGCGGCAAGATTTCAGCCTTTGCTCCGCAAGTAGAGAGCGGCACGGTGGCGTTTTTGGTGAGTGCGTGCCAAGTTTCGCTTGCACTCGCTTCGCCGACGGTTGGCCAAGGGAACACGCTGGGCGGGGTGGTCACACTCTGCGAGCCGGCGCCCAGCCCCACAACCTACGGAACGTTTCCCAACGGGATCACTGTTAACTTCTCGAGCAGTCCCGCCGGAAGCGCGGAGGTGAACGGCAGCGTTACCATCCCCAGCGGACAATCAACGGGCGTATTCACGGTAAACGCGATCAACGCGGGTCCGGTGACACTGAGCAGCGCGCCCATAGCGGGCTTCAGCGCGGCGACGGTTCCCGTGACAATCACGAGTAGCACGCAAGCGATCACAATTCCGAGGGCTCTTAGCGTCGCGGCAGGACAGACTCTGGCATATCCGGTGACAATCGGCGCGCCGGCAGCGAGCCCGGTGGTCATCACGTTCTCGACGTCGGGCGCCGGCAGCGTAACGATTACTCCAGCTACGGTGATCATACCGGCCGGCGCCGCCGTTCCGCCGGTTCAGCCGCAAATCACCGGAGGAGCTCCGGGCACAGTGTTTGTTACCGCTATTGCACCTAACTATGGATCGGATACTGAATCCGTCAATCCCACAACTACCCTTACGCTGTCGCCCGGTGGCGTGACGGTGGGGACAGCGAGCGCGGTTACGCTGGCTCTCAATGCTTCTTCTCCAGCGCCAGCGGGCGGGTACAGCGTGGCTCTCTCGCTAAGCGATCCGAGCAAGGCTAGCGTGCCAGCGATGGTGATGATACCAGCGGGGCAAAGCGCGACGACGGTTACACTCAGCGGTCTAGCCGCCGGCGACACTACCTTGCAAGCGAGCGGCAGCGGATTTACGGCGGCCAGCGCGGCGATTCATGTGGCGAGTGCCGGAAGCTTTTCGATGATCGGCGACAGCAGAGCAGCCGCGCTAAACGCCGTGGCCGGACAACTCGATTACATAACCGCTTACCAATGGTTCAATGCCGCCAACGCGTTGAACGGTCACAATATGCTTTTGGCGGCAAACTACGGAATCGCCGGCGACCGCAGCGATCAGTTCCTGAATGCGAATCTAGCGGCGGCTCTCAGCGACACGGCGGGAACGTTGATCTTTAATAGCGGCGCGGTGAATGACATTGGTCAATGCTGGAGTTCATACCTGAACACCAATGGCGTAATTGTCGATTGCTCGAACGTGGCAACGGTGGCGGCGTCGAATATCATCAGCGCGGCAAATGCGGCGTTAGGCGCGGGGAAGCGAGTCATCCTGGTGAGCGAGACCGGCAACACCGGATTTAACCCGGGCCAAGTGGGGTCGGTCTTTGAATACAACCAGCTATTGCAAGCGTACGCTGCGTCAACCAGCGGCGTTCACTACTTCGACGCGACGCCTTATTACTGGAGTGCCGCCACAACGGCGACCAGCATTGCATTCAACCCTAACGTCTCGGTGGATGGGCTGCACCCGAACACGCTGGGCTCGTTTTATATTGGGCAAGCATTCGGCAGTTGGCTGGCCGGCGTGCTTCCCTCCTACCAGTACTCTGCGCCGGCCATGGCAAGCGGCTCGCCGGCTGATTATCTGACCAATTCGCTGTTTCAAAATCCAAGCGGCGGATCGACGATTGGAGCGGTTTCCGGCGCGGTTCCGAGCGGCTACAGCGTGATAGCCGGGGCGGGGACAACGATTAGCGCGACGAGCGTGCCCGATCCGAGCGGGGTTGGCAACGACCTGGTGTTGTCGCTTAGCGCGACGGCCGCCGACACGGAAAGCGCGGTTGTCGCCATTCCTCAAAAGCCGCGCTGGAGCGCCGGCGACAGTACGGTGTCGGGCGCGCAGGTGAGCGTAGCGGCCGGGTCAGCCAATTTCTATTGCTTTCTGCAGCCGATTGTTTATACGGCCGGGGGCTTTACGGATGCGCGTGAGATGGTTTCCGGCGCGATTGATGGCCCGGGACCGGCTGCGGCGTACGTTTACGATTTGCAAACCAAACCGTTAACGATACCGCCGGCCGCCAGCGGGATGTCGGTGAATCTGAAATTGAATTTCACGGCGGCGGGGTCGGCCGTTGTCACTATCAGTCACTTCGACTCGTGGAAGCTGAGTCAGTAAGACGACTGGGTACAGATAAAGCGAAGAAAGAATGGCCGGTAGAGACGGTTTCGCCGTGTTCCAAATCCGCAACTGCTTACGCGATTAGGTGGTCGATCTCTACCGGCGTGTAGTCCTGGCCGAGGTGGCGAGATTTTCGTCAGGGTTGGTGGGCCGCGGGTCAAGTCTCGATACGAGTGCCGAGACGGCAGGCACGAGTGCCCGCGCCACTACAGACTGCGGCTGTAAGCTTGCACGGGTGGCATGCCCAACGCACTGAGCGGCTTTGCACAAGACGCCGATACCAAGGTTGGGTCCAGCTCTCGGACCAAAGTGAACGGGACGTGGCGTTTACCTTAGCAATTTCTTAACGTCGCGCTTGCCGTGGATGATGCGAGCGATTTGGAGGGGGCGTCGAGTGAGATCGGACCGCTTGTGTCCAAGCCCGGGGGTTTCGGCGAGTCTTTGAAATGTCTTGAAGGGCGCGGCGCGCCAGTTCGAACTTCTTCACGCGCGCGGTTGACGCCGCTGGGCGGCGTGCTCGCGAAGCTGGCGGAAGGCTTCGTCGCCGTCAACGGTTTCGCCGTGCTCCAAATCCGCAACTCCTTGAGCTATCAGTTCGTCCATCTCTTCCGGCGTGTAATCCTAGCCGAGGTCGCGAGCGATGGCGTAGTGGTAGACCGCTTTGTTGAGGAACTCATTGGGGTCGGTTGAGCGTCCGGCATTGACGTCGTCGGCGATGAGCTTTTCCAGTTCGGGCTTTAGGGTTACGTTCATAGGCGGTTACACACGATTACCGTGCTACAGACGATTCTAAACCTTTGCGGGACGTTTGCAGAGCGGCTCCAGGCTGGCGGCTCACGCTGTCCGTCTCCGGTTCGGAGGTTTCATCATCGTCGGTGGGCCGCAGGCCCATGGGAACTCCGCTGAGAAACGCCTTGAAATGGCACCTGACGTTACCGCTCAGTTGACACTCGCGGCCCGGTTAGAGCTTTTGCGTCGTATCACTAAATTTTTCATCACCATTGGCCGCGCATGGCGCCGCCCCACAAGCGCTACAGAATGCGGCCGGAGGATTGGTGGCCGGCGAGGGGTTTGAGGGGGAAGGCTTGGGCGATGAAGTAGCCGAGGGCGTCGGAACAGTGGGTGCGGGCGCGGTCGGATTTGTCGAGGTCGGAGGTGACTGCGCCGGTGGAATCGGTGGCCCAGGCGACTTGTTCGAGGTCCTTGACGAGTTCGCGGCATTTGGGGTCGATGAGGAGGCGGGGTTCGCCGTCGTGGGCGTTGCGGAGGCGGCTGTTGACGCAGTTGATGCGGTCGCGGACGGCGGGGTTCGCGGAGGAGAAGCGATAGACGGGCCGATAGGTGCCGACCCACATGGTGAAGAACTGCTTGACGATGGCCCAATCGGTGGCGGAGGCGGAGGTGCGTTTCTGGTTGCCGCTGGCATCGCCATAAACATGGACGGTGATGGGGCGCTGAGAGCTGGGAATGCGTTTATAAATGGGTTCGATGCGTTGGAGAAAAGCCTGGCAGGCGGATTCGGTATTGGCGTGGGGGAGAACGATTTCGTCAAAGACGTAGACCATATCGTCGACGCGCTGCATGAGGAGCATGCACATGGGGTTGACATTGAAATCGAGGGACCAGACGACGGGATATTCGCCTTCGAACAAGATGGGGATGACGTGGCGGGCGCGGTCGAAGGTGTAATAGACGCGATGGCGGCTGGCGCAAACGAATTCGGCGTTGAATTCCTGGGCGAAGGAGTGGGGGTCGAGCTCGCGGGCGGAGGCGTTGATTTCTTCAGGAGAGACCAGGCCGCCTTGGGCGGTGGTGAACTGGAAAGCGGCCCAGTTGGCGTCGTTGTGGGCGTATTCGAACTGCTCGTATAGATGGTTGCGGCCCTGGGGCGTGCCGATGAAGAGGGCGCGGCCGAGGCGGTCTGCGAGAGCGGGGCGGAGGACTTCGGACCAGGCGGCGGGTTTCATAGAAGCATATTCGTCGAGGACGATGAGATCGAGGCCGTCGCCGCGGAGGGACGCGGGGTTGAATGCGCCGGTGACGAGGATGCGGGAGCCGTTAGTGAGGTCGATGCGGAGTTCGGTTTCGAGCGGGGTTTTGGCCCAGAAGCGGCGGGTGAGAGATTTGAGGCGATCCCAAACGATGCGCTTGGTTTGGTGGTCGTTGGGACCGACGTACCAGATGACGCGGTTGGGCTGGAGGGCCGTGCGGAGGATTTCGGCGAGGGCGAGATAGGTTTTGCCGAAGCGGCGGCCCGCGACGAGGACGCGGAAACGGGCGGGCGAATCGAAGACTTTGAGTTGGTTGGGTTTGAGGGGGAGGCGTTCGAGGAGGTTGGGATTGAAGACACTGGTGGCGGAGGAATGGCGGTTAGCGGGATGGGACGGGTGACGCATGAAACGGGTATTCCCGTCACCAATATGGAATGGGGGGGTGCGGGGCGAGCGAAGAAATCGCTGTAAGTGATTGGAAATACTCAACAAATATTTTTGGAAAAGTTGTGACCCGCGATTTCGGAGCTTTGCAGCCGACACTTGAGGGGATGAAAACGGGCGGCTGAGCGGTGTTACTGGGGAATTGGGGGGAGCGCAAAGAGGGTACATGCACGTATGGTTTCCGGTCTACCGGTTGGAGCTTGCTTCGCAAGCATGTCCATGAGTTATGGATCGGACGGGTGAGAGATTTTCGTTTTCGGACACACGAGCACGTCCCCACTTTGCTTGAGGCGATCCCGGCGCTAAGGCATTGAGCAATCGGGACTTACGCGGGATTGTTTTGCAAGGACGGGTCATGGCGGCCCGAAAACGGCCGCCACAGGAGGGGATGCAAACGGGCGGCTGAGCGGTGTTACTGGGGAATGGGGGAGCGCAAAGAGGGTACATGCACGTATGGTTTCCGGTCTACCGGTTGGAGCTTGCTTCGCAAGCATGTCCATGAGC
>Ga0302319_10004148_pt1 | contig 29954 bp, 30 predicted proteins | sample Bog_T0_2_FD_203319 | JGI IMG/M metagenome (GOLD analysis project Ga0302319, IMG submission 203319) | Peat permafrost microbial communities from Stordalen Mire near Abisko, Sweden - Bog_T0_2 | ecosystem: Environmental > Terrestrial > Soil > Wetlands > Peat | place: Sweden: Abisko, Stordalen Mire... | reverse complement strand
GTCACGAGCCACCATCACATCTTCTGAACACCGCGGAATGCCACGCAAGCCGAGGCGCGTGGAAACCAATCCCTCATGCATGTTGCCGCCGGAACTGAGATGCAGATCCTCACAATGCTCAATTAACGGCATGTCCAAAGCACGCGCAAATTCCATAGCGTGCCGTACCACCCGCGCGTTCATCACGGGCTTGCCATCGTCCGAAATAGCCACGATGCCCGCCTGCTTCATTGAGGCAAAAGATGCCAGTTCTTCACCGGCGCTGTTCTTGGTAATCGCGCCAATCGGATAAACGTTCACAATGGCGTGCCGCCGCGCGCGCTCGACAATGTAGCTCGTGACTGTGGCGTTATCGTTCACCGGCTGCGTGTTCGGCATGCAGCAGATGGAGGTAAAACCGCCAGCCGCGGCGGCTCGCGAACCAGATTCGATGGTTTCCGAATGCTCAAAACCAGGCTCGCGCAGATGCACGTGAATATCTACGAATCCAGGGGTGGCCACTAATCCCGAAGCGTCGAAAACTTCCGCGCCTGTGGTATCGATTTTCAAGGCGATCTCACGGATCACGCCGTCCTCAATACCCACATCCGCCACTTGATCAAAGTTTTGGGAAGGGTCGATGACGCGGCCATTCTTGATGACGAGTTTACTCACTGAGCTAGAACCCTTTCCAATACGGCCATGCGCACCGCGATGCCATTCTCGACTTGGTTCAAAATGGCGGAACGCTGCGAATCGGCGACCTCGGAAGCAATCTCACGGCCGCGGTTGATCGGTCCCGGGTGCATCACAATCACGTTTGGTTTGGCGGCCTCCACATGCTCTAGGCGCAAGCCGTAGAAACTGAAATATTCAGCCGCCGGAAATGCCGCTTCGTTCTGGCGTTCCAGTTGCACACGCAGCATCATGATCACATCGGCGCCGCGAATCGCCTGTTCCATGTCCGTTGTTAATTCAATTCCCGGTGCGATTTGGCCAATTTGCGGTGGCAGCAGCGTCGCCGGCCCGCACAAAACAATCTGCGCGCCGAACTTAGAAAGCAGAAAAATATTGGAACGGGCCACGCGGCTGTGCGCGATATCGCCGATGATAGCCACGCGCAAGCCTTCTAAGGTACCGCGGCGGTCTAAGATCGTGAGTGCGTCTAGCAGCGCCTGCGTTGGATGTTCGTGCGTGCCATCGCCGGCATTGACAATGGGGACCGGTAAGTAGCGAGACAGGAAATGCGGCGCGCCCGAAGCAGAGTGACGCATCACAATGGCGTCTGGCCGCATCGCGCCCAGGGTATTCAGCGTGTCCACCAGTGATTCGCCCTTCGAGACACTGGATCCCGAGCTTGTGATCGACAAGACCTCCGCGCCCAAGCGGCGTGCCGCAATTTCAAAACTGGTACGCGTCCGCGTCGATGCTTCAAAAAACAGATTGACGATCGAGCGGCCCTGCAAAATATTGGTGCGTTGGAACGGCTGTCCTGGGGGTGGCTGAAACGTCTTTGAACGCGCCAGGATCACTTCGATGTCCTTACGCGAGATGGACTCGATATCGAGTAGACCTTTGCTCATGTAATTCTCAACGTAGAGAGTCTAGACTTTTGCCGCCGGGTCGTCTACCCGTTCCACCAGTAGAACTTTCTCCTGATTGTCAACTTCCTGGAATTTCACTTCAATGATTTCGTTGGAAGCAGTTTGCACCATGCGGCCGACGTAACGCGCTTCAATGGGTAATTCGCGATGACCGCGATCAATGAAAACCAGCAGTTGTACATTGGCCGGTCGGCCATGATCAAAAAGCGCATCCAGCGCCGCGCGAATGGTGCGTCCGGTGTAGAGCACGTCGTCCATCAGCACAATGTCTTTGCCGTCGACGCTGAAATCAATTTGCTTAGCTTTATAAATCGGTTTATCGCCAACTGTGGAAAGATCGTCGCGATAAAGGTTGATATCGAGAATGCCCACCGGAATGTGGAGGTTTTCCAGGCTGGCGATTTTGGCGGACAGCCTTTGCGCCAGCGGCACTCCGCGGCGCTTGATGCCAACGAAAGCCAGTGTTTTTAAATCGCTGCTCTTTTCCAAAATTTCGTGAGCCAGTCGGACCAAAGTGCGGTCCATTTCAGACGGACCCATTAATTGTTTTTTCTCTCGAACTGTCGCCATAAAAATTGAGTTCAGGTTAACACGGATATATACTTGTGCTGATTCAATCTTAATTCCTGGAGAGTTCGTTATGGGCGAAAAAGTCCCTCAAACACTGAAGAACCACGTGCGCTTTGATCCGATGTACCATTTTGTCACCATGCCGCTAGCCATTGCATTCTGGATCTGGACGATTGTGCACCTCTTCCGACATCCCGGCCGCGAGGCACTGGCCTGGCTCGTAGTGGCAACGCTCATCTTCTTACTTGTCGGATTAGTGCGAAGCTACTCCTTGAAAGTGCAAGACCGCGTGATCCGACTCGAAGAGACGCTGCGCCTAGCCCAGTTGTCGGGTAGTTCGGCCATTCCCACGCTGACCGAGGGGCAGTTGATCGCATTGCGCTTTGCCTCCGACGCGGAAATGCCGGCGCTGGCGCAAAAGGCGTCGGCCGGCAATCTAAAGCCAAAGGAGATTAAACAAGCCGTGCAAACTTGGCGGCCGGATTATTTCCGTGTTTGAAGACGGCCTAAAGATACGTCCTGTGAATCCGCCAAAGATCCGCGAATGCCTTTACGAAATCTGACGGATGCAGTTTCGAGCCGGCAACATCGGTCCATTTTTCAAGTGGATATTCGTAAATCAGTACGCCCAACTGCTCTGACGACAGCTTCAGCTGTTGGCGATAACGCGCCAGGATTTCCACGTCGAAAATCCATTTTGAAAGAAAGGGAGCGGCAAAAATCTTGCGGGTGTGGGCTTCGACTCGGAATAGTTTAGCCCCGCATTGCGAGTCGTAAATGCTCAAGCGCAGTAATAGCGAAACCATAGTGGCGAAGACGCGGCCTGGGTAGTGGCGAACGGCGCGGCGTTCCACCTCGCGGCCCAGCAGCTTCACGCGCGCACCGAAAACCATTTCAATCGCCGGTTTCTCAGCAAGCACCCGGGCCAGTGCCGTAACCGCGTTCAGCGGCGTAGCCAGATCAGCATCCCAGAACCCTACAATGCGTGGTGCAAATTGATCCAGCGCATGCAAAATACCGCGCCGCACCGCTTCGCCTTTGCCACCGTTCGGGGTGCAGGCTAGAATGCTCACGTTCGCTTCATTCCCGGTGCGCACGCTTTCCAAAACGGCCAGTGTCTGATCGCTGCTGCCATCATCCACAAACAGCAGATGCACGCCCGGCGTCTGCGCGGCAAAGCTCCGGAATTCTTGAATGTCGAGTCGGGCTGCTTCGTTGTAGCACGGAACGACGAGAGCTATCAGTCCTGCGCTATTTTCCATCAAGTGGCAGTGTAACGGTCTTTCCTGTATGCGCTGACTGGCGCGCCGCGTCGAGAATTTCGCTAACGATCAAATTAGTTTCCAGAGACGAAAGACTATTGTGATCGTCGATCTCACCCCGCACCACGGCGGCGAAATAACGTAACGAGTCGTCATAAGGTGCGCTGAGCTTGGGCGCCTCTTGTTCAACCGAGGGTTGGCCTTCGCGTTTAATCATTGCGTGGTCTCGCAGAATGGTCGAAACCTCGGCAGTCCGTCCGTAGACTTGCATGTCTTTAATGGCGAACGGCCAGTTCCACGACGGTTCTAGAATTGCCACCGCGTGTGGATAAGTGAGAATCACGTTGGCCTCGTCGTCAACGTGCGGGTATATATCCGGCTTAATTTGTTGCGTAACAGCAGTAACCGTTTTGGGCGCCTCTCCATGCATCAGCCACGTCATAAGGTCGGCGCCATAGCAACCGAAATCGAAAAGCGCGCCTGCACCATTGAGCTTCGGATCGGTAAGCCAGTTGAAAAACTCGGGCTGTACGTGGATTTCGCGCGGACCCTGATGCCCATCATGCACAACCACTTTCCGAATCTCGCCTAGTTCGCCGTTGTCGACCAGCGTTTTAGCCAGCGCGTTGCTCGAATACCAGGTAGTCTCATAATTAACGAGCACATGAATCTTGGCGGAACGGGCCAGTTCAGCCATCCGTAGCGCGTCGTGGTAACTCACCGCCAGCGGCTTCTCCATCATCAGGTCGACATGCGCCTTCGCGCAGGCTTCCACAGCATGCAGATGTTCGAAGGTGCTGGTGTATCCCACCACGCCGTTGGGCGACGTGTGCGCCAGCATTTCCGCCGCAGAAGCGTAGTAGAGGTCCGGGCTCAGATTGTGAATCTTGGCATATTTATCGAATAGCGAACGGTCAGGTTCGGCGATGCCGACGATCTGAATATCGTCACGCTTAAGCGCGGTATTGAAAAAGCCAACAACGTGGCCGTGCGTGAGGCCAATAACGGCGATCTTGAATGGCTGAGCCGCGTACGAACTGATAGCGAACAGCGCGACGAGAAGAAGACGTGGCATAGGTTTGTTCCTTCACATTCTAGTCCCATTGAACCCAAATCCCGCCACGGCGATAGATTTCTGCTTCGGCTCCCATAAACTGGTAGATATGGTCCTCGCCATTTTTGCGCTCTTCGTTTTCGTTTCACCGGTTCCCGCGACGCCGACTGCAACCGATACCAGCCAGTTAGATCAAGGCTATCGTGACATGTACAACTTAGATTTCAACGGAGCCCATAAAGCGTTCGGTGAGTTTGAGCAGCAGCAACCGGCCGACCCGTTTGGCCCAGCGTCGCAAGCGGCGGCCTATCTATTTTCGGAGTTCGAGCGCCTTAAGGTTCTTCGGTCGGAATTTTTCGCGGAAGATAAGGGCTTTTTAGGCGCGCCCAAGTTGAAGGCGGACCCAAACGTCAAGGCACAGTTCGAAAAGGCTTTGAATCGTAGTCACCAGCTGTCAGACCAAATGTTCAGAGATGGTAAAACGCCCGAGCGTGCGCAATTTGCTTCTATCGTTTGCACCGCGTTGCATGCCGATTATCTAGCCATGATCGAAAAAGAAAACTGGCAGGCTCTGAACGAGATCAAAGACGCGCGCACTCACGCCGAAGCGCTGATTGCCAAACATCCAGAGATGAAAGACAGCTATCTTTCAGTAGGCGTGGAAAACTATCTGCTGAGCCAGAAAGGTGCGCCCGTACGCATGTTCTTGCGCTTGACCGGAGCGCAGACCGATAAAGACACTGGCATTCAAAAGCTGAAGATCGTGGCTGCCGAAGGGCACTATTTCAAGCCCTATGCCAAGATCCTGCTGGCGATTGCTGCTGTGCGCGATAAGAATAGAGCTGCCGCGGGGCTGCTCATGGCCGACTTGTCTCACGAGTTCCCGGGCAACGGCTTATTCAAAGATGAAGTCAGAAAGTTAAGCTCGAGCTGTACCGCCGATTGCTAGTCTACTTGTGTTTACGCGCGTGATGTTGCGCGGCGCGTTGGGCATATTTTCTCAGCAGACTATGCAGTTCGCTGCCTTCATTCGGCCAAGCCGTTGGCCCATTGATCACTTCTTTATTCGTAAGTTTGCGGCCATAAATATCTTCGTTATCGCTTACGTCTTGCCGTAAGGTAGCGCCTTGTAACGAAATACCCGCAAAAGCCCCGCGCGACCGAGACCACGAAAGCATTTCCGCGCGCATGCTGGCGTCCGTTTGTGCGCTCGTAGATCGGCCCACCGGCCCCGCTGCCGCCTCTGCTGCGCCTCCCACCGTGAATTGCGTGCTCAACAGTTGGTCCGCGCCATGCCGATTCATGATCAGCAAAATCACATCCGTTTCATTGGCGCCGATTTGAAAACCAAAACTGCCGCCTTCGATTCGGATCGAGCCGGGCGCCGACCAGTCCGCCCCTTTGCGGCAAGAGAAAAAGCCTTTGCCATATTTCGCGCCCACACCGAAGGCCCCTTGTTTCACACCCGGAATAACTACGACGCACTGCGCATGCTGCATCAAATCGAGCGGGATTCCCTTGTCGGGCGTGGACATGATTTCGCCCAACACCCCAGCCGCACTGTTCAGCCTCTTCGGCGTCGCTTCCGCCTGCAATAAAAACGGGAAACAAATCAAAACGAGTAATACGATTTTCTTCATTTTTAAATACTCTTAACCGGCATGGTCACAATGTCATCCACTTGCTGGCACTCTTTAACAACAAACGCCTCGCCATATTTTACGCCGATCAGATTACCATAAAAACGCGCCACCGCCGCCAGTCGCTCTTGTACTTCTTTCTGCGAAGGAAACAGGTCTGACCCTGCTTCCGCATCGCCATATTGCGATTGATAACTAAACAGCGACGCCATCCGCCGTTCAAACTGCCGTGAAATATCCACCACAAACGACGGCGTCACATTCGCATATTGCGAAGCGTAAAGAATCTTAAAAGGCCGATGCGGCGGCACGTCTTCTTCCAGCTTCTTCAACCCAGCCAGAAAACAAGATTCATAGCCGATCTCCGCCGCCTTGTAATGATCGGGATGCCTGCCTGTCCAATACGGTAAGATCACCGTCCGCGGACGAATGCGCCTAATCACGCCCGCCAGCGTCATGCGCGCGGTAATGGTGTTCTCCAGCCGCGCATCCGGCCAGCGCAAATTCTGCCGCCACGTGAGCAGCAAATGCTGCGCCGCTTTCTTCGATTCCTCAATGCGCAAATCGGGTGTGCCCCGGCTACCCATGTCGCCGGCAGTCAGATCAAGCACACCGGCGCGGTAACCCATTTCGGCCATGCGGATCAACGCGCCGCCGCAGGTCTGTTCTACGTCATCAGGATGCGCCGCAATCGCCAGAATGTCGAGCGGCCGCAGATTCTCAAACGGTTCATTAGGATCGTGCATGTCTTAGTAAAAATAACGGCGCGTGTTGGGGAACAGCCGGATTAGAAAAAGGCCTGCCAGAAATCCGCCTACGTGCGCGAACCAAGCCGTACCGCCGGAATCGCTGAAGCCGTGCGAAAGGAACACGCCATTCACCAATTGAATACCAAACCAATAGATGAGCATGAACGCCGCCGGGATTTCCACCATGAATATGAAAAACACAAAAATCAAACTATAGACCCGCACCCGCGGATACAACACCAGAAACGCGCCCATCACGCCCGCAATCGCGCCGCTCGCGCCTAGAGTCGGTATCGGGCTGTGCAGCGTCATCGCCAGTTGCACCACCGCCGACACCACGCCGCAACTCAAATAGAAGAGCAGGAACCGCGCCGATCCCATCACATCTTCAATGTGCGAGCCAAACACCCACAGAAACCACATATTGCCGATCAAGTGCACCCAACCCGCATGCAAAAACATCGACGTCACCAAAGTGGTCAGCTTTAAGTGATCGGGCACCATCGCATAATGCATCACGAACGTATTTTCCAGATACGGCGGTTGGATAAACTCCCAAAGAAACACAATCACGTTCAAGGCAATGATGATCACCGTCATCGTGGCCGGATTGTTGCGGTTGATCAGCGCCTTCAGCGGAATCATTTTTTGGTTCCTTGCGCCTTCACACGCCCCGCCACTTCCACATCTTCCAATCGGCGCACTTCGCCGGTCTTACCCTTCGCAATCAGCGTATTCACTTCCGCCAGCTCGGGAATATGCCCGCGCGCGCCGATAGCCGTGCAATTAATCGCCGCCGCCGCATTGGAAAATTCTAAAGCCTTCTCAATCGGCAGGCCCGTAAGAATCGCGTAGCAGAAAGCCCCGTGATACACGTCTCCCGCGCCAGTTGTGTCCGCGCAGGTCACTTCGAACGCCGGAGAGTAATACCAACGCCCCTGATACAACGCCAGCGAACCCAAATCGCCCAGCGTCATCGCGGCCAGCCGCGTCCCATACTCGGCCTGAATTTTCCCCAACGCTTTGAACGGGTCTTGCTCTTTCGTCCACTTCGCCGGCCAGCCGGAACCCGCCACCAGATAATCCACATACTTCAAGACCGATTCAAAGCCTGGATAAAGCGTGTCCACATCAATCGACACCGGCACATTATTCTCATGCGCCACCTTCGCCGCATGCGCGGCCGCGTCAATGTCATAGCCATCGATATGCAGCATGCGCGCAGCGGCAATATCGTCCGTTTGAATCTCGCTGGGCTTGAGGCGCAAGCAGTCAGCGCGTTGCCAAAGTACTGTGCGCTCGCCGTTGCGCTCGTCAATAATAATGTAAGCAGTCTGGTTGGGACAATTCTTCCGTACGATCAGCGAACTGGTATCCACGCCCGTGCCTTCCAAGCTCTGGCGCTGAATATCGCCCCGCACATCGTCGCCAATCGTGCCAACGTATTTGGCGCGCAGCCCCAGTTTGGCGCAAGCCACAATCGCCGTCGCCACCTGCCCACCGGGGCTCAGCATCTCGCGGTCAAACGCCACCTTGCCCGCATAAGGAGGAAACTCCTTGACCAGCAGTAGCGTATCGGTGGCATTGAGACCGATTCCCAAAACATCGCAAGCCCGGCTCAACCGTGCCTACTTTTTGATAATGGATGTCGGAACTTGATAAAGATAAATGGTGTGAACGGCGTTCGTACGACCTTCGGTTTCAGACGTTTCAATAGGCTTCCATCCCGGGATTGGATAGTCATATGATACGACCCTAGTGTACGGCCTCAAGTAACGTTCCAGATTTGGGCGTAGCGTGTCGTTCGCGGCAGTCGCTAAATACAGCGTCACCACGTTGGCCGCACTCAAATCAGTCTTCATGAAATCGCCATGAATAATCTTGACGTCCTTCTGCAAACCAGCCTTCTTGACGTGCTCCGCCGCCGTGCGCGCCAAGCTACTTGAAATCTCAATGCCGACGCCCTTCGCTCTGTATCGCGAAGCCGCCGCAATCAGAATCCGCCCATCGCCGCAACCTAAGTCGTAAATAATTTCGCCCGGCTTCAGGTTGGCCACTTCCAACATTTTGTCAACTGCATGTTCGGGCGATCCCACCGTAGGCGCCAGCTGTTTCTTGAAATCATCTAGTGTCGGCTGCTGGCCGAACGCGATCAGAATTTGCGATTGAGCAGCGGAGGCGAGGCCTAGCGCTACGACGGCAAGCGAAGCAACAAAGCGAAGTCGCATAGACATTTTCCTAGTACTAATATTGTACCTGAAAATTCCAGTATCGAAGAGGAAATTTAGTGTCCACCGCCGCTTACGGCAGCGCTGGCGGTCGCCCGTTCCCGCTTGTGGCGCGCAATTCGGTTCACCATTTCGCTTGTGGAAAACCAAAGATCGCGCGGCCGCGAGATCGTGTATTCCGTGCCCTTGAACGTCCGAATCGCATGGCTGATCGAATCCTTCCAAGGCACCGCCCTGGGGTCCAGCGCATAATTCATGTAGAAAACGGGACACTCAATATCTCCGATGCGTCGCAGGCTGTCTTGGGGTACATCGGCGCTCAGCATCGCTTTAGGACCTGCAAAAATGACCGCGTCGGGGTGCGTGGCATCTCCCACTTCAGTGGTGATCAAGCCTTCTAGAAAATCAGAATCGCTGTGTTTTTGCTCCAGACGCGCTAAGTTAACCGTGCCTAGCTTCATGCTTTGCAGCGCCTTCCCCAAAGCCGCGAAATCGATGCTCGAAGCCATCTCTTGGCGATAGACGATGCGTCCTTCGTCTATATTGAAGGCGACCAGCGATAAATGTGCAACCCGCGGATCGCGCTGAATCGTCCTAAGAATGGTCACTAGTGCGTCTGTATCGCTGCGTTGCAGCGCGGCCGAATAGGCGTCCTGCGGCGCGAAATTGACCAGCAGTTTCACCGTCAGGTTATCGTCCGCCGGCTTGCTTTCATGCGTCGCCAAGTCATTAACAAACGGTTGCGGCAGCGATTCCAGCACTTGATTCGCCGGAATGAACAGCGGCATCGGCTTATCTTTCGGCGGCAGGGCGGCGTCTACGTCCCACGCAGAAGAGCACAGGTGGTCCGACCGATCCCGCATCAGCCAGTCCACGTGATAATTGCCTTCTCCCAGGTCGACACCGCCCTGCAGCGTGGCATCGCCCTTCGCCTCCTCTTCAATCGCCGGCACGTTGAAATGCTGCACAAAATAGGACGCGTTGGTTGGAGTGTCACGTGGAAAAACTCGGAAAATCACCGTCAGAGTCTCACCGGGCCCCGAGAGTTCGCGCAGCGGCACCGATACGTCGAAACCACCATGAAACCGCAAATCGAAGCCCAATTCAGCCTTGTGATCCGTCACAGTGCACGGAATGTCTTGGCGCACTTCGCCCGCTTCCAGAACAGCGATATCGGAAGGGAGAAGGTTCAACGCCTCACCCGGCTGCGCGGGTTTCAGAAGCATCTGCGAAAACGCAGGGAGGGGCAGCAGCGTGAGGGCCACGCCGACAACCATACTTTGCAGGGCCGCCAGCGCATACCTCAGCAAACGAATATTAAGGGGCGAACACGATCCAATTAACCGCGGTGCCATTTTGTTAGCGAGCGGCTGCAAAACGAATACGTACGGCAGCGCCGCTCGTTTCACCATTATGCCGCACTCCTGTCGGTTAGACATAGAAATTTGTAATAGAATCACACTGGAAATTTGCTAGTACTACGGGTTCAAACTAGTAGTGGCTGTAGGGTGGGCTTCGTTTCAGCGTTCGCGGCGTATCTTAAAACTACATGCCCTCTGGCGGTCGAATCCCGAAGTTTGCAGCGAAGGTCGTTGCTTGCTTCCTCGTCTTGGTCACCTTGTTAGTCGCAAATTCCACTGCCCAGGGCTACCACAAATGGTGGTTCGGTTCTGGTGGAACAGTTTCCGTGGACGGCGTTCAAAACGGCTATCTCCACCGCGATTGGCGCAACTCTGCCGTGATCATCACGCGCGTGGATTCAAAACCAAGCCAGTCATATTTAATCCAACTAAACGGCAAAAATGTCGTCTACTGCGGCGACTGGCACGCGCCCCGCTTTCCCATTATTGCCATCGGCGACGTAAATCCGCCCTGCTTATTTCTTTCAGAATCAGGCAGACCTGCGGGAGATTACGCCAACTCCTCAACTCTAACCGCGCGCCGCGGTTTCGTCGGGTTCCACACCAAGAACGGCCACTGGGTCACTGCCTCCTGGTGAAGTCGCACGCCGGATCTCAGCCAATACTCATTTCCAAAGAAGTCTCATCACGCCCGCTCACCCACCAGTCGGCCGCTTTCTCGCCCTCCCCTCCTATCAGACCGAACGTGGCTGAATAAAAGGACTTCATACGCTAGCTGCCCCTACGGTCTCGGTCCACCTTGTCGCCGTTTCATGCACAGCCGGCTCATACCCCTGCTCGAAACATTCCACTATCGGCCTTGGCGTTAACACTCTGACAATCTCGTCTTTTGATCGCATCTCTCGCCTGCCATACCCGTCAGCGCTCCAAAGCAACTGCGCGCCTTTCCACAAAAGATAGGCGCTCCCGCCCACCTCTATGAAAGTCCCGTCCGGCAAAGCCCTCAGCGCCGCGTCGTATGTCACTTTTGTCCTCTTGCCTTCGAGCCGCGCCGCATGCAGTTCCATGTCCATCTCATCCGCCATCGGCCGGCGGTCAAGGCCACTCCGCTTTTGCCAAGCGTCTCGAAACGCGTTAAACCGTGCTCGTCGGCACTCGGCGCAAGGTCTGTGCCCCGCCCCGAAAGCCACCGCTTCGTCAAGAAAGAAAAGCTCCGTATAGAGCCCCTCCGACATGACAACGCGCTGTCGACCCTTAAACGTCAGCACACAAGTGATCCAGCGCCTATTCTTAAAATGACTCACAATCTCACGGTGGCCATTATGCAAAACGCCACCTCGATTACCCATCATCGTGCCGCGTTCATCGGTACGAAACAACTCACCAAACGGATTTACCCGGTTTTGAAGAGGCATTCAAACTGTTACTCTCGATTCATTATCCCCATTGTTCGCACTCTCACCGCCCCGCCCCATACCCGTCCGTCAACGTCCCCAAAAACGTCACCACATCGTCAATCTCCCTCTCCGATAACACCGGCTCCTCCCCCGCTTTCCGCCCGAACGGCGCCTGCGTCTCCACATTGCCCCAATACCGCACCGGCAAATCGTCAAACTTCTCCGACTCCGCACCGCGCTTCACATAAAACGCCACCGCATCCCGCAGCGAATGAACCACGCCATTATGAAAAAACACTTTCCTTGTCGCCACGTTCCGCAAAGAAGGCGTCATAAACCGCCCGCAATACTCATCCCTTTCAAGAAGGTCCGTCCGCTCCGGCCCGCACATCCCCAAGTCATACCAATGCGCATCCGCATTAGCGGGAATCTCCGCATTGCGCCGCACACCCAGAGCGATCAACCCAAAATCGGTAAACGGCGGCGGCGTCCCCTTCGCCCCGCGGGTCGCAATATGACAGCGCGCGCAATTCCCCTTCTGCGGATCGGAAAACAATTTCAACCCCCGCTGTTCCGACCCACTCAACGCCGCTTTCCCCGCCAGCCACGCATCGTATTTACTGTCGTACGGATAAAACTCCCGATAATCCTCCTGCCACACTTCTAACGCTTCCAAAATCGTCTCGAAAACCCGCCCCTCATCGCCACCAGAAAGCCGCCGCAAATCCGCCGCGTAACTCGCCTTCTCCGCACGGGCCACCACATTAGCCTCACTCGCATTCGCCATCTCAAATCGCGACAACAGCGGTATCCGCGCCTGCTCCCGCCCCCGATCCACGCGCCCATCCCACGTCAGCCCACCCGTGGGCCCGTTATCCACGCTGTCATCCCCACTCGTCTCTTCATCAAATCCATGTTCGGTAAACGGTGGAACCGCTTGTAAATAGCGCAACGACGGAACTGCCCGTATCCCCGGCTCTCGCCCATCCGCCCCGCCTCGTTGCACCGCCAATCCATTCGGCGGCCCATATGCAAATGCCGGATCATGGCAACTCGCGCAAGAAAGTTTCCCCGAAGCCGAGAGCCCCGGATCAAAGAACAATTTCCGCCCCAACGCCTCCATCGCCTTCGCTCGCTCCAAAGCGTGCGCCCGATCGCTGCCGTCGCCTCGGGCTAAGGCCAGAACACACAAAACTGCATAAAGCCGAAGCACGCGGCCATCATCGCATGAAACATAAGTGGTATGACATTCCTATGCGCATTCATCTCCTGCTCCTACTGGCGGCCCTCAGCGCGGGTGCCTCCGCCTATGGCAAAGCTAAGCCCAACCTCAACCACATTCGCAACGTCGTCGTCATCTACGCCGAAAATCGCAGCTTCGACGTTTTATACGGTTCCTTCCCCGGCGCCAACGGATTAAGTCAAGCAACAGCCGCCCAATACACGCAGCTTGATCGCGATGGCCAGCCCTTTCGCGAATTACCGCCCATCTGGGGTGGCCTGACAGCCAGCGGCGTTGTTCCGCCCGTGACGCAAGCGCAAACGGCCCACCTCCCCAACCAACCGTTCTCCATCGACGACGCCACCGGCTTCCACACCCCCACCACCGTCATCACTCGCGACCTCTGGCACCGCTTCTACGAAAATCAAATGCAGATCGACGGCGGCAAGAACGACAAATTCGCCGCCTGGGCCGATTCCGGCTCGCTCGTCATGGGCCACTACGACGGCTCCCAAATGAAGATGTGGGCCCTTGCCAAGCAATACACGCTGGCCGACAATTTCTTCATGGGTGCCTTCGGCGGTTCCTACATGAATCATGTTTGGTTGATCTGCGCCTGTGTCGGCCTCTATCAGAACGCCGATCAAAGCCCCGCCAAAGGCTCCATTTCTGTGGTTGAAAAAGACGGCGTCACCTTATCGGTCGCACCCAATTCTCCCGCCTCCGCCCTAGAGGGCCGCCCCAAATTTGTAAACTCCAGCAACTTGACTCCTGATTTTTTTGCCGTCAACACCATGCAGCCTCCCTATCAGCCGAGTGCTGTGAAACCGCCCCCCGGTGGCGATCCCGCCTTGGCCGATCCCAATAACGCCAGCACCCTTCCACCGCAAACGCAGCGGACCATCGGCGACCTCCTCTCCGCGAAAGGCGTCAGTTGGGCTTGGTATGGCGGAGCTTGGCAGGCCGCCCTCTCTGGCAACAACAAGACGCCGGTCCCCAACTTCCAATACCATCACCAGCCCTTCAATTACTTCGCCAGCATGGCGCCCGGCACACCCGAACGCGCCAAACATTTGAAAGATGGCGGCCTGGCCGGCGCGCAATTCATCTCCGCCATCGACAAAGGTCAACTCGAACAGGTCGTCTTTTACAAGCCGCAAGGCAATCTAAACGAGCACGCCGGTTATGCCGACGTCCAAGCTGGCGACGCCCATATCGCCGACGTCATTGCTCACTTACAAAAAAGTCCGCAATGGAAACACATGTTGATTGTCGTGACTTACGACGAAAACGGCGGCTTCTGGGATCATGTCGCCCCGCCCAAAGGCGACCGCTGGGGCCCCGGAACACGCATCCCCGCCATCATCATTTCGCCCTATGCCAAGAAGGGCTTCGTCGATCACACCCCGTATGACACCACCTCGATATTGCGCTTCATCACCAAGCGCTTCGACCTTCCCGTGCTCGACGGGATCAAACTGCGCGACGACACCATGAAGACCAACGGAGTTACCACCCTGGGCGATCTAACCGGCGCCCTGAAGTAGTAACTTGCCGGTCTTGTAAGTACGATGTCGCTTGACCCCACATTTCCGCCCGTCGATATTTCGATTAAGCTCGCCATTACTATCGGCATCGGCATGCTCGTCGGCCTCGAGCGCGAGTGGTCTCAAAAGGATTTAGGGGTTCGCACCTTCGCCATCGTCGCGATGGCGGGAACCCTCAGCTTTTTAGGCGGCCCGCCGCTATCCCTCGTCACCTTCGCGGGAGTTTTGTTAGTGGTCGCCTTAACAGGGCTTCGCAATCTACGGGAAGGGAAGCCCGCCGAAACCACCACTTCTGCCGCAGTCATCGTCACGTTTGTCTTAGGTGTGTTAGTCGGCCAGGGCCACCACTACACGCCTGTCGCCGCGGCCATCGTCATGACCATGCTTCTTTCCCTCAAGCCCGCCCTCACCCAATTCGCCGGCGGCTTGCAAGTGAATGAGGTCCGCAGCGCCGTCCTCCTCGGTCTTCTCTCTTTCGTGATTTACCCCGTTCTGCCCGACCGCACCATCGACCCCTTCGCCCTCGTCAACCCGCGCGAAGCTTGGCTCACCGTCATCTTTATCGCCGTTCTCGGCTTTGCCAACTATGTGCTGCTCAAGTTGTATGGTTCACGCGGGCTTTTCTATTCGGCCATCCTCGGCGGCTTGGTCAACAGCACCGCGACCATCGCGGAACTAACCGGTTTCCTCACCGCTTCAACCGCTGAAAACACCATGGCCGTCGCCACCGTCATCAACTTCCTAACGGTCGTCGCCATGTTCGTCCGCAATCTGCTCATCATCGCCATCTTCGCCCGCGCCGCCGCACTCAATGCCTTCGCCCCGCTCACCGCTATGGCCGTGGCCGCGTTTCTCTGTATTTTGCAGCAGCGCAAACACAGTCACAGCCAGATCGGCGAACTGAAACTGTCCTCGCCGCTGTCATTGCCAAAGGTACTGAAATTCGGCCTCATCTTTTTGATCATCGAAATCGTCGGCAGCGCCGGCGAGCGCTACCTCGGCCACTCCGGATTCCTCATCGTCAGCGTCATCGGCGGCCTCGTCTCCAGCGCCAGCACCACCGGCGCGGCAGCCACCCTAGCCATGCACGGCAAAATCTCCCCCGAAACCGCCGGCATGGCCACCGTCCTCACCTCCATGGCCAGCGCGCTCTCCAACCTGCCCCTCGTCCACCAACAAATTCGCCAGTGGTTCATCACCCGCAGAATCACCGCCCTTTCCATTGGCATCGTCACTACGGGCATCCTAGTAATGCTGATCGAACAAAAGTGGCAGCCCCGATGAAGAAGCCTGCGCTCCTTCACACAATTAATTCTTTTCAATCTTGCATCAATCTCGAATCTGAGCCGGAAGCGTCAGCGACCTAGACTGGCAACGTCTCGCCTCGCGCCCAGAAAGCACACTAGACTTCAGGCTCCGTCCCGTCGTCATAGCGTTTCCCTTTTTGAGCCTCGTACAGCGGACAATCGAAGCTCTTGCCAATATCAAGGAGTCGTTTGATGTCCACTGCTTCCAATCCGTAAATACGAAAGCCAAAAGACTGCGGAGTCGTGAAGACCTGAAAGATACCCCGTTCGCCGCCTTCCCATGTTTCGTCGTCAACGCGCTCCCAGCCAACGCGAAAGGCCTCCCACCTGACACCGTGGATAAGCTTCGTAAGATGTTTGCTTTTCTGGATGACATGAGAGACACCGAGGAATTCCGATCGCTCACCGCCTGGGGCGCATACGCTAATTGGCGACCGCAACGGCACATGGATCCTAAGTGTTACCCGCAACCGCCGCTTGACCTTTCGGATCCACTCCGCAGACCATGAAATCTGCGATCTGAATTTGGAAGACTACCACTAACCGGAGGAGCAAACATTATGCCTATCAAGAACCCACCCCACCCCGGAGATTTCATCCGCACAGAGATCATACTCCCCGCCGGATTATCCGTCACTGCTGCGGCCAAAGCGCTGCACGTATCTCGTCCTGCTCTGTCCAGTCTCCTAAATAGCAAATCCGGCCTATCCGGTGAAATGGCCCTGCGCCTCGAAAAGGCCTTCGGCATTAAGATGGACACTCTGATGCGCATGCAATCCTCGTATCACATCGCCCAAACACGCAAGCGGGAGAAGCAAATCCACGTCCGCCGCATTCATACGATAAACGAAATTCACCCCTAAAGGCGTCAGTGGATGCACGAAAAGGCCACATCCACAGGTGGCCAGGATGAAGTCTCCAGCAAAGTTGGCGATTTGCTACGATGCCTCCCGGAGTTGGGTACAGTAACGGCTGCTCTGCGCGTCGAGGAGCCGGACTAGGGCGGGATTCACGGCACTCGCAACGAAAAAGGGAACGGGACTTTTTACCACGAACTTGTCGATCGCGGCTTTAAGCTGATTACCGAAATCGCTGTCAATCCGTAGCAGTGTAGGCACTCCGTTCCACCGATCACAAAACATCAAAATATTTTTTCTTCCACATTCCAAAAGACTTATCCGCTTTTTTCCGTAAACCACGCACAGTCCATCAGTTCCTCAAGTTAACTTTTGAACAGGTCCGCAGAGCCTCATGCTCTCCCAGACCCGCTGCTTTCTCCGCCGTTGCGCGCCTCAGAAGACCAGCCAACTGACGCCGTCCCGCGCCATCTTCCAGAAACTCAACTTAGGAGCAAAATCTTTATGTCGTCCCCGTCAATCCTCACCGATCTCCCCCAGAACGGTCCTTTCCATCTCCTCATCTTCGAAGACACCCCTGGGTTCGAAGCGTTAAAACAGGCTTTTCTCGCAGAACACCGGCCAGTCACCGTCACCGAGGCCATTCTCGTCAACGCCATGCTGGAATCACATTGGCTCGCCCAACGCACGAGCCGTCTCCAAGACACCTGCATAGACAACGTCACCGGCGCTGTCACCAACGAAAAACATTTCTCCTTATATATGCGCTGCCATTCCACCCACATGCGTGCTTTTCATAAGTCATTAACCGCTCTCCAGAAACTCCGTTCGGAACAGCACAAAGCCGACCTTGGGTTCGAAGCGCAAAAAATGAAAAACGAGCAGCATGAGATGAAAAAACAGAAGCACTATTGGGATGTCATGAAGAAAGATCTCGAGACCTGCCGTCAAATCAGCCTCAACACTATGCAGAACATCAAAGCGCGTGCCGAAGTTCCTGGGTTCGAAGCGGAATATGACGCGCAACTCGCCAAACTGGGCCTAAAGACAGACGCCAGCCACGTCGCTGCACAAGCCGCCTAAGCAAAAACGAAGGCCGCCATCTCTTTTTCGCTCCCCGCGTTCGAAGAGTCGGCTTACAGATCTTTGAAAATTGAATCTTTACTCCGGGCCGCGCTACAAGTGTGCCCGCCCCGCGTTCCACCTGCCCCCATATGCTACAGTTCGATTGGATATGGCTTCCCGCAGTGTTAATAAAGTGATTCTGATTGGGCATCTGGGACGCGATGCCGAGACGAAGTTTACTCCGTCTGGTGCCGCTGCTACGCGGTTTTCCGTCGCAACCTCGCGCCGTTGGAAAGACCAGCAGTCTGGCGAATGGAAAGAAGAGACCAATTGGTCTAACGTCGTCCTGTGGCGATCTGAAAAGTTGGCGGAATATCTGCAAAAAGGCAAGCAGGTTTATGTCGAAGGCCGTTTGCAAACCCGCAGCTATGACGACAAAGATGGCAAGAAAGTCTATGCCACCGAAGTGGTCGCCGACGAAGTCATCTTGCTCGGTGGCCGCGGCGAAGGCGAAGGTGCCGGTGCCGGTATGGGCGGTGGTGGCGCCATGTCTCGCGGTGCCGGTCGGCCTGCGTCTGCTGGCGGCGGTGGCAGTATGCCTTCTGGCGACGACGACATCGGCCCGATGGGCGTTTCGGACGACGACATTCCCTTCTAGGAAAGCGTCACCTCCGCAGGTTTTTCGCGAATCCTTTTCGTCTGTCAGCGATTCAAACAGAATGAGCTAAGTTCTCCAGACGAAAGACCGAGTTGCCGTTTGCTTTCCTTCCATAATCTATTGCTCCATCACGGGTACGCGCTTCTATTCGTGTATGTACTAGTGGTGAGCTTCGGCATCCCTATCCCCGTTGACCCTGTCTTCCTTTTGATGGGGGCACAGGCAGGAGATCATCACTACTCATTTTTCCTCTCCGTCCTAAGTGCCCTGGCACCAGCCGTCATAGGTGATATCGCCTGGTACCACATCGGCAAGTATAAGGGCCGCTCCGTCCTGAGCTTACTCTGCAAGCTTTCGCTGGAACCCGACACATGCGTACGCAAGACCGAAACCTCCTTTTCGGCGCGGGGTTCAAACGCGCTCTTGTTTTCTAAGTTCATCCCGGGCATGAGCTTGGTCTCCGTCACTTTGGCGGGCATCAGCCGCATGCCGTTCGGGCAATTTGTTTTGGCCGACGCTGCCGGCTGCACCTTGTGGGTGAGCACCTACCTCGCCGTCGGCTGGCTGTTCCACAAACAAGTCGATACCATCATTGCCTCTCTTGGCCTCTATGGCCGCCGCGCCGGGCTCGTCATTCTCACCCTGCTCGCTGCCTACTTGGCGTACAAGTATTTTCAGCGCTGGCGCTTCATCCGCAACTTGCGAATCAATCGCATCACTCCCGAGCAAGTGCATGATTTGATCACCGCCGGTTGTGGCCTCACGATTGTCGATCTTCGGCATCCGGCCGAAGTGCAGCGCGCCGGTATCAAGATTCCCAACGCGCTTGTATTGCGCCCCGAAGATATTCGTTCGCGCTCGCATGAAATTCCGCGCGAACATGAAATCATTCTCTACTGCACTTGACCCAACGAGGCTACCAGCGCCCGTGTGGCGCTGCAATTGAAGCAGGCAGGTTTACTTAAAGTTCGGCCGCTCGCTGGCGGGTTTGAAGCCTGGCACGAACTTGGCTTCCCAACCGAAGCTATTTTAGAAGATACGGAGATTCATGTCGACACCGCAAGATGAGCTGATACTCGAGACCGGCACCGCCCAGCAGCTTTCTCATCTCTTACTCCCGATTCAGCCAGACGATCATGTGCAAGGTTCCGATCAAGCTCGCCTGACGCTTGTGGAATATGGCGATTATCAATGCCCGCCCTGTGCCGATTTGTTCGTGACCATCGAGCAATTGCATCAGAAATTGGCCGATGATGTTCGCATCGTCTATCGCCATTACCCGCTTTCTGGTTCGCACCCGCTGGCACAAGTGGCTGCTGAATCGGCTGAAGCAGCCGGCGCGCAGGGCAAATTTTGGGAAATGCATGAGCTGCTCTTCGCCCATCAGAAGGAATTGGCCGAAAAGTTCCTCGAAGATTTCGCCGAAAAGCTGACCCTCGATATGGATCAGTTTCGCAAGGATTTAAAGGACCGCACCTTCGAAGCGCGTGTGCGCGAAGACTTCAAACGCGGCGTGGCGAATGGCGTGTATGGAACCCCCGGCCTGTTCGTTAACGGTGTGCGCCACAACGGCTCCTTCGACGCTGAATCCATCCTCGCAACCGGCGCCAACGAAAACGCCTAGTCTCCCGTCTCTCCTAATTCTTTTTCAACCTTGCATCAATCTCGAATCTGAGCAGGAAGCGTTAGCGACCTAGACTGGCAACGTCTCGCTAACCGCGACAGAACACTAGTGCATGTTTCAGAGCCGCGCGCGTAAGCAAGCGGTTTCCGTACTAACCCAGCGCCGCCAGCGCGTTGATATCACTGTTCTCCAAATGCGTTTTCGGTGAACCATGCGCCGCCGCACGGATCATAGCCAGTCCTACTTGCCGCGTATCCGTCACGTACTTCGGAACCGTCGCCCTCAGTACCGGGTACAGCGGACCAATGAATCTATAGATAGCCGCATACAGCGGCGTCTTGCTCTTGATGCCGTCCATCGGCATGATAAAGCCCGGTCGAAACATGTAAGCCGCTTTGAATCCCATCCGCAACAGATCGTTTTCCGTCTTCCCCTTCACCCGCGCCCACATGCTGCGCCCCTTTTCCGTACTATCCGTCCCCGTCCCCGAAACGTAAATGAACGTCATATTCGGATTGAGCCTATAAAGTGTCTTCGCCACCGCGAGTGTCAGGTCATAAGTAACACGCGTGTATTCCTGCTCTTTCATCCCCGCCGAAGAAACGCCCAAACAGAAGAAGCATGCGTCAAAGCCCGCCAGTTCATTCTCAATCGCCGAGAGATTGCCTAAATCCTTCTGCTCAATCTCCTGCAGTTTCGCGTTACCCAAGCCGGTCTTACTGCGTCCAACTGTAAGTACGGTTTCCACTTCACTTTTGAGCAGGCATTCGCGCAGCGCCCCTTGGCCCACCATGCCCGTCGCCCCAAACAGTATGACTTTCATTTCTCTTCCAGTTTCATAATCGCGCCTTTCGGTCCCACCGCCCAAACCGCACCACCGTTAGCCGACACCGCGTTCAACGCGCTATCCGAAAAATGCTGCCACGTCTGCCCGTCATCTTCCGACACGTCGGAACCAGTCGTGCCCACTGCGATCAACCTGTGCCCGCCCACAACCGCCACGCCCGACCGGTACGCCAAGCCACTCACCGGCGTCCAAGTTCTTCCGCCATCATGCGTCAACGCCGCGGTATGGTCCATCACTTTCGAGTTCTGATAATCGCCGCCCACGGCCACGCCGTTCTTCCGGTCGCGAAACACCAGTGAAAAGACGCCTGCCGCTTTCGTTCCTCCTAGCGGAGCCTTCGCCACATTCCATGTCCGCCCCTCGTCGCGCGTCCGAAAGACCCGAGCCCCGTTTGGTCCGCCCGTAGCGAACCACGCGTCTTTCTTACCTTGCGTGACAATACTCGTTCCGCTCGCGGCGAACGCCCCTTCATCGGGCAGGGAATCCGGCGTCTTCTGCCGTTGCCAAGTCTGCCCCGCGTCCGCCGTTGTGTAGATCACAAAAGACCCGTCCACTGGATCGCCCACCAAAATCGCGTGCCGTCTGTCCCAGAAAGCCAGCGAATCGAAAAAGCCCTTGGCATCTGGATTCGTCAGCAGCAGATCCCAATGCCCGCCGTCGTCGGTTGTCTTGTAAACTCGCGAACTGGCGCCTTCGCCGCTAGCCAGTAAATAGGCCGTCTCAGCGTCGAATGCTTCCACATCACGAAAGTCAAGCGCCTCAGCGCCTGGCACTGTTCCACTCTGCCAGTGCTCGCCGCCATCGATCGTCCGCAGAAACGTTCCTTTGGTCCCGCTAGCCCACACCACCTTGGCCGATACCGCGCACAAGCCTCTCAAACTCGCGTTCGTATTGGATTGCTGCGTAATCCAATGTAGCCCTAATGCCACCAGCGCCAGCCGCAACAACACGGCTTACTTCCGCGCCCCAACTGCCAGATACTGTTCCAGCAGCGTTTGAAACTGCGCCAAAAAGGCCGGATGCGCCGGCCACGCCGGACCGCTCACCAGATTCCCATCCGTCACCGCCTCATCCATCTTCAGCTTCGCGTAGATGCCGCCGGCACTCTCTACCTCCGGCGCACATGCAGGATACGCGCTAACCTTCTTCCCCTGAATCACGCGCGCCGCGGCCAAGATCTGCGGACCATGGCACAGCGCCGCAATCGGCTTCTTCTCCCGCTCGAAGTGTTGCACCATCTCAATCACTTTCGGATCCAACCTTAGATATTCAGGAGCCCGCCCACCCGGCACCACCAAACCATCGTACTTCGTAACATCGACCTCGGCGAAAGAAGCATTCAGCACGAAGTTATGTCCTCGCTTCTCGGAGTAAGTCTGATCTCCCTCAAAGTCGTGAATCGCAGTCCTCACAAAATCGCCCGTAGTCTTACCGGGGCACACAGCATCCACCGTGTGACCAACCATTTGAAGCGCCTGAAACGGCACCATCACTTCGTAATCCTCTACGTAGTCTCCAACAATCATGAGTAGCTTGGCCGTCGGCATTGAATAAAGTTCCTCTCGTCCATTATCTATCCCACGGGAGCATCGTAACCTTCACAGGTTCCTAGCGGACCCGCTCGGCTATAGCATGGAAACTAAATGGGTGCATCAGTCATAAAAGGTCGCAAAACTACGCAAGACCGCTTCTCTCTGTTCACCGACGGTGGAGAGATGGGCTCCCTCATGCGAGCTTTCGATTGGAACCGCACCAGCTTAGGCGATCCCGGCTCTTGGCCGCAATCCCTCAAAACAGCCGTCCGCATCATTCTCACCTCGCAGCAACCCATGTTCGTCTGGTGGGGCGAAGATCTCATCAACCTCTATAACGACGCGTATCGGGCCATTCTCGGCGGCAAGCATCCCAGTGCTTTAGGTCAGCCCGCTTCAGTTGTCTGGAAGGAAATTTGGGACCAAGTCTATCCGCGCGCGAAAGGAGCCATGGCCCGCAATCAGGGCACCTATGATGAAGCGCTGTTTCTAATGATGGAGCGCAACGGCTATCCGGAAGAGACCTACTACACGTTTTCCTACAGTCCGATTCCAGACGATCAAGGCGAGGCCCGCGGCATCTTTTGCGCGAATACTGACGAGACGCTCCGCATTCTCACCGCCAGGCGTTTGGCCACTCAGCGCGAATTGGCTGCTCACTCCACCGACGCTTCAACCATTGCTGACGCTTGCGCCGGTTGCATAGAAGCGCTATGTACAAATCCGCACGACCTTCCCTTTGCCCTTTTGTATTTGAAACAGCAGCCTGACAACCAACCGCTCTGCGTCGGAGCGTGCGGCGCCAACTCCGATCCCTCCGACGTCGCATTTCACAATCCCAAACTCTGGCCCATCGCTGAAGTCTTGAGAACTGCCAAATCCAAAGTGATCGACGTTCCTAAAGGAGTCCAAGTGCCGATGGGCGCGTGGGAACGAGCGCCTCACCAAGTGGCGCTGCTGCCCATCAATCCTTCTGGCCAAGTCGGATACTCAGCAGTGGTAGTGGTTGGTTTGAATCCGCATTGCGCGTACGGTAATCACTACGAAGATTTCCTAAGATTGATCGCTGGCCAGCTTGCCTCTGCGCTCACTAGTGCGAAAGCTTACGAAGAAGAACGTAAACGCGCCGAAGCCCTGGAACAACTCGACCAAGCCAAGACAACCTTCTTTGCCAACATCAGCCACGAGTTCCGCACGCCTTTAACGTTGATGATAGGGCCAGTAGAAGATTTGATGGAACAATCCGAGCGCTCTGGCGAGTCAAGCCATTGGGAGTCACTTAAAATTGTTCACCGAAATGCAATCAGGCTGCAAAAGTTGGTCAACGCCCTGCTCGATTTCTCCCGCATAGAAGCCGGTCGAATGTCGACGAAATTTCAACGTACCGACTTGGCTGGTTACACGGCGGAACTGGCTTCCGTCTTCGAATCGGCCATGGCGCGCGCGCAATTGCAGTTCCGCGTGAAGTGCACCCAGCTCTCCAATCTGGTCTCAGTAGATCGCGAAATGTGGGAAAAGATTGTCCTCAACCTCCTGTCCAATGCGCTGAAATACACCCTGCAAGGTGAGGTTGTCGTCGAACTGCGCGAAAATGCCGGCTATGCCGAACTCTCTGTGCGCGACACCGGCATTGGCATTCCCGAAGGTGAACTGCCACATCTGTTTGAACGCTTTCATCGCGTCGCGGGAGCAAAGGGCCGCACCTACGAAGGCACGGGCATCGGCTTGGCCCTAGTCAATGAGCTTGTCGCTCTGCACGACGGAACCGTCAAAGTCACAAGCGAGCTAAACAAAGGCAGCAATTTCCTCGTGTCGCTGCCGCTATCGCGCTCGGAAAGCGTGCTTGACGCGGAATCCGAAACGGCCCCCGCACATCCGCATCTGCCGCGGGCCAATAATTATGTGGAAGAAGCTCTGGCTTGGCTGCCCAAGAGCGACGATGAATTTCCAGATGCCGGCCTTGCCGTGCCTTCCCCCCATGCTCTAAAATTATCGACCGGTCGCATTCTTTTGGCCGACGACAACGCCGACATGCGCAGCTATCTACAGCGGCTGCTCAGTGCCGAGTTCGAAGTAATCGTCTCATCAAACGGCCGCCAAGCTCTCAAAGCAGCAATTGACCACCTTCCCGATCTTGTCATCTCTGATGTCATGATGCCCGAGCTTGATGGTTTTGGATTGTTGAGAGAACTGCGCGCCAATGCGTCCACCCGCGCCATCCCCTTCGTTTTTCTGTCTGCCCGAGCTGGCGAAGAAGCTAGTGTCGAAGGTCGCGAAGCAGGCGCTGACGATTACATTGTGAAGCCTTTTTCCGCGCGCGAATTGATTGCCCGCGTGAAAGGAACGCTGCTGCTTCATAGAGAGCGCCGCCACGCCAGCCAACAGCTAAACCAGGTCTTCGAGCAAGCCCCCGTGGCGATCTGCGTCTTGAGCCCTCCCGACTTTACTTTCGAACTCGCCAACTCTTTCTACGAAGAGACGGTGGGCGCCAAGCAGATTGTGGGCCGAAAAATAGCCGACGTTCTTCCCGGCCTTCAAGAAGACGTGTGGCAAGCACTGCGCCAAGTGATGGACCGGGGCGAGCCGTTTGTGGCGAATGAATGGTATGTGCCTTTCGATTCTAATGGCGACGGTCACGGCGAGGATCATTGGTTTAACGTTGTCTACAATCCGCTCAAGAATTCCGACCAGAGCATTCGCGGTCTCATCTCTGTTAGCCATGACATAACTAAGCAGGTTGTTTCTCGTAAAGAGTTAGAGCGCGTTAATCGCGAGCTCGAAGAGTTCGCCTACGTCGCCAGCCACGACCTGCAAGAACCGCTGCGCATGGTCAATGCCTACAGCCAGCTGTTAGTCAGAAACCTCGGCAAAGCGAGCCAGGAGCAGAATCAGAAGTACGTTGAGTTTATCGGCAAGGGCGTCCACCGCATGGAGCAGTTGATCCGCGACCTCCTATCGTTCGCGCGAACCGTGCAGAATGAGGCGCCGGAGACCGAACCCGTTTCACTGAAAGTTTGTCTGGAAAAGGCGCTGGATGTTTTGCGGGTGCAAATAGACGAAAAAAATGCGCACATTGAAGTAGGTGAACTGCCTGTGGTTATGGCCGATGAATCGCAGATACCGCAGCTTTTTCAGAACTTGCTCTCAAACGCCCTTAAGTATTCTAAGCCCGGTATCCCTCCTCACATTCGAGTGTCCGCCGTTCCTCAGGATAAGAATTGGAGGGTTACCGTGCAGGACAATGGAATTGGCTTCAAGCAAGAATATGCCGAACACATTTTCGGACTCTTCAAAAGGTTGCACAAAGACGAACACACTGGAACCGGCCTAGGCTTGGCCATTTGTAGACGAATCGTTGAGCGATTCGGGGGACGGATTTGGGCGGAGAGCAAGCAAGGAGAAGGAACAACGATTTCGTTCACTTTGCCAGGACAGCCATGACAACCACACTTAACATTCTGCTTGTTGAAGACAACCCGGCCGACGTTGAGCTGGTTCGGGAGGCCTTAGACGCTACAAACTTAGTCCACGTACTTCAGGTTGCGAACGATTTCGAAGAAGCCAAACAGCATATGGACAGCATGTTACTGGGTGCGCCCCGCCCGGATGTCCTTTTGATGGATCTGAATCTTCCTCAGGGCAGCGGCCTCGAACTTTTGCGGTTATTTCGTACGAATCCCGACTGGCAATCGATTCCAGTCATTGTCGTTAGTTCATCCAACGCCCCTCGCGACCGTGATCAGGCAGCCCGTTTGGGTGCCGCCCATTATTTTAGAAAGCCTTCCGATCTTAAAGAATTCATGGAACTCGGCCCCATCGTCGCCAAGTCTATCGCTAAGTCGGCATGAGGACCTGTAGAATTTACCAATGTAGCTTTACCCGTTGACGGAAACATCTCGAAGCAATAAAGTTGATTCATAAGGAGTTCATTGCCCATGCCGGCAGACACCGCTCCGTATGGCCGATCGACGCAAAGAGCGCCGGACGTAGCCGAAATTCACGTCCTCTGGATTACCGCTGGTTTGGGATGCGATGGTGACACTATTTCCATCACAGCTGCAACTCAGCCCAGTGTGGAAGATGTTCTTTTAGGCGCGATTCCCGGTCTTCCTAAAGTCCACTTACATAACCCAGTTCTAGCCTATGAGGTCGGCGACGACTTCATGAAGTACTGGTATCAAGCCTGGGAAGGCAAGTTAGAACCATTTGTACTCGTTGTCGAAGGCTCAATCCCCAACGAAAAGATTAAAAGGGAGGGATATTGGGCGGCGTTTGGCAATAACCCAGATACGAATCAACCCATCACTACTTGCGAGTGGATTGACCGGCTGGCGCCAAACGCCACCGCCATTATCGGGATTGGGACGTGCGCTGCCTATGGCGGCATTCACGCCATGGAAGGTAATCCAACCGGCTGCATGGGCTTGGCGGACTATCTAGGCTGGCAATGGAAATCCAAGGCTGGCCTGCCTATTGTGAACGTGCCGGGTTGTCCTGTGCAGCCTGACAATTTCATGGAGACGCTGCTCTATCTCCTTTATCAATTGGCTGGCCTCGCTCCTATGATTCCGCTGGATGAACAACTACGGCCCAAATGGCTTTTTGGCGCCACCGTTCACGACGGTTGCGACCGAGCCGCTTATTACGAGCAAGCTGATTTTGCCGAGGACTACAATTCGCCGAAGTGTCTCGTAAAAGTGGGTTGCTGGGGCCCAGTGGTGAATTGCAACGTGCCCAAGCGCGGTTGGATGGCCGGTATCGGCGGCTGTCCCAACGTCGGCGGCATTTGCATCGGCTGCACGATGCCGGGGTTTCCGGATAAGTTCATGCCGTTTATGGACGAACCGCCAGGTGCCCGCTTGTCCGCCGCGGCCATCAGCCTCTACGGCTCGGCTGTCCGGTCGCTACGCAGTATTACTAACTCCACTGTGAACAAAGAACCCCGATGGCGGCATCCGGGCTCTCGACTAACAACCGGTTACCATCCGCGCAACCTGCCTTCAAGTCCGCGTGCATAGGAGTTCTTTCGAAATGGCAACAACTACAGACCCCGCAGTCCATCAAGAGACCTCACAGCGCCGGCTCGTGGAGATGAACTGGGATCCCATTACCAGAATTGTGGGCAGCCTGGGCATCTACACGAAAATTGATTTTGCGAACCGGCAGGTTGCCGAGTGCCATAGCACCTCATCCATTTTTCGCGGCTATAGCATCTTCATGAAAGGCAAAGATCCGCGCGATGCTCATTTCATTACCAGCCGCATTTGCGGCATCTGTGGCGATAATCACGCTACCTGTGCCTGCTACGCCCAGAATATGGCGTTCGGCATTCGGCCGCCCCGCATGGCCGAGTGGATTACAAACCTAGGCGAGGCCGCCGAGTACATGTTCGACCACAACCTCTATCAGGACAATTTGGTCGGAGTGGATTTTTGCGAGCAGATGGTGAAGGAAACAAATCCGGGAGTGCTGGCCAAAGCCGAGACGACACCTTCTCCGCATGCCGCGGAGCATGGTTACAAAACCATCGCCGACATCATGCGCGCGCTCAACCCTTTCACCGGCGCGTTCTATCTCGAAACCCTGCAGATGAGCCGCATGACGCGCGAAATGTTCTGTCTAATGGAAGGCCGGCATGTGCATCCATCCACTTTGTATCCCGGCGGCGTTGGCACGGTTCCCACCGTCCAGCTTTTCACCGATTACATGGTGAGGTTAATGAAATACGTGGAGTTCATGAAGAAAGTGGTCCCGCTTCATGACGACCTTTTCGATTTCTTCTACGAAGCTCTTCCGGGTTATGAGAAGGTCGGACAGCGGCGAATCTTGCTGGGCTGTTGGGGCTCTTTTCAAGATCCGGACGTCTGCGATTACACCTACCGCAACATGGACCGCTGGGGCAAAGCGATGTACGTGACTCCTGGCGTGGTGGTTGATGGCGAATTAGTGACCAATAACCTCGTGGATATCAATCTGGGCATTCGTATCTTGCTCGGCAGCTCTTACTACGACAGCTGGAATAACGATGAAATGTTTGTCAAGAAAGATCCGCTGGGAAATACCGTCGATCGAAACCATCCTTGGAATCAAACCACCACGCCCCGGCCCCAGAAACGGGATTTCAAGGCGAATTATTCCTGGGTGATGTCCCCTCGCTGGTTCGATAAACGCACCGGCGACTATTTGGCCCTCGACACGGGAGGCGGTCCCATTGCTCGCTTCTGGGCTACCGCATTAGCGGGCATCGTAGACATTGGTTATGTCAAAGCGACGGGCCACAGCGTGAAGATCTATCTCCCAAAAACCGCCAGCAAGCCGGAGGTTGAGTTCGAATGGAAGATTCCGAAGTGGAGTAACGCGCTGGAGCGTGATCGCGCCCGCACCTATTTTCAAGCCTATGCGGCGGCCACCGCGCTGTATTTCGCCGAACAGGCCATGAAAGATCTGCATAGCGGAAACACCAAAACTTTTACCGACTTTACCGTGCCTGATGAAGCAATCGGTTGCGGCTTCCACGAAGCCGTGCGCGGCGTGCTTTCGCATCACGTTGTCATTCGCGGTGGCAAAATTGCCAATTACCACCCATATCCGCCTACCCCGTGGAATGCAAATCCACGCGACATCTACGGCACGCCTGGACCTTATGAAGACGCTGTGCAGAATACGCCAATTTTTGAGGAGAACGGACCAGAGAATTTCAAAGGCATCGACATCATGCGCGCGGTTCGCAGTTTTGACCCATGTTTACCGTGCGGCGTTCACATGTATGTCGGAAACGGAAAGACTATAGAAGTTCATCACTCATCCATGTTGGGTTCTCAAAAGCACTGATCGCATGCCGCAAACATCAGACGAACGGCTTCGCCGCATCGAGGAACTAGTGCATCAACTGGAAGACTCAGCCGATCCGGAAACGCGCAACGCGGCTTTTCGTCTGATGGAGGCCGTGTTGGAACTGCATGGCCTTGGGCTGGAGAAGATGATGGAAATTGTCTTCGACACTGGCGAAACGGGAAATGCGGCCATCCGTCGTTTCGCCGGCGACAGTCTTGTTTCTTCTTTGCTGGTGCTTCACGGTCTCCATCCGGATGATTTAGAAACCAGAGCACTGCAGGCCGTTAATCAACTGCACGGGAAAGCGGAATTGATCGGTGTCTTCGCGGGAACCGTGCGTGTGCGTTTGACTAGCGGGGGTTGCGGCCTCAAAGAATCGGTTGAAGCAAGTTTGTTGAGCGCTGTGCCCGACGCTTCATCGGTGATTGTTGAGGACGCAGTGGTGTCAAACGCGTTTGTGCCTCTTTCAGCCTTGGGAATGGCAGTTCCCGGAGGTGTTTGATGACGACGCCGTCCCTCTCGGCGCTACGCAAATTCGTTCCGTCGCGCGAAGGCCAGGAACGCTGCGATACCTGCGGCGTTGAACTAACTGCTAATCACGAGCATACGTTTGATCC